>WNFY01001165.1_pt1 | contig 25092 bp, 17 predicted proteins | sample 5400091 | NCBI WGS metagenome assembly WNFY01 (sample SAMN13153364, study PRJNA577476) | soil metagenome | isolation source: 60 cm soil or saprolite under grassland replicate 1 | place: USA:California | collected 2016-06-15 | reverse complement strand
ACCGCATCTGTCGTAGTGTGCGATAGACGACGTCACGATAGTCTTGAAGATCGCTATAAGTTGAAGACAGATAGATAGTCGCCACGCGCAATCTCCTTACACCTGCCAGGAAAATTATCGGATGAAAGTTGCCACCATTATTCTCTTGCCTGTTAAAAGGATCATCTATCGAGTTTTGAGTGTGTAGTCTGAGTATAAACGATTCTGGAAAGTACAGCAAGCAATAAGATGAAAGTTAAACATTTAAACAAGATAGCGTATCCTTCTCTAAGGGTTAGTTGTCAGAAGACAACGATAAGTAGGACTTTATAATTCAGACATATATACGTCTCGTAAAAAATAGGTGTTTCCTTCTGGTTAAGAAGGAAACACCCGTTGTAGTATTCCTCTATGTAATGTACTCGTGGGCCATGTTTACTACATCATGCCGCCCATACTGCAAGGCGGAGCGTGTGACCTTTACGGGGTCAATGATACCAGCCTGGAACATGTCAACGTATTCGCCGGTCAGAACATCGAAGCCATAGTTGCGCTGGCTGTTGCGTACACCTGCGACGGTTACAGCACCATCATAACCTGCGTTGAATGCAATCTGGCGCAGGGGCTCCTCCAGGGCGCGGCGCAGGAGATTGATGCCGGTCGCCTCGTCGCCTGCCTCTGAAGAGAGCCGGTCGAGAGCTGGCAGAGCGGCTATCAGGACGGCACCACCACCGGGGACAACACCCTCTTCGATGGCAGCACGAGTGGCGGAGAGCGCATCCTCTACGCGATGCTTCTTCTCTTTTAACTCAACCTCGGTTGCAGCACCAACCTTGATGACGCCTACGCCACCTGCGAGCTTCGCCAGGCGCTCCTGGAGCTTCTCGCGGTCGTAGTCGCTGGTGGTCTCGTTGATTAATGCACGAATCTGCTGGATGCGAGCCTGGAGTGCATGCTGTTCACCTTCACCCTCAACGATGGTTGTGACATCTTTGGTGGCAGTCACGGTGCGAGCACGACCAAGATCGCGCAGGGTGGCGTTCTCCAACTTCAAGCCACGCTTCTCGGTGATAACTTCGGCACCGGTCAGAATGGCGATATCTTCCAGCATGGCCTCGCGGCGATCACCAAAGCCAGGAGCCTTGACTGCCAGCACATTGAATGCGCCACGCATCTTGTTGACCACGAGCGTTGCCAGTGCTTCGCCATCCACGTCCTCAGCGATAATCACGAGTTCCTTGCGGCCAGACTGGAGGACGCGCTCCAACAGGGGAAGGATATCAGCAATAGCGCTAATCTTTTTGTCTGTGACAAGGATATAGGGATTGCTCAGTTCGGCAAGCGTATTATCCTGGTTCGTTGCCATGTAAAGAGAGATAAAACCACGATCGAACTGCATGCCTTCTGTATATTCTTTTTCCATTGCGAGGCCACGACCCTCTTCAACCGTGATCACGCCATCCTTACCGACCCTCTCCATAACCTCGGCGATTAGATCCCCGATCTCCTGGTCAGCAGCGGAGATAGATGCGACCTGTGAGATGGCTTCGCGCGTCTCGACCGGTCTGGCCATAGATTTGATCTCTGTGATGAGCGTTTCGACGCCCTTCTCCAGGCCATGGCGCAGAATCATTGGATTGGCGCCTGCTGCCAGATTCTTCAGACCCTCTTGAACAATAGCCTGGGCCAGTACTGTGGCGGTGGTTGTACCGTCGCCTGCAACATCATTTGTCTTGGTTGCGACTTCTTTGAGGAGCTGAGCCCCCATATTCTCGAAAGGATCAGGCAGATCCACGTCGCGTGCAATAGTTACACCATCGTTCGTAATGGTGGGTGCACCGAACTTCTTGTCCAGTACGACGTTACGGCCCTTAGGGCCAAGCGTGACCTTTACGGTATCCGCCAGCGCGTCAATCCCTTTCTTGAGGGAGTGGCGTGCCTGTTCGTCAAATTGCAATCGCTTTGCCACTAGAATAACTCCTACCTAATATAATAAGACTAACTACTCCACGATACCTACGATATCGCTCTCTCGGAGGATCAAATACTCCTGACCTTCAACCTTCACTTCTGTGCCCGCATATTTCGCAAAAAGCACACGTTGGCCAACCTGCACCTCCAGAGTGGAGCGTTTGCCGTTATCCAGTACTTTACCAGGACCCACAGCCAGCACTTCACCCTCCTGGGGCTTTTCTGTTGCTGTATCCGGCAGTACAATTCCACTCTTTGTAACAGCTTCACGGGCTGAGGCCTTGACTACCACACGGTCACCCAGTGGTCGAAGCCCGACACTGACCGTTGACATACTCCATACCTCCCTGTTATGTGGTGTGCGTATATTCAAGAAGGCAAGGGCTACCTTGCCTCCATTTAGCACTCTAGGCTTGAGAGTGCGAACCTGCTATATAATACACCATCATAAGCGTGGATGCAAGAGGGAAGTTCCGTAGAGGCATGCCTTGCGTGTGCCTCGTCTCGTCGGAGGATGCAACCTGGCGAGCGACGAGGCACACGCAAGGCATGCCTCTACGGAATCATCCTGGCAACATTGAAAAACCCTGGAAAAGATCTTGTGTGCTCTTCACTTCTTACAGCCGAGATGTTATACTGCATTTGACATGTAAATATGTCAGAGCTTTTCAATATATGTAACCCTGAATATTGTAATGTGGTATGGGTAGTGCGTTGTGGGAATAGTAAGTCAGCTTGATATATTCCACAGTGATGTCACCTTATTGTTTAGAGCGTCCCTGTGATGACGTATGAAATAAACGCATGAGAGAACAACACGGTCCCATTCAAGAACAGCATGGCCCTATTGGCGGCGGCCAGAATAAAAGCTCCTTTGGTAATTATGATCTTGTTCGTCGCATTGATATAGGTGGCATGGGCGAGGTTTACCTGGCACGTCAGCGTACTGCGTTTGGACGTGAGGTAGCACTTAAGATTATTCGCTCTGACCTGGTACACGATGTCACAGCTCGCAAGCGTTTTCTACGCGAGGCAGAGGTTAGCGCGCATCTTAAGCACGAACATATTCTCCCCCTTGTTGAGTTTGGTGAAGAACAGGGACGCCTTTTTCTGGTTACGCCCTATATTGAAGGCGGGACACTCTTGCGTCGTCTTCAGACTGGATCGCTCTCTCTTTCCGAAGTTCATCAACTCTTCTCAGCCCTGGTGCAGGCCATCGCATATATTCACAAACGTGGTGTGATCCATCGTGATCTCAAACCCAGCAATATTTTGCTTGACACTGAAGAGGGTACAGATCAGCTCTACGTGCGCCTCATCGACTTTGGTATCGCTTCGCTGCCAGGCGTGGTGGGTATGGCACCCCTGACTTCTGCCGACCATGAGGTGGGGACAATTGCTTATATGGCGCCCGAAAGGCTTAACGGTATTACTGCCCCTGGCAACGATATCTATTCACTTGGCGTGATTCTCTACCAGATGCTCACGGGACAACTCCCCAATGGTGGACAGGCGGTAACTTTGCCGCAAGCTCTGGATGCTGTTGTGAAGCGTTGTATCGCGCCAGATCCTGCCGACCGTTTTACTGGTGCAGATGAGTTGTTGCGAGCTTTTGAGTCTGCTTACCGGGCTGTGCGTACTGCTACACGCACACGTCTCTCTGTTGCTCCCGTTACTCCTGACACGCCGGACCCTGGCCCTCCTGCTACTCCATCCGCGCCGCTGCCAGCGCTACCGGTAAGTCAGAACCGTTCACCGGTCCTGCCTGAGCCTGAAGAGTTCGATGATGACGAGCCAACGCCTCGTCGTATAACAGCAGCTTCCCCGGCTCTAGCGCGTCCGGCAACACGCATTACGCAAGAAAATGTAGTATTGTCTCGCTCCGAGATGGTGCTGGCTCCTCTGCCCAGACCCGGAAGCACCTTCAGTAGAGCCGATTATAATGCTCCGACAACTTCTCTTGATTCAGCCGGTTTGCAGGCGCGGCAGGTACAACGAGTTGAAGATACCACGACTATCAGTGAAAAGCCGCCTGTGCGCCCACGTCAGAAACGTAAACCCTCTCCCCTTGCTATCATTCCGCTATCGATCATCGTTATATTGCTTGTCATCGCAGGTGCAATCTTCTGGACCGCACCGATATTTGTTACCGCAAAAATTGTTGTCAGCCCACAGGTACATGCTATCAACAAAGTGTTTACGATGACGGCAAAACCCGGAATCAGTGCTATTGATGCTAATACGCAGTCGATACCTGCTAATGTCTTGACTCACGATCAGACTTTCTCGAAAACTGGTCCAACTACAGGGCGCCCAATTTTCTGTTTATTCGATTGTCCGAAAGTAGTCTCTACCGATGATGTGTATAAACTGAGTGTTCAGGTCAAGCAAGATGCGATAGCGCAACTTACACAATATGCAAATAGCCAGTTGCAAACGAGAAACGCGCTTGGACTGAGTAAACCAACGTTTACTAATATTAACTATAAAGTCAATCCACTGCCAGGTACTACCAGCGATACAGTAACTGTGAGCCTGACCGAGCGGGTTAGTGTAGAGTACGCGGCGAACAGCGATGCTCAGAACCTGGCACGCCAGTTGCTACAGCGTCAGGTACAACGGCAACTGGGTCAAAACTATACGCTCATTAACTCGTTGACCCAGGTTGGCTTGCCGACTGTTGGCACGGTTGATGCTAACGGCGCGGCGACAATAACGATTGCGGCGGGAGGAGTTGCTAAATATCATATTTCACCATCACAGGTTGCAGATATGCAGAATCATATTAAGGGGATGAAACTGAAGAATGCCCAGGCTTTCCTTGCTCAGCAACCGGGGTTGGATGCAAAAACGCTTCATTTCACACTTTCTTATGGTGATACTTTGCCAAATGATGTACATCAGATGACGATCACTACCGTTGATCCCGTGAACCTGCCGCCCGTACAGATCCCTACAGTTCCAGCAACGGCAAGTCCAACGGCTACTCCGACCGGGTAAAGAAATCCTAGAAATCGTCGTCCGCCTCTTCTTCTTTGAGTTCTTTCCAGAGGTTACGAACTGTACGTGTGGTAATCTCGTAGCCGAAGCCGCGCCGTTGCAAAAATGAGCCAAGACGGGTGCGGAAGGTGTTATAGTCCATAGCAGGCAGGCGAACCAGTGAGGACGCTTTTTTGTGACCAGCACGCAAGGCTCGCTCCTCGTCTTTCTCGTCAGTGATCATCTCATCAACGACTTCGCGCTCCACACCTTTCATGCGCAGTTCATTCTTGAGTGCACGTGCGCCTCTCGGGTTGAACTGTTCGCGCGCTTCGACCCAGAAGGTGGTAAATGCGCGGTCATTAACCAGGTCGAGATGATCCAGGCGCTCGAAGACGCGCTCGATCAGCTCAGGAGGAGTTTCTTTGCGGCGTAGATAACGCCGTACCTCTTCGCGGCTGCGCGGGCGGAACGAAAGATAGTTAAGCGCACGTTCGACCGCCTGTTGCAGAGCCTCCTCGCTGCGCAATTGATCCAATTGCTCGGGAGAGAGTTCTTGCCCAACTTCCAACCCCAACTGGAGCACGATCAGCGCGTTAGCTCCCAGCAGAAAGCGGTCATCGACGAAGACATTTATCCGGTCAGGATTTGTTGCCTGTGTTTGTAATGAGGTAATACGCATGAGGGTACTATATCACTTTTTTAGTTCTCCGCAAGATGCTTTCTTATCTCACCCTGGCAATCTACGCATGATTATTCTTGTTTAGAATAATTTTACATTTTTTTGTAAATTTATTGATATTCATCCTGTATAAAGAACCGTATGGTACATCAACTGATTTGCCACGTGTAACGTAGAAAGAATATGTTGTACTCTTTACAGCGTATTTCTCTTTCTTATTCTCCGTTCCTGGCGGCGTCTCTATGGAAATAACGCCGTCAGAATACAGTAAAGGAGACACATTTAGCGATGAGTCAAGTAACCTGGCGTCGAACAATTTCACATATCGGCCCACTACAGATTGCGATCATCATTCTCGCCATTATCACGGCGCTGGTCCACCTCGATCGCGGTATTATGACGAGTGCTCTTGCAGGAGCTCATCCAGCCGTGCCTCCAGGCGGTCCAGGTGGTCATGCGGGCGGACCTCCGGCTGGGCGTCCCGGTGGGGGTGGTCCCTCTATTTTGAGTTTTATTCCGATACCGCTCTCAGTGCTTTTCTTTCTCAACTTCATCGGTTACATCGTTCTCGTTACAGCTCTCTATCTTCCAGTTCTGCGGCGGTACCAACGAATTGTTCGCTGGCTGCTGATCGTATTTGCAGTCGTTACCATTATCGCGTGGTTCCTGGTTACCGGGGGCAGCCCAAATCTTCTCGCATATATTGACAAGCCAATAGAGGTAGCACTTATCGTTCTCTTATTGATTGAGGACCGACAGGCACGCCTGGGAAGGGGTTAGCGGGAGTATAGATACCTGAAGCTGATTGAGATCTGGTGCAGAGGGAACCTTACAAACGTTTGGTAGGAGAGCGGTAAGCAGTAAATCATTCAACCGCGTGGTCGAATGAAATTTACTACTCGAAGTCAGGAGAATATAGCCTCGACTTCGGGATGAGTCTCTTCGACTGCTTCTGGTAACATTTCAATTAATGGGACATCTTTTTTCTCAGTAATACGGTTATATTCGTCTACAAAGACGATATGGGGCACGAGCGAACGAATTTCTTCTTCATTGTAATCTGCGTAGCTGATGATGATAACAAGATCGCCAGGGGCATTTAGGCGGGCTGCGGCACCATTCAAACAGATGACGCCGGAGCCACGTGCGCCCGCAATGGTGTATGTCTCCAGGCGTGAACCATTATTAATATTAACTACCTGCACTTTCTCATAGGGATAGATATCTGCAGCCTCCAGCAGGTTCTGATCGATGGTAATGCTACCGATGTAGTTGAGATCGGCCTGCGTGATGGTAGCGCGGTGAATTTTTCCTTTGCACATAGTGCGCATCATAGTGGTGATATTCCTTTCAATGATGTGAGATGTCTTTATATAGGGGGCGACGGCTGTTTGTTTATCCCCTACTTCATTATACTAAACGACTGAGAAGGCGGATAGGAAACAGGCCAAATGTAATAATACTCTGTCCTGTGAAATATTCCCTCTGTGGGCTCGTTAGTGTGTTTCATTGTCCGCTTCAACGGGCCTGGAAGCAAGAGGCTTCACCAGGGCAGCTTGTATTCCCAGTGCGTAAGCTTCTGCAGCGCTCTGAGCATCATAGAGTGCATCGCCCATCATAAGGCGATAGCGGCATTTCCAGCGCCTGGATGCCCATGGTGCCAGCTTGATCAATGTATAGGTTTCGACACGAGCCTCCAGTTCTTCGCGCAGAGCCACCTCGCTAAAGTCTGTAATGCCTGTCTGGATAAGGTGAGTCTGTAGTACTTCCGGGAACATATATGCTCCTATCTATTTCACGAAATGGCGCGCAGGATCGCTCCAGCCTCTCCTGGATGCAGTGTCTCAAAGTCCATTCTCGGCAAGTAGCGGGGAATAATTTCGAATGGGCCCGTCCAGGTCTTTGCCTGCTCTTCGAGCCAGTCCAGCACCTCAAATGATTTTTTGCGTGATTGCTCAACAATAGGAAAGCGCCTCGCGGCACGATCAAAAACCTCGTGATCTTTGGTGTAAACGCTGAAATCTTCGCGCACCACAACATCTATATAGAGGTCAGTATATATAAGTTCGCTCGCTGTGTTGGTATAATGGGAGCTGGGTAGCACAACATCACAATAACCGCTAAAAAAAGTACCTTTATGGCTATCATAACCAATATGAAGAGTAAACCAGTTATCAGGCCAGAAATAGGTTAATTGATGTTTTTGTGAGATCCATGAGCCCGTTCTCCAGCACATTTGTGTACCGGCTGGCGTCCAGATAACAAAATACTGATTACTTACGGGTATATGATAGCCAGACCAGCTTGCCCATTGGCTGCCATCTACCAACATTTTTCGAACATTCGCTGTTAGTAACATCTTCAGGGACTCCTCTCTATGAACAGCCAGCCAGGTTTATGACTACGATTATAACCGAAGAACGTGGATGTGGACAAGAAAAACAATGAGAGCGTTTTGTGATGTCAAGGCTGAGTCAGCGCATTTCACGGTGATATAATATACAAACGAAAATCGTGTTCGAGGAGGAGAACGAATTATGAGTATTTCAGAAGAGACCCGCGTCGAGCGCGATTCGATGGGTGAGATGCGGGTTCCAATCAACGCTTATTATGGAGCAAGCACGCAGCGCGCAGTGCTTAATTTCCCGATTAGCGATCTGCGTTTCCCGCGCCAGTTTATCCGTGCCCTTGGGCAGATTAAACAGGCGGCGGCGCAGGTCAACGAAGCTCTGGGTACCGTCGATCCGCAGATTGCTGAAGCGATTGTACGGGCAGCCCAGGAAGTAATTGATGGTAAGTTAGACAGCGACTTCGTACTCGATATTTTTCAGACCGGTTCCGGTACCTCGACCAACATGAATGCCAACGAGGTTATCGCCAACCGTGCTAGCGAGTTGCTGGGTGGCTCCCGTGGTTCACGCAAGGTCCATCCTAACGATCATGTGAACTTTGGGCAGTCTTCGAACGATGTTATCCCTACGGCGATACATTTCTCGGCGCTGTTGAGTATTGAGCAAGACCTGGTACCTGCGTTACAGGGCTTGCAAAAAGCGCTGGAAGAGAAAGCCGAAGAGTTCATGCCTGTGATCAAGACGGGGCGTACGCACCTGCAAGATGCTACGCCTATTCGCCTGGGACAGGAGTTCCTTGGCTACGCCGGTCAGATTGAGCGCGGTATCGCTCGCATGCGCCATGCGCAGAGCGAATTGTCCGAGGTTGCTCTTGGCGGTACAGCCGTGGGAACGGGCGTGAATACGCATCCCGAGTTCGCGTCACGTGTCTGCAAGCGTCTCTCGGAGCTAAATGGCATCACGGTGCGTGAGACAAGCAACCATTTCCAGGCACAGAGTACCCTGGATAACATCGTGGAAGCCAGTGGTTCACTCAATACACTGGCAGTCAGCCTGATCAAGATCGCTAACGATACGCGCTGGCTTGGCTCCGGCCCACGTGCGGGCATCGGCGAGATTGATTTACCTGCCGTACAGCCTGGTAGCTCGATCATGCCAGGTAAGGTCAACCCCGTTATCGCAGAATCGGTCTGTATGGCTGCTGCTCAGGTAATAGGTAACCATGCAACGATCACTGTAGCGGGGCAATCGGGTAACTTCGAAATCAACGTCATGATGCCTGTCGCGACCTATAATTTGTTGCAATCAATTAGCCTGCTTGCTGCAGTCTCACGCAACTTTACTGAGCAATGTGTCAAAGGCATCAAGGCAACAACAAAGGGACCTGAGATGGTTGAACGCGGCCTGGCGATCTGTACCGCACTGGCCCCCATCATCGGTTATGATGCTGTCGCCGCAATTTGCAAGGAAGCTTACAGGACCGGGAAGACGGTGCGCGAGGTGGCCCGTGAGAAGACACAACTGACGGAAGAAGACCTTGACCGCGTCCTTGATCCTGCAAGTATGACTAAACCTGGTCTGGAGGGTGGTCCTGCTGGAGGTTAGAAACGTTTTCTAGCTCTTTTGCTTATCGCGCCTGTAACCCTTTAAAAAAGGGCTGCAGGCGCGATAAATTTTTTCTAGAAGACCAGTTCCCGTCTACTCTTCGATAGTCGTCAGATCGCCTGGTGCTATACCCAGTTCGCGTGCTTTGAGGACGCGACGCAGGATTTTGCCAGAACGTGTTTTGGGCAACGCCGTGACGAACTCTAGTTCGGAGGGTGTTGCGATAGGACCCAGTTCGTGGCGAACATGATCAATGAGCTGATCTTTGAGTGCATCGCTGGAAGTCTGCCCGACTTTGAGCGTGACAAAGCATTTGATAGACTCGCCTTTTAGCGGATCAGGCTTGCCGATTACACCTGCTTCGGCTACTGCAGGATGGCTGACCAGAGCGCTTTCGACATCAGCCGTACCGATACGGTGTCCGGCGACATTCATAACGTCGTCGTAGCGACCAATGACCGAGATATAGCCATCTTCATCCATCGATGCAACATCACCGGTTGCGTAATATGGCGGCAGGGTCTCCCAGTAATCGCGGTAGCGGGTATCATCGCCCCAGATCGTGCGGAACATCTGCGGCCAGGGACCATCGATTACCAGCAGACCGCCTTGATATGGCCCGACTGGCTGTCCGCTCTGATCCAGGATCTTCACGTTATAGCCTGGAAACGCTTTTCCGGCTCGTCCTACGCGTATTTCCATACATGGGAATGTACCAATCGTAGGAGCGGCAGTTTCGGTCTGCCACCAGTTATCGCGGATCTCCAGATCGCCCTTCCCAATATATTCTCTTGCCCATAAGAGCGCCTCTGGATTGAGAGGTTCACCCGCGCAGATCACGAGACGCAGGCTCTCCAGATTATGCGCCTGAGGATACTGCGGACCAAACTTCATAAACATGCGCAGGCTGGTAGGAGCCGTAAAGATCTTGGTAACACCATATTTCTCCACAACATCCCATACGACGCCTGGATTTGGAAAATCGGGTGAGCCCTCGCGTATCAGTACAGTTGTTCCATTGCTGAATGGGCCGTAGACCATTGCGCTATGTCCAACGATCCAGCCGATATCGGACATGCACCAGTAAACGTCGTCCTCCTTCATATCGAAGGCCAGCTTGACATGATAGGCCGTGCCAACCATATAGCCACCGTGGACATAGACGCAACCTTTAGGCGCGCCGGTTGACCCTGAGGTATAGAGGATAAATAGCGGATCTTCGGCCTCCATGATCTCGGCAGGGCAGGTAGTAGATTGTGCATTGAACAGTTCGTAGAAATCAACTTCGCGTGCGGGGTCCAGAGCTATGAGCGGCTGAGCACGACGGTGCACAATGACCTTGTCAACAAAATCCAGCCCTTCCACTGCCTCGTCAACAATAGACTTCAAAGGAGTGGTTTTGCCGCGTCGGAAGCCAACATCAGCAGTTATCACAACACGAGCATGTGCATCTTCGATGCGTGAACGAAGCGCTCCACTACCCAGACCTGCATAGACGACCGAATGGACAGCTCCCAGTCGGGCGCATGCCAGCATGCTTACAATCCCTTCAGGAGTCAGAGGCAGGTAGATACACACACGGTCGCCCTTCTTTATGCCCAACGATTTTAGACCATTAGCGACCTGGCAGGTGAGAGCAAGTAATTCCTTAAAGGTGTAAGTGCGAGCTTCCCCGTCTTCCCCGACCCAGATCAACGCAGGCTTGTTTGCGCGGCTGCCATTCGCGTTACGATCAAGGCCGTTCAGTGTAATATTCAGTCGTCCACCCGTAAACCAGCGCGTTCCTGGCACATCTCCCTCACGCACCTGTGTCCAGGGAGTTTCCCAGTCGAAATCGCGCGCAATCTTGTCCCAGAAGCCATCGAGGTCACGTGCGGCCTCATCGTAGAGGGCCTGATAATCTTTGACATCGAGCATGGAAAGCAGTTTAGGACCGGGTTGGAGGCGTACCTCCGTGCTCAAGAGTTGTTTGAAATCGTCGTTGGAAATATTGTCGGTTGTAGAGTTTGTACCTTGTTGTCCTTCGTTGGATGGTACGGCCATAGAATTCCCTCCTTGGGTTGCTACATAACTACGTCCTGGTACACATTACGTATGCCTGGAAGAGACACGCATATCACGCCAGGCGAGCTACATTGCATCTGCTCTCGTGATATTGCAAGTCTCTGCAAGCAGATGCAATTCGCCATTGCTCTGTTCTCCTGATATAGGGTTCTACATTTCGCAAAACAAACGTTGTTCTGTTACTAGTATACAGCAAAATGATGAAAATTGGCTCGTATGACCGATGCTCAAGTTTTCCACTGCAGATGGTTGACGATGCGTATTCATCGTGTCGAAGAAGAGTGTACGGTACAGATCTCACACTTTTATCACAACTTACTGCTTCGCACTCTCAGAAACCTCACACCGCTATTCTAGAGTGGTTGCGACTTTTTCTATGGCCCGCAAAAGGATCAAAAATAGAACGGGGCATCTCTTTGGGGTGCCCCGCGAAGATCGACAAGGTGATTATGGTGCCAGACGGTTCATATCCCTGGGAAACGTTGCTGTCAAGCGTACATTTGGAGCTCCGATTAATTGCATCAGCAAGCGCTCTGATCCTATGGCCACACCCCCATGAGGAGGCATGCCATACTTGAACGCTTCCAGGTATGATGCGAATGGCTCCAGTGGCAGATGGGCTTTCTCAAGAGCAGCCACATAGTCTTCATAGCGATGCAGGCGCTGTCCTCCTGTGACCAGCTCGGTGCCACGGAAGAGCAGGTCAAACGAGTTTGAGTATTCCGGTCTGCCTGGCTCAGGATGTGTGTAGAACGGGCGCTTGCGCATTGGATAGCCGGTGACGTACAAGAAATCGCTCTCAAATTCCTGCTGTGCCCATTCACCCAGCCAGCGCTCATCTTGTGGTGACAGGTCTGGTTCACCACGCACATCCACACCATGCAGCTTGAGAATCAATTCTTGAGCATCAGCAAAATGGATATGTGGTATCTGTGCTGGCACGACAGGCATCCGTACGCGTAACAACTCCAGCTCGCTGCTATATTGAGTGCTAAAGGTACTCAGGATGTTAGCGATAACATCGCGCAACACTGCCATTATGGTAAAGTGGTTCTCGATAAAGCCCATTTCTAAGTCCAGGCTGACATACTCATTGATGTGGCGTGTGGTGTCGTGTGGTTCGGCACGGAAGACCGGGCCAACTTCGAAGACGCGCTCAAAGACACCCACCATAATTTGTTTGTAAAACTGTGGACTTTGCGCAAGGTATGCTGGTCGTCCAAAGTAGTCGAGCTTGAACACGTTGGCTCCGCTCTCTGTGGCAGCTTCGACGATCTTGGGTGTCTGTATCTCTGTAAAGCCTCTGGCCGTCAGCGTGCTACGGAAGCTTGCAAACATACCTGCATTCATGCGCAAGATGGCGCGACGGACAGGATGACGGTTCATTACAACGGCCTGATCGAGTAATGTGCCAATGCTTGCCGTAATCTTGCGTTTGTTGAGCGGTAGGGGCGGCGGCTCTACAATAGGAATGATTACTTCGACATGTAAATTGTGTAGTTCAGCGCCTCCTGGTGCCTGGGCCTCGCTAACAACCAGTCCCTCGACGGCAATCACACTTTCAACACTGAGTTTGCCCTCGATCAATGGTGCGATCTCAGCTTCTTGCTCAGCTACGGCCTGCACTAATCCCCAACCGTCGCGGATCACAAGAAAATTAACGCCGCCTAGTTGACGTAATGAATGTAGCCAGCCGATGACACGCACGCGTTCACCAACGTGCGCCTTTACCTCTGTAGTAAGGGTACGTTCCATTGTGAAAAGCTCCTTTTGTACAACAAAAAGCCCTCATCCTCTTTGGAGGACGAGGGCGTTATATGCCTATCGTGGTACCACCACCATTTATCCCTGTTTGATATAGGGATCTCAGTCGGTTCTTCCTGCTCTTTTGTAGAGTAAAGGGTAAACCGTCGCACTGTAACGGGCGCGTTCCGAGTGCCAGCTACTGCGACGCTTCATATCAGGTCGGTTCACTGCATGGCTCAGGGGTGTCATTGAGGAGTTTCGGTGACGACGCTTTCAGCAAATGCGCCGCTCTCTGCACAACCGACAAGACTACTCAATATGTCCCTTTCACAGCCTTTAGCGTTTTACTTGTTACCGACTATAACATAGCATTTGCCTGAAGTCAAGCTCTGAAAAAAGCAGATCGAAGATTATCGTTCGACATGTTCCTTCGGATATGCTACACTGAGAATAAAGCTGCACGCTGGTTGCGTGCTGGTTGTGTTATGTAGGAAGGGACGTGTATGCCAGGACCGTGGGATGATCTGGTGCCAGCCTGACATTCGGAAGCGAAACAGACCAAAAGATGCTGAAACGGAGGTTCGCGATGCTTGGAGATATTCTAAGAGATACCTGGGCTTATCAAGAGATTATGGAAGAGGGGCGTGAAGAAGGACTTGAAAAGGGACGTGAAGAAGGACTTCAGAAAGGGCTGCAAGAAGGGCTGCAAGCAGGACTTAAAGCGGGGCTTCAGGAAGGGTTGCAGGAAGGGCTTCAGGCTTTGCGTCAGATCCTGGTAAGTATTATACAGAGATCTTTTCCTGAACTGGTACCCTTTGCCAGAGAAAAAGCTGATCTTATGCAGGATCCAAAGGTATTGCAAGATGTGACGCTCAAACTGCTGGCTGCACAGACGATCGAAGAGGCGAGGCAGATACTCCACTCTGCAACAGCAGAACTGATGTAAGCTAGAAAAAGGTACAAAGGGCGTAAGAAGAGATAAATTACGCCCGTACTGCAATCGGTTCATGCGCCAATTCGTTACCGGCTTTATCTGGTTTTGGCTGTGGGCCAGGTTGCTTCGGGCGTATCTTCTTCGTCACATAAAGGAAGAACACCAGCATCAGTATTGTTAGCACACCGTAGATTAGCATAATACTGGGGAACGAGAGCGGACCGAGTGGGACAACGCCGTTATCCAGGAAAGGACCAATGGGTGCCGGTAGGAGCGCAAAGAGAAATGAGCCGTTCCAGATAACGTGTTGTAGTACAGCGTAGCCCCAGCAGCCTAGAGGAAGCAGAAAACGATGTTTGCTCTCTCCAGGATGAGTCAGATAGTACCAGCCCAGTGAGACCATCGCTGCCCCAAAGCCGTGTAGAAGTCCAGAACTTGTGCGCTGCAAGGCGACATCTAGCCAGTTGTTGTAGCCCATGCTTATATAACCAGCGGTTTCGATCAGATTAAAGCCGATACCACAGGCCAGACCAAGTACAAATGCTTCACCAGCACTACGCAATCGCCCGCTCATAATTGCCACGGCCAGCGGCTTGACTCCTTCTTCAACCAGCGGAGCAACGACCGAGACAATAAGAAGCAGAAACACGATCGATCTTGCGTCTTGTGGAATTGGTTGATCTGGATTGTCGAGCGAGATACTTTTTACGCCCAACTGCTGCTGTAGAACAACCGTCAAGACAAGTTCAAAGATAATCGCCAGCATAATGGCCAGCGTCGCTCCACTTACCAGTGCTACAGTGAAACGTCTCCAGGTTGTGGGCCAGCGTATCTCTCCAGGATAGTGCACCCGGCGTACTCCGAGCGCTATTATTGTCAGCGAGGGCAGAATAGCAGCCAATGCAATCATAAAGATCGTCAAGGGCGTGTTTGTGACGGCCTGGCCGTTGGCGCGCATTGCTGCTGCTATCACGACCACTACCAGGTAGAGCACAAAGAAGATCCAGAACCACGGTAGTTTGAAATCAGCCGACGGTTTTTTTAGGAAGAGCGATCGGAAACTGTGATAGAACGTGAAGCCTCCACCAGCGATGCCTGCAACTGCAAAGGCAACAAGCTGCACTATTGCACCAAAACGCTGAGATGGCCCCAGGTTCTGTGTAGTTGGTATGGCTGCAACAAGCAAGAGAAACAGGATGCTGACGATACCTGCCAGAAAGACCAGGATGGAGCCTGCAAATGAGGTGATAGACATACCGAGCAGATAGCCATCGCGTCCTGGTTGCGGCGGCACCGTGGGATACGGGTATGGATAATAGCCATATGGTGCATACCCATACGCCGGGTAGCCATAATACTGCTGAGGGTAAGTCGCGTGGGGAGCCTGTGCATTAGTATAGCCATTCTGCCCGTAGTAAGCCGGGTACCCTGCATTCGGTGTGCCAGGGTAGGGAGCATAAGATGGAGGCGTCTGGTGTCCATTTCCTTGAAGTTGCTGCTGAGCTGGTTGTTGATAGGGTTGGTATGCCGGGCGAAAGTAAGGGGCTTCCGACGGATGCACGGCCATGTTGCCAGTAACATGCTCACGATAGACTGGCTCCTGGTACGCATCTACTTTTTGCGCGGGCGCAGGGACTGAGTGCAAGGGTTGTGTATTATCATCGCCATTATCTGGCGTACGGTTATCTTGTGGTTCAGGAATGCTATTACCTTTTCCTGGTGTAATAAATTGCGGCCTGGTCTGAGATAAGCGATTTTTTTGTGTGTCAGGGTCGGGTATTGGCCCTATATATTCGAAACCCACGATTTAAAGCCTTTTCTTCGTTGGACATCTTATAAACAGACTATCAAGAAGTATACGAGTGGGTCATAGCAAAGGTTTCTCTCCAAGTATAACGATATATTGATGAAGTGTCAAAGTTGTAACTGTGCAGGGGTGGGTGAGAGAGGCAGGCCCCTACCCTATCCAACAACCATTGCTTCAACCATGCCAGGACCGAGCACCTTTTCCAGTCTGTTACGGAGTTCTTCGCTATACTGCATGGTATTGTCCTGTGGTGTTAAGCGTATCTGCCATTCACCGTTTGCGACCATGATTTCGTAATGATCGCGGCCTGGTCGTTCCTGTAAGTGGCGATAAACATCCTGCACCTTCATAATATCGTTGGAGACGGAAAGTTCGTCGTTGCCGCTGAGTTGCAGTGTGAGCCAGACCTGATAGCGTTTGCGGTTCATCTCCTCCTCAACAGCTTTCAAGCGCTCGACCCGGTTACAGAGGATGCCCGGCTCATCCCGGCGTACCTGTACCTCACCATGCACGATCACGACTGTATCCTCCACCCATAGTTCCGCCGTTTCCTCATAAGCTCTGGGGAAGACCGTTATGCCGATCGAGCCATACATATCCTCCAGCCTGACAACACACATTGTATCGCCCTTCTTTGTGGTGATACGGCGCGCTTCAGTAATTGTGCCACCGATCACAACCCTGTGCTTGTCCAGCTCTTCAGTAACTTCGGCTGTATTGTGCGTCACATGTTCACTAAAGACCTCGCTGAGATATGCCAGCGGGTGTTTCGAGATATAGACACCGATCAGTTCTTTTTCCCATCCGAGGAGATCCTTACGCGAAATCTCCTCTACATCCGCCTTGAGTGTGAAATCGAAAGCGCCTTCGGTATCTTCTATCTCACCAAAGAGGCTTACCAGGCCATGTTCTTGCGAGGCGCGCTGGCTTTTGCCCCACTTCATCGCTAATTCGATTGATGGAAGTAACTGGTGCCGTTTGCCGAACGAGTCCATCGCGCCTGCTTTAATAAGGGTTTCGATCGCGCCCTTGCCAACGAATTTGGGATCAACGCGTGTACAGAAGTCGGCCAGCGACTTGAATGGTCCACCCTCATTGCGTGCCCGCGCAATTTCGCCAATCGGACCTTCGCCAATACCCTTAATTGCCAGAAGGCCAAAGCGCACCCCCTTATTTTCTACCGTGAAGCCCCTGTCACTCTTGTTCACGTCGGGACCGAGGATCTCGACGCCCATACGCTTGCATTCAGCGATAGCGTTGGCGATCTTTTTAGCATCAGCGGCCTCAGTGGTCATGGTTGCAGCCATAAACTCGGCGGTGTAATTGGCTTTGAGGTAGGCCGTGTAGAAGGCGACCACTGCATAACTGGCGGCGTGAGCTTTGTTAAAACCGTAGCCGCCGAAGGGAAGGACCAGGGTAAAGAGTTCCTCCGCATCCTCCTTCTTCATGCCATTGTTCACACAGCCCTTAATAAAATCGATCTTGTAGCCTTCCACCTCGTCCATCTTCTTTTTACTTAGTGCTTTGCGGAATTTGTTGACCTTGCCCCAGGAGAAGCTCGCCATGTTTACAGCGATAAACAACACCTGGTCCTGATAGACGATGATGCCGTATGACTCCTCAAGCCACTCTGCCAGGCGTGGATCTAAATAGGTTATTTTCTTTTTCCCATGTTTGGCGGCAATAAAGTCAGGAATACTATCCATCGGGCCAGGACGATAGAGGGCAATCATCGCCATCACATCCTCTACACGGGTCGGCTTGAGTTGCTTGATGTACTCGCGCATCTTGGGTCCTTCCAACTGGAAGATGCCCGTCGTCTCGCCACTGGCAAGCAACTCAAAGGCTTTTCTGCGTTTCTCATTCTGCACCTCGTCACCCTCTACCTCATCAAGCGGAACCTTCTCCAGGATCACTTCTTCGTTGCGTGATTCTTTGATGTACTTGAGTGTATTATCCAGGATAGTCAGGTTGGAGAGACCCAGAAAGTCAAACTTGATCAGGCCAAGTTCTTCCAGGTGCATCTGCTCATATTGTGTGATGCGGCCCTTGGATGGATCTTTGGGATCTCGTAGCTGAAGTGGCACAAAGTGCTCAAGTGCCTCGTTAGCAACGATAACACCAGCCGCGTGCACTCCCGTTGTACGTACCGAGCCTTCTAGTTTCAGGGCCTGGTCAATGATCTCTTGCGCTGGCTTACTCTCATTGTACAGGGCATTCAGTTCTCTGACGGAGTCAAGTGATCCCTGCAAGGTCACTTTCGGACCGGTTGGAATGAGACGCGTAATGCGGTCGCCTATATCCTGTTGACCCATGACACGAGCTACGTCTTTTACCGCAGCCTTTGCCGCCATAGTGTTAAAGGTAACCATCTGCGCAACGCAGTCGTCGCCATACTTGTGGGCAACGTATTCGATCACTTCTTCACGACGGTTATCAGGGAAGTCCATGTCTATATCAGGCATGTCGGCGCGTTCGGTGTTGAAGAAGCGTTCAAAGGGCAGTTGATAACGCAGCGGATCAACGTTTGTGATGCCCAGCGAGTAGGCCAGCAGACTTCCAGCGGCGGAACCACGAGCCGAGCAGCGAATACCGTGGGAGCGAGCGTAGTTCACAAAGTCCCATTCGATGAGGAAGTAAGGTACGAAGCCTTTTTGCGCAATCATGTTGTATTCATAGTCCAACTGCCGTTTAGCCTGCTCGGTCACTTCGCCGAAGTGCTCCACGAGACCTTGCATGCAGAGTGAATACAGGTATGCGTCCGACGAACTGTACTCTGGCGGAACCGGATAGTTGGGCAACTGCGCTTTGTAGGCCAGTGGATCAACGTTACACTGCTCAGCGATACGCACACTATTGGTCAGGGCATCGGGCAATTCGGGGAAGAGTTGCGCCATCTCGTCCGGACTCTTTAAATAATATTCATGACTGTCGAAGCGCATGCGTTTCGGAGAGTCAAGCTGCTTACCGGTCTGTACACAAAGTAGCACATCGTGTGAGCCTGAATCGTCTGCATCGATATAATGCAGGTCGTTTGTTGCCACCATTGGGATCTGTTTCTCTTTATGCATGCGATAAAGCAGTTGATTCAGTTGTCCCTGCGGTGAGGGTTTTCCATCATCAAATATGCCATGGTGCTCTTGAATTTCGAGATAGAAATTCTCTGGTCCAAAAACATCCCGGTACCAATCGGCCATGTTATAAGCTTCGTCTATTTTTTCCTTCAGCAACATCTTTGGGATCTCGCCTGAGAGGCAGGTAGAGGTCACTATCAGACCTTCTGAATATTGTGCCAGGGCTTTTTTATCGATACGTGGACGGAGGTGCCAGCCTTCTGTATTGGCGATAGTCGTCAACTTCAGGAGATTATAGTAACCGGTATTATTTTTCGCTAGCAGGAGCAGGTGATGGTAGTCATCGCTGAAGCGTTTCGAGTGGTCATGCATATCCTCGGTCAGATACGCTTCGATCCCGATAATGGGATTAATCCCTCCCGCTTTACATGCCTTGTAAAATTCAATCGCACCATACATGGCTCCATGGTCGGTAATAGCCAGGTGGCTCATGCCCTTTGCCTTCGCCTGCTGTACAATTTTCCTGCTACGGCTGAAGCCGTCCAGCAGCGAATATTCGGTATGAACATGTAAATGGGCAAAGTCAGCACCCATGTCGGGTTTCCTCCGTCTAAAAATATATTGTATATACAGTATATGAACTTATGTTCTAAATGTCAAGTGAAGATGCAAAGAAAAAGGTGTCATTTGTTAGAACGCACCAGCCCTGACACATTCACATCAGTAAGGAGACTTTCGGCGATATTCTATATTCAGGAACGCTCCACCCTATCATTTCGTTACTGCGTTGACCCGTAGAGGCAGGCCTTGCGTCTGCCGAGGGGCCTGCCATGGACTCTGTCCGTCCACTCAGCAGATGCAAAGCCACGCGGCAGACGCAAGGCCTGCCTCTACGGGAATGTTAGAGGTCCTACATCGTCGTCTTTATACAAGCCCCTGGCGGATAGCATATGCGACGGCGGCGGCGCGTCCTGGCACATCCAGCTTGACAAAGATATTGCTCAGATGACGATTGGCAGTGCGCGGACTGATAACAAGCATTTCGGCAACTTCACGATCCGTGTGGCCTTCGGCAACCAGGCGTAGTACTTCGAGTTCTCGCTTTGTGAGGGTCAGTTCGAGTGCATAGCCTGTCGATTGCTCTTTCGTTACTGCTCTAGCAGTAATGCTGGTCCGGGAAGATGTATTCATGTTATTACTCGATCTGTTCTCTATTTGCTGCCGCTCTAGTTGTCCAGCCCCCTCTCGCAGGGTATCTACCATATCAATGGCCCGCTGCATCCTGCATTCGATGAACAATGAGCGTGCTCGATCACAAAGCTCGTGAACCACGCGCAGAGAGGCTCCGCGCATTAGTGCCGCTCGTGCTTGCTCATAGAGAATGGCTGCTTCTTCTGGCTGGTTATGTGCTCGTTGACAGAGTACCAGGCCTTCCTCAAAGGCGCGATCAGCTGTCTCCCAATCGCCTACCTGAACTGCTACTATGCCCAGTATACGGTCAACTGCAACGCCATAGTACATAAAGCCGCGCAGTTTCTTTATGCGTTCAATATAAGTTGTTGCCTGTGTCGGTCTATCCAGGTGCAAGAGGCTCTCAGCAAGAAAAGGAATGTAGAAATCGCCGCTGAACCCCGTCGGTTCGGGTTGCTCAATAGCACGGTCAATTTGTGTACGTGCCTGGATATTGCGTCCGGTAACTGCCAGGAAGTGAGCATATAGGGCTATAGTGCTGGGTAGCCAGTCTGTATTCATCGCGGCCTGAGTTGCGTCTTGAAATAGTTGTTCTGCTTCGTTCCAGTTACCGCGACGAAACTGTAATTCGGCCTGAGCCTGTAAGGCAGTCGCTTTGAGGCGTATGTTATTCGTGGTTATGGCTTCCTGCATTGCCTGTTGCAGATGAGCCTCGCAACTTTCCCATTGTCCCTGAATAAGTGCCATTGCTCCCTGGTTCCAGTACAGCCAGCCAATAACGCCGCGCACCCCGTAACGTCGTGCACGTGCCAGGCCGCGTTGTGTATAGAGGTGCGCTTGCTCCATTTCTCCTAGCGCCTGGTGGATACTACCCAGTCCCTGTTCAACTAATGCAGCGCGGAATGGATCGCCGAGTGCCAGATAGAGTTCGTTCGCTTGCTTCTGGAGACGAATGGCTTCATGGATATGCTCGCCCCAACCGCGTATCCAGCTCATAATCTGGAGTGCAAAAGCTTGACTGCTGCGATCTCCTATTTCGATTGCTAATTGGTAGGATTGCCAGAGGGTAGGCTCCGCTTCCGCTGCATGATTAAGCAAGAGATCAAGCATTGCCTGGGCTTGCAAGAACTGGATGCGCTCACTGATACTGATCTGTTCTAGACCCGTTGCTGTGCCCGCTGAGAAATTACGCCCTGGTAGCCAGGGTACATGTGTCGCCTGACCAGTAGAGGCGATACCGCTCACTTTTATATCTCTGTCGAAGGCTGCTCGTGTTGCCTGAAGATGCGCCAGGGCTTGCTCATATTTTGCTTGCATACGATATACATCGGCAATTAAACGGTTGGCTCTCGCCACCAACAGAGGAGTAGCTTCTTGTGGTTGCCGTTGCAGTTGTGCCAGAGCCTGCTGGAATGTATTTACAGCGTGTTCCAGTTCTCCTAGCTTAAACCAGAGTTCGCCGATGACCAGGTAAAGATCGGCCCGCGTAGGCATATTTCTTGCAGTAGCCCCAGTATTGGTGTCACCAGCTTCTAGCAATTTCAGGACCAGGCGAAAATGGCTGATAGCCTCGCGGTGTGCCTGCTGACGTGCTGCATCCTCGCCTGCAAGCAAACTCCAGCGTAACGTAGCTTCTTTCTCTCCTCCTGCCGCGTAATGACGGGCCAGCTCTGCCGCGTGTTCGTCTGCTTCAAAGCCATACATTGCTTCTAATGCTCTACCAATCGCAGCATGTAACAGACGCGCGCGGTGAGCAGGAACTTCAGAATATAGGGCCTCGTGCACAATACCCTGACAGAAAATGTAGAATTGAGGAGGAATTGTTTGATGATATTCTATATTTAAAATATCATCAACTTCGTTATCTTCTCCAACCTGGACAGGAAGCCTACCAATCACTGAAGCCTGCACGGCCTCATCTATAAATGTCTGTACCTCCTCTGCACTTTTTTCTAGTACCTGGATCAGCGCATCTATTGGAAAGCTGCGGCCAAAAAGCGCGGCAGTCTGTATTAACGCCCGGCATGTTGCGCTTAGCCCTTGCAAACGTTGCTCTACTGCCAGTACGATGCTTGCGGGTAGTTTTGTACTGCTGACTGCAGCGGACTTCCATGTGCCATCACGCAGCACCAGTTGCTGATTGAGTGTCAAGGTACGTACCAGTTCCTCGAGAAAGAAAGGATTGCCCTCGGCACGTGTTAGTATGGCCTGCGCGGCGTTCTGAGGAATGGTGCCAGGCAGTAGCGCCTGCAAATGCTCCAGTGCAGCATCTGTACTTAACGCTCCCAGTGGTAATAATAGCAACATGCCGTTGCGCATAAGATCAGTCAATGCCCTGGTAGCCGCGCTGGCAGCTACCGTCGAGACTGGTGGATCGTCGCTGTCTCCCTGTCCGCTATATATACGTGGTGGACGTGTTGCGCCAACCAGCGCAACACGACTGCTGCGCAAGCGCACGATCAAGTACAGCATCAATTCCAGGCTGGCGCTATCGGTCCATTGCAGATTATCGATAACTAACAAGACAGGTTGCTCTATTGCTATGTGTTCAAGCAGTGTAGCCACTGCGTCAAATAGACGAAACTTCTCCTGGTCGGGTGAGAGAATTTCCCTTGGTATCTCTGACGTACGCTCAAGGTGGAGAGCGGCAGGGAGTTCCGGGAAGAGGCGGGTCAGAGCAGCGATCAGGGATGTGCTGCTCAAAGCGATAGTTTCAGCATCGTTTGTTTCTTGTTCAGAAGCAATAAGCCCGGTATAACGACGTAGTTTTTCAGAACTGGCTGAGCGGAGAAATGGTCGCAGTGCTTCAATGAAGGGGAAATAGGGGAACATATTTCCAACTTCATAGGCACTCGCTTCTAGCACGCGAAAACCAGACTGTTGAGCCTCCTGGTACAGAGATGCCAGGATTCTCGTTTTGCCGATACCCATCTCGCCGCTGATTGTTAGTGCGTGAGCGCCCTGTGGAGCATTAAAGGCTACGGTTTGCAGCAAGGTGCGGATCAAATGCATTTCTGCATCACGTCCTACCAGCGGCAAAGCAGTTTTGAGTTGTTCTAGTCTTAATAATGGATCAACGAATGGTGCCTGCATCGTGCTCCTACTGTTAATTCAATTGACCTGCCTGGCTTTCCCGTGTATACTAAAGTGCGCAGGGGCCGGCCGATCCTGAATGATTCTTTATGACCCGTTTGAGGGTACTGCATTAACTTGTTTTGACCTGTTTTATCCCCTGCTTTCTCATGCGTGGGGCAATATCGTGATAAATGAATAGTCCATAAAACACCAATAGAAATGGGACATCGAACGAGAAGTACAGCCAGAAAAACGCAGATGCGTTGAGCCATAGCAGGTGATAGAGCAGAGCCAATGCTACTATCGTACCATATACAGTAGCTACTAGAGCCAGCGGACGTACGCGTGCCCATTCACGTTCCGTCGAGAGCCAGATCGCTCCAACACCATTACCGATGATAATCGCGCCGATGAAGCGCGTGAGCACAGACGAAATACTTACAGGCCAGAGGGGTAGGTGAAGTTCTGGTAGAAAGAAAAAGGCGACACCTACGATAAGATTAAAGACTCCAGCGATCAATGCCAGCATACGTTCGGGCCAATTAAAAGATAGATGACTCATAGCTTCCTCTTTTCCTTTCTCTTCTCGCTACGATTCTACGGTAGCAAACGTTTCTTGTTCAGTGTATTAACGGTCTCTAGTGAAGTCTCTGGCGTACGAAATTATTCCCAATAAATATGCTGATGGAATCTCCTACCATAACGTAAGAAGGTGACGAGGCGGAGTGTTTTCCCTTTTGAGTTGAAACATCGCTTCCTCTTAATTCCGATCCGATTATACTACAATAGCGATGAGTTATGCATATACTACTATTAAAAAAACTAACCTATGGGTAATCTTACCGACATGAATTATTGCCATGAAATGGGTAATTCCACCGATGAGTCTATGACCGTCTGCGGATACACTACAGCATGTGAGGAACAGGTGGTGGTTGAAATGGAACTGACCGGGCGCGGGCTTCCAGACCCGGTCATCTACAAAAGAACCATAAATGCTTGATCGTGAAACCATAAGAAAGGATCTAATACCTATGGGCTTTCACGCCAATAAAATATCCATTTTGCTATGGTCACCCCAAGAAGAAGTTCCTCTGAAAGAAGAGCACTGCTACATGACGAGCCTCGCTCATATCTTGCGGATATTTTTGTTTGGATTCTGTGGTGTAGGGTGCAGCAGATGTCACCATCGCCTCACTATTGGTCATGTTGGTCGCCATTCTGAAGGCGCCCTCTCTCTCGCGCAAAACCGCTGAGACAGGTTTCATGAAGAGATTTCTGATCGTGAAGACCATGCATGGATCTCACCAACTCTGAACATGTCCAGTTGACAAACTTGCCGAAACATGTACATTTATGTAGTCGGCTACTTGACAGACTTGCCGAAACATGGTATATTTATGTAGTCGGCTACATAGTTTTGGAGGACGAGATGGGCGACAGTACAATCGATAAGGAGGGAACGGAAGAGTTACCGTTCCCCAACGGAGGAAATAACATGACAACGCAGAGCGAAAGCACGGCCACCACCCGCAGCATATGGAAACTCGACCCGAATCATACCCTGGTTGAGTTCTCAGGCAAACACATGATGTTTACGACGGTGAAGGGCCACTTCAAGAACGTCAACGGCA
>WNFY01004185.1_pt1 | contig 25095 bp, 17 predicted proteins | sample 5400091 | NCBI WGS metagenome assembly WNFY01 (sample SAMN13153364, study PRJNA577476) | soil metagenome | isolation source: 60 cm soil or saprolite under grassland replicate 1 | place: USA:California | collected 2016-06-15 | reverse complement strand
ATGCCCGGTTCCTGTTTGTGAAAGGCGCTGAGCAAATGCGGAAGAACATAGGTGCCCACTGTTGTATCCGCAGCAATGCGCAGTGGCTGGCGTTCAGCCAGCGCGATGCCTCGTAGCTCTTCCATTGCCTGCTTTGTCTCATCCGCAGTCACAATTACCTGTTGCGCGTGAGCATAAAGTTCGCGCCCCTCATCAGTCAACGAAAGCTGCTTTCCCCATTGCTCCAGCAAAGTCAATTGTGTTGCACGTTCCAGCTCTGCCACCAGCGCAGAGACTGTTGGCTGCTGACAACCGAGTTCCTCTGCTGCACGTGTATAACTCAGCAGACGCACAACCGTACAAAAAGCTCGTAACTGGCGCAATGTAATACTGTCTAGCCGTGACCAGCCCACTCATAAACTCCCGCTTATAATCAGCATAGTCAATTGTGATTGTTATTCTACATTATATCTATTACTATTATAACATGGGGAAATCTCATGACCATACCTGAAACGTTGCCCTGAGATTTGTCTGGAAACTTGCGTTCATGATGAGCGTAAGCTTCCTGCTACCCACTTTCGTTCATCGTAGGTCAATGATGCATTCGATGTAGACAATGGGGCCTGGGATAGATCCTCGTGCATAGCCCGATATGACTATCTCCACCGCAGATTACGTGGTATGCAGGCAACTAGTGAAAGGCTGCCATAGATCCCATCAAGGACGCGTGGCGCAGGGAGTTTGAAGAATAACATGGCTATACCATTTGGAGCGATTCCACGTCCTATCATTTTGGGAATAGTAGGCGATAGTGCTGCAGGAAAGACGACGCTGAGCCGCGGTATTGCGCAGATTTTAGGGGACAAGCGCGTGGCTGTTCTCTGCACCGATGACTATCATCGCTATAATCGTCAGCAACGCAAAGAGTTAGGCATCACGCCGTTGAATCCTGAATGCAACTATCTTGACATTATGGCTCAGCATCTGCAGTTGCTACGTGCGGGTGAACCTATCTTGAAACCTCACTATGACCACAAGCTTGGCGATTTTGGTCCTCCGCAGTACATTGTTCCACATCCCTTCCTGATCGTAGAGGGCCTGCTTGGCTTTTACTGGCAAGAGATGCGCAGCGCGTATAGCGTGCGGGTCTATCTTGATCCACCCGAAGAACTGCGCCGCCGTTGGAAAGTGCGTCGTGACATGTCTCAGCGTGGTTATAAAGAGGAAGAGGTCTTGCGCGAACTGGCTATCCGCGAGTCGGATTCGGCCACATATATTCGCTCACAGCGCGAGCATGCTGATGTGGTCGTTTCCTTTTATCCCAGCGAATCGGCCAGGCACAAGGATGATGCGCACTTGAATGTTCGCCTTACACTGCGCGGAACATTGCCACATCCCGACCTCAGCCAGATTATCGAAGAGGACCACTCTGGCTGTGTACGCTCGACCCTGGGACGTGAGAGTGGGCGGGCCGTCGAATATCTGGAGATCGATGGCTCTATCTCTGACAAGCCCGCTCGTGCCCTGGAACGCGGTATTATTGATCATCTGGATGCCTGTGGTGTCTCCTCGCCCACCGTACTGGGCCAGTATTCCGATACCAAAGCCCGGCATAGCCATCCCCTGGCCTTGACCCAATTGTTACTGGCCTATCATCTGCTCCGTGCACGCCAACGCGACGAGGTTGAAGTATAATAGCGTAGAAGAGCACCAGAGACACATAAAATGTCTCTGGTGCTCTTCCTACAAACATGCGCTTATCCGAGATAAACTTACCATTGGCGGATGATTACATGTCCTTCCGCGACGGCATGCACGATATCGGCACGGCTCACAATACCCAAAATTTTACCATTACGCACAACGGGGACGCGCTTAATTTTGCGTTCGGTGAGTAGACTGGCAATATCGCCCACCGGCGTCTCTTCGTCAACCACAATCAGCTCGCGGCACATAATATCGGCCACGCGCAATCCTTCGCGATCAACTTTGCTGATAAGATCGGCCTGAGTAACTATACCGATGATCCGGTCATTGGCATCAACAACTGGCGCACCGCTGATACGCTGGCGTGAAAGCAGTTGTGCTACCTCCTGTACGCTCGTCTCAGGACGGGTCGTACAGACTCTACGCGTCATGATGTCGCTTGCGATCATCTTGCATACTCCTTTTGCATACTCCTTTGTATGCAAGAAGATGAGAAGTGGATTCCCGTCTTCAATTTTATTGCTGCATTGCGTGGTTCTCTGTCTCCAGGATACAAAAGTTTCTTCTTCTAGAAGCTAAACATATAGACGCGAGTGTGTCAAGCAAAGAAGTAACATATCGATCACAGTTGGTAGAGCTGTGATACCCTGTGTTCCATACAGGGAATCTGTCGCTGTACGCGCTCGATCTGCTCAAGATCGATATCCGCTACAATGACTCCTGGCCTGTCCTGAGCCTGTGCCAGTACGAGTCCCCACGGATCAACGATCATAGAGCGCCCAAAGCTCTGCTGCCCCGGTGGATATGTTCCGACCTGCGCGGCTGCAACGACATAACATTGATTTTCGATTGCCCGCGCTCGCACCAGTATCTCCCAGTGATCACGCCCCGTGTGCAGCGTGAAAGCTGCTGGCAAGAGCAAGATCTGTGCACCCTGTAATTTCAGCGCACGAAAGAGTTCGGGGAAGCGCAGATCATAACAGACTGCCATGCCAAATGTGATACCGTCTATCTCTGCCGTGACGATCTGCTCGCCTGGCACAATACGCTCAGACTCGTGATGTTTTTCGCCATTCGCGAGATCTACATCAAAGAGGTGTATCTTGCGATAGACTGCGACAATTTCCCCATCGTGGTTGATAAGCACAGAAGTGTTGTAGGATTTGCCTTCCAACTGAGGATGACGTTCAATGATGCTGCCACCATTAATCATCATATTGTGCTTGCGTGCTTTCTCTCGCAGCATCGTAATGGCTGCACCAGAGAGTGTCTGTGCTGCCTTGTCGTATCCCTTATAAGGTCCCCGGTAGGTCCACAATTCAGGGAGGACCGCAAACTCCGCTCTCTCGTCTCCGGCACGGTCCAGCCATTGCGCTACGGTTGCTATATTCTCATCCGGGTGATCTTGCGAATTCAGTTGAATAGCGGCTGTTCTTAAGTGCATGCCAGGCTCCTCCATCTCTCTATCGAATGACGAAATATCACAATTGAAATGCTATAATCTATATACGTTTGCGACTCAAAGGAATGTTCAAGTTGTTACTCGCTGAGAAGCATGAGGAAGCACGAAACAAAAACGGCTGCCATGTCCAGGTATGCCATCACTCTCTACCCAGATGCGTCCTCCCATCGCTTCTACTAGTTGTTTGCTGATATAGAGACCCAGGCCCGTTCCCCGTATAGATCCTGAGACATCACGTTTGAGGCGCACAAACTGTCCAAAGAGGAGCGGAATTTCCTCCGCTGGTATACCAGGACCTTCATCCTGTACGCTGATACATACGTTCTTGCACTCTGCATCTTGCTCGGAAGTTTTATCTGGCGCGGCGCTGATGATGATAGATGTCTGCTGTGGAACATATTTGAAGGCATTCAAAAGTAAATTGCGCATAACCTGTCGCACGGCCTGTGCGTTAGCTACTATTATAAGGTCTTCAGGTATATGCAGAAGGATTGTGTAGCGCTCGCACATAGCTGCATCGAAGCTTTTTATGATACTATCAATCAGGGATGCAACCGCTAGCTCCTCAACAGGAAATGTCTTGCTTTGTTCTTTCATATGCAAAGCATCTAGCACATTATTGACCAGTTGTTGCAGATCCGTGCTGGCGTGGAGTGCATGATCGACGAAGCGTGCTCGCGTAGAGGGGTCAAGCAGGTCAATCCGTTCGTGCAATAATTCAAGATACCCATGTAGCTCTGTCAGGGGCGTACGCAACTCGTGATTCATGTTGAGGAGAAACTGGTCTTTGATCTGGTTTAACCGGTACTGCTGCTCATAGGCGATAGCTATACGCCTCTCTGCTTCCTGTGCATGTTGGCGCGCATTATCCGCTGTGTCTAACAAATTGCGCAAAGTGATAACAATGAACCCTTCAGCCACTAAGAATAGAAAGCCTCCGCTGAAGGATAGCGCAAATACATAAGGCCATAACCAGCTCCCCAGGCGTATAGTATGATACGTGATCAGGACAAAAACGCCTATAACGAGGTAGAGGAAAAGCCCTCGTTTCCCGAACATCCATGCGCATATTCCCACTGAAATGGTTAAGAGAGTGCCGTTATGGGTGAGCGGAAAGGTTACTATATAGGCGAGCAGGCCAAGCAATGCGCATAAGATGGTGCCACCAAGTCGTAGAGGATAAGGTAAAGTAAGCAGTAATCGCGGCCAGTCTGTCATATAACGCATTGCTCTTACTACCCTCCTCACGATGGAACCACATAAATAGTCGATCGCATATCTTGAAAAGTTTATGCATTCTTGTAGTCTATATTACTGTACCATATCGTCTCAGAATTTGCTATAGTTCTATATGTTTCCTCCAGGGCGATTCAAAAGCCGCCCGCCTTGACCCGTAGAGGCAGGCCTTGCGTCTGCCTTGTGAGCGAACCGAGGACGTGGCGAGCCACAAGGCAGACGCAAGGCCTGCCTCTACGGAAAGTTTTGAATAGCTGTAATGTTTCCTCGCCGCTGCGCGGCTCGCCTGGTTTTGTGTGAGGTGGGGTGGTTGGCGACCCGGGTCGCCAACCACCCCACCTCACACAAAATGGCTTGCGAAGCGCCGGAGGCGCTGAGAAGTCAGAGAAAGATGAGCTGAAGAGTCACATTGTTTAGCGCCCTATACGGATCACAGTACGACCCCTGATCCCACCTTTGAGGATCGTGGCCAGTACCTGGGGCAGATCCTCGAAGGGGACCTCACTACTGATAAGGTCAAGCAGACGATCGGGTTTGTAATCGCTCGCCAATCGCTGCCAGAGATGGTGGCGTAGTTCTGTAGGACAATGTACCGAGTCGATGCCTAACAGATTGATGCCACGCAGAATGAATGGGAAGACGGTACTCGAAAAGTTTACGCCTCCGGTGTTCCCATATGATGCGATAGAGCCATTGTATGCGGTAGTACGGATAAGATAGGCCAGGGTAGAACCACCGACCGAGTCCAGGCTTCCTGCCCAACGCTCTTTATCCATTGGGCGCTTACTCTCGGCTGAAGTCTCCTCACGACTCAGAAACTCGCTGGCTCCCAGTTCTTTGAGGTAAGCCTGCTCCGACGTTTTGCCCGTGCTGGCTGCAACGGTATATCCCAGCTTGTGAAGGATATTGATGCCAATACTGCCTACACCTCCGGTCGCGCCTGTGACCAGAACAGGACCGTTCTGCGGCTTGAGACCATTTTTCTCTAGTTGGTAGATGGCTAAGGCCGCGGTAAAACCAGCCGTACCCAGTGCCATCGCTTCTTTAAGGCTCAATCCTTCAGGCAGAGGCACCACCCACTCTGCCTTGACGCGCGCATATTCGCTATAGCCACCGTAATGCGAGACGCCTAGATCGTAGCTTGTCGCAAGCACCGCGTCACCCTCTTTAAAGCGTGGATCGCTGGACTCCACCACCACGCCTGACAGATCAACACCGGGCACGAACGGATAGTTACGCACAATCTTACCCTCTGGTATCGAGGCCAGACCATCCTTATAGTTAACGTCGGAGTAGGCGACCCTGATCAGAACCTCACCGGCTGGTAACTCATTATCGGTCAGTTCCTTGAAGTCGGCGCTAAAGTGCTCTTCAGTTTTATTGACAACAAAAGCACGGAATGTCTTTGCCATTGGATTATCTCTTCCTCTCTGAAAAATAACCTTTACGAACCGAAACGTAGCAGTTGTCGCACTGCATTCCCCTGTGCCAGCAGGTCAAACCCCTGATTAATCTCCTCTAGCGCAATAGAAGGACTGAGCAGCCTGTCTAGCGGCAACTTTCCTGCCTGGTAGAGATTGATCAGGCGCGGTATATCGCGCCGTGGTACGGCTGATCCCATAAAGGAGCCCATCAGCGTTTTCTCCAGACCCACCAGAGCTATGATCGGAAGCGAAAGTTGCTGGCTCGCATGTGGCAGTCCAATGCTCACGGTTTTGCCTCCCGTCCTGGTGGAACCAAAGGCTTGAGCCAGCACCTTCGCATTTCCCACAGCTTCAAATGCATAGTCAGTGCCGCCTCTCGTCAGGGCGCGCACCGCCGAAACGGGATTGCCCTCGTTTGCATTGACCGTGAAATCGGCTCCTAGCTGCTTTGCCAGTGTGAGCTTGTTCGGAATGACATCGACCGCTATGATCGGCCATGCTCCCGCCAGTTTCGCACCCATCACAGCGCTCAAGCCTACGCCGCCCAGCCCGAAAATAACGACTGCTTCCCCTGGTGACACCTTTGCCGTATTCATTATCGCCCCAACTCCTGTCAGGACTGCACACCCGAAGAGAGCAGCCTTGTCCAGCGGTACATCCTTCTCAATCTTGATCAACGATTCCTGTGCCACTACCGTATACTGCGAAAAGGCCGACACGCCTAGATAATGCATGACTGGCCGACCATCCGCCGTGTGAAAACGCACAGCTCCATCCAGTAATGTACCGCCCAGATTCGTTTTCGCGCCACGCTCGCAGAGAGCAGGTCTGCCAATCGCACAGTATTGACAATGTCCGCAGATAGGCACGAACGAAAACACTACATGATCATCCACCAGCACATCTTTCACGCCTGCCCCCACCTCGCGCACAATCCCGCTCGCTTCATGTCCCAGGATCATAGGCAATGGTCGTGGCAATGCTCCATTCAGTGTCGAAAGATCCGAGTGGCAGAGGCCCACACCCACAATCTCCACCAGCACTTCTCCTGCCCCCGGTGCCTCCAACTCAACCTCTTCGATTACCAGAGGCAATGACTCGGCATACGGTTCGGGCTTTTCCCTTTCATAGAGCACAGCAGCACGTGTACGCATCTATATTCTCCTTACTCACCCGTAGAGGCATGCCTTGCGTGTGCCGGGTGGCTCACCAGCACTGTTCGTACGCCAGGCACTCTTCGTTGTGGGCGACTCGGCAGCGGCAAGCCCTGCCCCTACGGAGACTCTATTGTGTAAGTAATATTATACACACGTTCGGGGACATTCTCGTAGATGCGTTATCCAACCTGCGCCCTGTTTCGTGATTGATACCAGGTTGCGTCCAGAAAGAGAAAAATGGTAGACTAACAGCAGTGAACGAAGATAAGATTCATACTGCTTGTGGCCCAAGACCTGAGAACGACTCACGTATAATCACAGAGGAGGAAGAAAGTTATGCGCCGAAATATTGGAAAGATGCTCATCTCCCTTGCAGCCATCCTCACAGCAGTGGTACCTTTTCTCGCTGACTGGAACGACTCGCACCTCTTCAGTCCTCAGTGGTCTCCCCATGCCCGCTTTCACGGCGCTGTCTCTGTGGGGATGACGACGATGCTCTCATCGGTCGCACTCTGGTTGCTCTGGCGACGCTCGCCAGATCAGGACGCCGCCGTGACTGTTGCTGCAGCGATCCCCATGGCATATTGGGGTCCTTTCTTTCTTGCTCCATTCGTCCCAGGCACTGCCGTCGAGGACCCAGGGCATCGGCTTGTGCGGATCGTAGGGGTACCATCTAACCTCATGGGAGCGGGAGCTACTATCGTCACTGCTGGACTTGGGTGGTATCTGGATCGCCGATTGCGTACCGCTGCGTAGGTGAAGCGACTACGCCTTCTTTTAGCTGATTTGCTTGACGACAGCACGAATCTCCCCAGTAATCTCTGCAAAAGCGGCATCCTTACTGCGCCATTCCGCAACCGGTATGTGGTTCCGGGGTATCACAACGACTTTCTCCAGCAGCGTCCCTTCCAGGCCGGATCATAGGAGTAGAAGAGCTGTAGCCCTTTCTGCGGCTCCTTTGTTGTTGGTGATGTTGAGGTAGACGTTCCGGTAGTGGGAGATGATGGCTTTGGAGTTCGACCTTGCAGTGCAGGAAACCTGCTGGAGATTACGTATTCTCTGATAAAAGAGAGCATGTACAGTGCTGATACTTTGGATGCATAGTTGCGGTAAGTGTCATCTTTGTTGCTGTCAGCGTAGTCGGATACACCTTTTACTAATAAGCTATGAATGTTATTAAACTCTGCTAGAGTGCGGTAGAATGTCGCTCCCTCCATCTCAACCGCAATCGTGTCGCGCACGGGAAGGCGTATCTCTTTGAAAGGATTGTCAGCACGAACGGCGTTTCCAGATGCGATAGGTGCTACATACAGGCCAGGGTGTCTGGGATCTTGAAACGGGAAAATGCGTTGAAAACGGAGATTACGGACGCGCGCTGGATCTTTTAAGCTTCTATCATTCGTGATATATGCGTCAGGATCACTTTGCGATTCTTGCAAAATCTTTATTAAATCGGGGACATGCTCGGCTAATTCCGCATCGGGAATATCCTCTACACGTTGTGTTTTCGGTTCAAGTAACTTACTGAGTAGCCAGTCGTGCTGTTGGAGTTTCGATGGTGGACGTGGTTCCTGCTCAACAAGGTCTTTCCAATCATTGAACCCATTGACAAAGTGGACAACTTCTATTGGGGGACGCCATGGTTGTGTATCGCGTTGCAGCTCTTGTCGTCCATCCTCTCCAATGACAACCTTTCCAGTATCATAAAGAAAGGCTTCTTTAGCAACAATGATGTCACCTAACGTAACTTTCTTTTTATCGCCCGCACAAATGCCGGTCATAGCTGCAAATTGTGGCGTAAATTCCTCAAGCATTGGTCTCAGTTGAAGCGCTGTCTCTTCTGGCCCATAAGAAGGGAGCCAGGTGACAAATACTCCCAGGTCTGTTCCATCGATATTTGGGAGTGTCGCATAATCATAAACACGCTTAAGGCGCTCGTTGCGAGCTCGCTTAAACTCAACATGGTGTGGACTGTCTTTCCATGCTTTCTTGAAATTGTCAGCCTCTTCTGCCAGCGCACACAAAATACATATATCAACCTGTGGGTTCTTATTTGTACTCATCGTCTGTCCTTGTGATTGAACTTGTGGAGAAAAAAACGTCGGTTCAGCATTTTCCAGCTCCCAGTGGATAGGATAGGGGTCTACTTCGCTGTCTGTGTCATACCACTCTCCCAAAAAGTGTTTTGCAATAACGATTTCATAGCTGATTGTTCCTTCTACAACCTTTGTACCGTGTGGCACACGTAAGAGAACAAGCACATGCTTTGTTTCAGGAAGCACTCCCTTCTGCCGCCTGCTTGCCCGATATGTCCAGTAAAAGTTGTTTTCGCCCTCTCCAAAGGCTATAATCAATGGATGTAGGGTATCGAAACGGAGCAGTCCATTCACCAGTTTTGCAGTGTCCTGTACCTCTCTAATCTTCATGTCAGAAGCAACTGTGTAAGTCGTCGCTTTCTCTATTGGCAGAGTAATGCTTTTCGGAAAAATATCGAAAGCTGTGCTGTTTGGCGTAGACAGATTGATAAAAAAGGTCACTTCATGATAATAATTCTTGCCTGGAGCCTCGTGGAGTGTAAAAGGAATGGTCACTAGATAGAAATCCCACTTTGTTCTGTTGCTCGTTTGCAACGGTTGTCCTGCTATTCCTGGCATAGATGGAAGTGCGTAAATATGGTTGCTCTGCGGATTAAGTGTAATCTTGCCCTCCAGTATTTTTTTTCTGGCCAGTTCTATGCCTCGCATCGCCGGTTCTTCACTTACGATATCAAGCGTGATAGTTGTATCGGACTCAGGCAATGGCTCATTGCTGAAGAACAATTCATTATTATGCTGCATGGCACCAACTCCGTAGGGGACAGATGTTCTGTTGATGCTAAGCTTTCTGTTCCACGTAGCGTGCTCGTAGCTCGGTTTTGATCACCTTGCCCATCACATTTCTTGGCAACACATCCACAAAAACTACCGTGCGTGGAATTTTGAAACGCGCCAGTTTGCCGTTACAATACGCGATTACCTCTTCTGCTTTGAGACTCTCCGCTGCGCGCAATACGACAACGGCTAAACCGACCTCGCCCCATTTGGGATCGGGCTGCGCGATCACTGCGACATCCGCGATCTCCGGGTGTGTCGCCAGTACGCCCTCAACCTCGGCTGGATAGACGTTCTCGCCACCAGAAATAAACATATCTTTCTTGCGCCCGACGATGAAATAATAACCTTCTTCATCGCAGCGTACGAGATCGCCCGTATGCCACCAGCCACCACGATAGGCTTCCTCGGTAGCTTCCGGTCTCTTCCAGTAGCCCGAGCACACATGTGGTCCTGCTAATATCAGTTCTCCCACTTCATTGGGACCCACATCGCGATCTTCATCATCTACAACTCTGGCTCGTGAGTGGAAGACGGGCCTTCCCACCGATCCTGCCTTACGCAATGCATCTTCAGGCGCGAGGCTGAAGCAGTTCACTCCTACTTCCGTCAATCCATATCCCTGCCGGAACTCCAGTCCCCGTGCCGCGTATTTCTTAATCAGTGGTACCGGACATGAAGAGCCACCCGCAATGCAGAAGCGGATCGCGGAGAGATCACGGCTCTCAAAATCAGGCTGCTCCATAATCATCTGAAAGACGGTCGGCACCGCGAACAGAATGGTACACTTTTCCTGCTCGGTTGCGCGCAGAATCGTTGCCGGATCGGATTTGCCCAGCAGGATAATCGTGCCTCCACAATGATAGATGGGCGTGGTGAGCACATTCCAGCCGCCGGCATGGAAAAACGGTGCGAACGTCGGCGTGATGTCCGTGTCCCGCAACCCCCAACTAATCTGTGTATTTACCGCATTCCAGGTTATCATACGATGCGAAAGCATCGCCCCCTTGGGCGTTCCCGTCGTGCCCGATGTATACAGGATCAGCATTGGCTCCTCGCCATCCTGTGACTGAAATGGCACGACCCTCCCGGCCAGCTCCGCGTTCGCGCCCGGAAATGATTCCATCGCCAGCAACTCCACGTCCTGTTTCAGATCTAATGCCTTCACGGTGTCAACCGCTTGCTCGTTATGCTGGTTATCAGAGAGCAGTAACTTCGGCTCACAATCCGTCAAAATAATCGCCAGTTCGCGTAGCGTCAGGCGCCAATTGAGTGGAACCAGGACTGCACCTAGTAGCGCGACGGCAAAGAAGGCGTCCAGGTATTCCGGGCTATTCAGTGCCAGGGCCGCTACACGATCGCCCGGCTGAATGCCATATTGTTCTTGTAAGACCGTTGCCAGTGCCCTGGTTCGCTGGTTTAGTTCACGGTACGTCAGACGCGTCTGCGTCTCAAAATCTACCAGGCCAATCTTATCAGGAGTCAGCTGTTCACGACGAGCAAGCCACTCTCCAACGCCGATAAATGTCATAAAGAAGGCCTCCTTACCTGCTCTTTTTTGTTTAATACAACGTTCAAGCTACATGTTTTTGAGTCGCGCAAACTCACTCCATATCTCCTCTGGAATAGGATGTTGTGCCAGTTCGATCGTCTGTGTGATGCGCTCAGGTCGGGTAAGACCCACAATTGTTGAGACGATGCTGTGGTCACGCAGTGAAAATTGCAATGCCGCTGCTGCCAGTGGAACGTTGTAGTGGCTGCAGATCTCTTCTATACGTTCTGCCTTTTTGATGTAATCCTCAGGTGCCTGTGAGTATTCATAGCGCGGGTAGGCCTTTGGACCTTTCGCCAGCATGCCACTGCCATAGGGGGCTGCATTGACGGCTGCAACACTACGCCTGTTACAGATATCCCAGAAGCCTTCCGCTTCGATGTTGAGCAGGGTATAGCGGTTATGCGAGATTGCAGCTTCAAAAAGACCTGTCTCGACGAAACGTGCCATCAGATCGATGGGACCGCCAGCCACACCTAAATGAGTGATCAGTCCCTCTTCTTTACATTTTTGCAGTACCTCGACAGGACCACCTGGTGCCATGGCTTTTTCGAACGTTGTGTGTTCTGGATCGTGCAGGTAAAGTAGTTGTATCTGATCCAGTCCTAGCAGGCGCAGACTACGTTCAACGCTACGCCGCATCTGGTCTCCGCTGAAATCCCCTGTTTTAAGATCGCGATCGGCCTTGGATGCCAGCACAAACCCTGGTGGTAGTCCGCCACGTTCGCGCAACACGATACCAATGCGCCGTTCACTCTCACCGTCGCCATAGGATGCCGCTGTATCAACAAAGGTGATGGGACCATCAAAAATAGCGCGAATAGTTGCCAATGCCTGTTCTTCCCCGACCGAGTAATCGAACGTTTCAGGCATGTCGCCGAGCGGTGCACTCCCGATGCACAACCCTGTTACCTGCAAGCCAGTCTTGCCTAAAGGGCGTAGCTCTAACGGTGCCGGAGTACTCTGTGATATGGTCATGCTATTCTCCTCTAAAATATTGTTGGTTACAACCAGGATTTTACTATCCTGGCGTTGCAACCAGTTCACGCCTATCAGTCCGAGCCTGTCGAGAGTTTCACGCGTGCCCAAAGATGAATGCGGCTGCAAAGACCAGCGCTCCTCCACCCACTACCTGCACTATAGAGAGGAACCAGCTGGTCCCGAAGTAGCGATGACGGATCGCTGCAATGAGTACGAGTTCAAACGCAACCACAATGTAGGCTGCCAGCAGCGCGGCGTTGATATTTGGCACCAGGAAAGGAAGTGTATGTAGTACACCACCAAAGAAGGTCATGGCGCCGGTAATGATGCCACGTATAACAGGGCTCCCTCTTCCGGTGATCGTACCATCGTCGGAGAGTGCTTCCGAAAAGGCCATGCTAATACCCGCCCCCATCGCTGATGCCATGCCGACAAGGAAGGTCGTAAATGGAGCGCGTGTTGCGAATGCCGTGGCGAAGATAGGCGCCAGTGTCGAGACAGAACCATCCATCAAACCCGCCAGGCCCGGCTGCACCACGCGCAACAAAAATGCCCGCGCTTTATCATCATGTGAAGTCACGGCCTTCGCCAGGTCCACAATCTCCTGTTTGGGCGATCGTGGTAATAATGTAATTTCAAGTGGAAGATCGATCAGAGCACCACAGCCGGTACAGACTGCGTGGTCATGTCGTGTGAGCTGGCCATCATAGCGATGACTCTCCTCGCCAGGGCCAATCTCCTTGATCGCTCCCTGTTCGACCAGAGCGTGCAAAATGCGGTACACACTTGCCAACCCTATATGCGGTCGTGTCTGCCTGACTGCATCGTAGATTTCAAGCGCCGTTGGATGATTATTTGCTGCCCGTACAATGTCCAGCACTGCTTGAGCGTTACTCGTTAATGTCTCTTTCATATGTTAGGTCACCCTAATAATGATAATCATTCTCATTTTTACTGCCCTTATTATAAAAGAGAACAACCCCTATGTCAAGGTCTATCGTCCTGGGGAGGCACATTCAGTAGGGGTGAGGTGCAGGGCGAGCGCATAGGTGTCAAGTGAAGGAAGGATGGGCTTGTTCCGTTGAGCGGCTCGCAGGGCGACCGCAAGGGTCGCACCCTACAAAGACACGGTCACGAGCCCCGACAACCGCGTCATCATTGTAGGGTGCGACCCTTGCGGTCGCCCTGGAGGCCATTTCATCGCCTGGATTTTTTATCTTCACTTGACGCCAGGTGCAAACCTGCTTGACCTGTTCGGATTCATGCTGGTAGAATAAAGTGCACCGGACAGCGTGATGAGTGGTGGGTGCGGTTCATTTGTTTGCGTTGAGCAAGCACCGACGATCACCATGATCCGGTCAATTGTCCCAGTAGGGGCGCGGTTTACAAGCCCGCAGTGTCCCCAGGCTGAATCGCGGGCTTGTAAACCGCGCCCCTACTGGGACAAATCCCATCGATGGAAAATTATGAAACGCACCCACGAGTGGTGGCAGGCGACCCGGCTTTTTCCCATTCTTTTGATCCGTCTCAGGATACTGCAACGATAGAAGGCTTTGAGGGTGATCTGGCCTGAGCATTAAGGCCCATACACACCAGCCCCCGAAGGAGATCTCTCATGACTTACCTGTACTTTATTGCCGCGATTCTCCTTGAGGTAGCAGGAACCACCAGTCTCAAGCTCTCGCAGGGCTTTACTCGTCTTGTTCCCTCAATTCTGGTGGCAATTTTCTACCTGCTCAGCTTTTTTTTGCTATCACAAACTCTGAAAAGGATCGATGTGGGTGTTGTATATGCGATCTGGTCTGGTGTAGGCACAGCCCTCATCGCTACCATCGGCATCCTCTGGTTTAAAGAGCCTGTGACGTTGATCAAAATTGCCTCTATTGCTCTGATTATTCTCGGAGTCATTGGGCTGAATCTGGGCGGTATAACGCATTAATGTCATACCTGTTTTTGTTAGTTACTATCAAGTGATTTTTGTGATCAATAGCATCTGTTACGTCTATCTAAGTGTGAAGTCATCATTGGACAAATGTGTTTTTGGCATGTTTATAGATACGCATATAGGCATTCGTGATATAGTAATACAGAGTGTCACTACCAACATACAGCGTTGTAGAGAATATGCCGTTTGACAACGTCTCTTTTGAGCAAGGCTTTAGCGTAGAGAAGCGCGAATATCGTTACGCGACTATACCAAATAACCAAAAAGAGCCATTAAAAGTTCACCTCTCATGGTTACCACGCTATGGACCTATAGACACCGCACTGCATGTCAAATCTTTATTGAAAGAGTTCAATCCACGTCTTGTTGGCATGATTGGCATCTGTGCTGGTGATAAACGAGAAGTCAAACTTGGTGACCTGGTGTTTGCCGAGCGTGCATTTAATATCGATACCGGCAAAATCGTATCAGGTGCTGATGGAAAGGCTCAGCGCAAATACGACACCTATACTGTATCCTGTGCGGAAGATATACTCCAATATGCCCGCCTCTTCACTAAATGGCAAATTCCTGCTGCGAATCTGCTACGCCCACTTTCAAAACACCAACAACACGACTGGCTCCTCAACCAGCTCTTGAATAAAACAACACCGCGTATAGATGATATTGATGCATCAGAACTGAAAAAGCATGCGCCACTTTGGAAAAAGATCATGCAAGGACTACAGGCTGGACCTCATCCCTGGCTTTCTCAGAAACGAGAACTCATCGATGAATCCAGGGTACTCGAACTGCGTTTTGGCGATGATGATTTCCCATACGAAGATCCTCCAGCACCTGTGTGCCACATTAAACCAATGGGATCGAGTAGCGCTGTGCAGGGTGCCAATCCCTTTGACGAGATACGTGTTCCTGTCCGCGGGGCTGTCGCGATCGACATGGAAGGTGCAGCTTTCTATCAGGCTGTTGTGGGTTTTCCTGCTATCCGTTCATTGCTCGTTAAAGGTGTCTGTGATTATGCTGATAATGATAAGGATGATACCTATCATGAATATGCGTCCTTACTATCCGCAACGTACATGCTCTCTTTCATTCAAGAATATGTGACGCAGCAACTGATGCCCCTACCATCTGGAGTACCTATATATGTCCAGAGTAGTAGAACCGAAAGTATCTCTTTACCAGCTACTGCAATACCATTAGAAAATGAAGCAGATGAAGCACCAGATGCGCTCAATGTCTTCTTCTCCTATGCCCCTGAGGATGATACTTTTAGAGAAGGGTTGGAGAAACATCTTGCTGTCTTAAAACATCAGGGACGTATTAAATGCTGGTATAGTGGCAATATTACTGGTGGACAGGATCAGGGTGCAGAGAGCATGCGGCATTTGAATGCAGCCCAGATCATATTATTGCTCATCAGTCCTGATTTTATGGCCTCGAAGTTTTATTCAAACGAAATAAAGCGAGCATATGAGCGCTACAAGGAAGGAAAAGCACGCGTTATTCCCATTCTCCTGCGTCCAACGGAAGGTTGGAAGCAAACCTCCTTTGGTGGCCTTATGCCTTTGCCAAAGGATGGCAGACCTATAGATGCCTGGTCAAAACGCGATCAAGCATTTTATGAAGTAGCGAGTGGTATCCGCGATGTAGTAGATCAGTTGGACAGAAAATCTTAAGAGATTTCCCAGATGATTCTGCTGATATAAGTGTGTTGATGTCTGATGTGCATTAAAATGCTTTTCCATGCTTCCTGGCATCGGGCTTATATATAACATAGTTTAGATATTCGGGTAATGGTTCCTTTGAGTGGGGCCTTCAGGGGAACCTGTGGTTGAGGGAGGAGGAGAATCAGGCTTATTGACGATCATGAATTGATCACGACGTTTTTTAGCATTCTTATCAATTATTTCCTGAATGACCTCTTTTATATTTTTATTTACTTCTAGATATGCCTCCTCAATATCTTCCCAACCACTAATTGGTGTTTGATTTTTGGGTAAAATCTTCAGATTACTAAAAGGAGCATCCTCAAAGAGACATGGCTTCAAAAGAATAGGGATAACACGAGCCTCTTTTTCTCGCTCTAAAGCATGCTGCATCTCGGAATAATAGCCATTTTTAGAGTCAAGGTAGTCTGAGCTGATGAGTAGGAGGATGATATCTGACTTCTTAATATACTCTTCGCTCTTCTCTCTGGTTTCTTGTCCAGCAGTAATATGCTCGATTTTAATATCCTGGGTGTTTTTGATAATACGCAGTTGTTGCTCAATTTTTTTTCTCATACCATCATCTGCTTGAGCAGAAGAAATGTAAATATGGATGGCTGTCGTTGGTTCTTGTTGTGGTGCTATTAATTGTCCTGATTTTATCTGTAAGATTCTTTCGAAGAAGCTCGTTAACCTGGAATGAGTTCCGTCGGGTTTGTACTGAATAATAGTGCGAAAATCACTCTCATATTTCTTCACCTCGAAATCCGAGGACATTTGATTCTTTCCAGGAATCACTATCCAATAGTTGGTGCCTTTTTTGTTGATTTTGAACTGGGCAAGAAGGTCTTGTAGATCGGTATCCGATTCTTCAAAACCAACAGCTAGTATGGATGAGTTTGACAGAATTGTCTTCAAGTTTTTTCGATAGTTACATCCTGGCTGTCCTAGTCTATTAAATGCTCGATCTGTTATGTTTATCATTTCTGGATGAGTTATATCGCTGTGTAATTTCAAAATGAACGGTATATCCTTTTTGGTCTGAAACCATTTTTTCGCTCGTTCTATAGAACTTTCATAGAAAGTAGCAAGACGAAGTTTATTGACGGATATGTATGCATCTTCAATAAACATATCATAGCTGACGCTGAGGTAAGCCTGAAAAGGAAGTTGCACGATAAGCTCATGCAGCTTCCCTGGAGTTGCTTCGTAGCAATATAATATCTCCTGAAAACACTGTTCTAATACCTCGTCCAACACTTTATTCTTCTCGCGTTCCAGGTACTGTTCCAGATATTTCATAAGTATCTGAGCTGCTATAGACCGTTGTTTATTATCAAGCAAGTCATAGAAGTCTATTGAAATTTTCTCTCCACCAATAAATTCTTCCTCTGGAATTTCCTCAACATCAACAATTTCCTCCTTTTCATACCATTTGAATATGGCTGTTAAGGTTTCTCTCCATGAAGAAGGAGGATGCTTGCTATATTCGATGCTCGTTTGGATGGCCTGTACATAGGCCTGGCCAGCTAAACCGCACCCTGTGAAAAGAACACATTCATTTTGCCCAATGGCTGTACAGATATCATAAAAGACTGTATCTACATCGTTGTTGTATTGCGTCATCTTGAAACTCCATCACTACTATGATGGTTTTATGTAACGCACTACATATTTTTATGTGTCTATCTTACCTTGAAAATAGAATATATGCTATATCTAACATATGTTCTATTGCGCTGTTATGGAAAATTACTGGACTTTTTGTATAAAAGAATTAAAAAGCGTATGGGAAACAAGAAATGTGAATGTAGTTAAAATTGAGAATGTTACAAGCGAGCAGAATAAAGGAAGAAGATATAAAAACTATCTTCTTCCTTTATTCTGCTCGCATTTACCTGGTAGTCGTTTCTTGCGCTCAGATCAACCCCTGACCGCCAGTTGCTCCAACTCGCGGGCGATACCACGCTCTATTGCCTCAACGAGGTAAGGTCGGAGCCTGGCTGCCGGGATCACATAATCCACTGAGCCGACACGCTGGGCACGCAGGATATCGTGTGTATGGTCGAACTCGCTGGCAACCTCGCCCACTTTTTCAGAGCGAACCTGCTCCATCACTGTGTTCAACTGTGCACGCAATACCGCTTTCTGTGCGCTATCGGCCTTTGCCATCTGCTCTTGCAGTTCCTTGACGCGTGGATCAGCCTTTGTGCGTGTATCAACATCGCGTGTGAAAACAACTGCTGCCGCCGGTACGCCACCAATGATCGAGGCATAAGAGCCTTCCACCGCCGCTACTTCGACGTTATCGTTCAGAGCGCCTGAGAAGACGACGAAAGAGCCGCCGTGGAAGCGCGAGACGGTGCAGAAGACAATCGGCCCCTGGAAGTTGGCGACTGCTTTCCCGATCTCAGCGCCAAGCTCCAATTCCATGTCCCGCATAGACTCCGGTGAGCCATCGAAGCCAGACAGGTTGGCGACGACAACGACCGGTCGGTTGCCGTTGGCGGAGTTGAGGGTGCGTGCGATCTTTTTAGACGACATGGGGAAGAGTGTTCCCGCTGTCCATTGTTCCGGCCCGTCGCCTGGGATGAAGCCACGCCTGGGAATGGGACGCGACTCGATACCGATCATGGCGACCGGGTAGCCTCCTATATGTGCATCCCATACGATGGCATTCTCGGCGTCACGCATATCGTGCCAGCGCTCAAGTGGCTGATGATCGTTATCGATCAATGCTACCATGACCTTGCGCATGTCAAATGGGTGTTTGCGACCCGCATTCTTCTCATCGGAGAATAGATCGCCCACACGAGTGAGATCTCTATCCTCTGGCCGTGTGCTGACATACGGATAATTCCGTACATCGCGCTCAATGGGATCATTGGTCGCGACGCGTCGTGGGAAGCGCTCGCCCGGCATGACATATGTGTGTTCATAGTAACGCATCAGCAACTGGCAGGCCGAACTGAGATCGGGTGCGAAGTACTGCGCCTCGCCGTTTGGTCCCATAATACGTTCATATCCGCCAATACCATAGTTGTCTTCGGCTGAAACACCACCAGAATAGTCGAGCGATTGCTTGCCGGTGAGAACCATGGCGCCGTTGGGCGTCATAATGAGTGTGCCACGTGTGTGCATCATGATGGTTGCACCGGAGTTCCAGTATGGCTGACCGCCGACGTTGATCCCGTTAACCACGATATTGAAGCGCCCACCGTCCTGGGTGTACTGGACGATGTGCTTGAGTGCGCGCGAGATCCAGTCCATATTCTCGGTGCCGCTATCCATGGAGATTTTGGCTCCTGCCGAGAGGGTGAACCATTCTATCGGTACTTGCAGCCGCCTGGAAAGAGCGATGACTTCGATGACGCGTCGGCACTCAGGTTCGGATAGTGATCCCATGTTCTTGCTTGGGTCGCCCAGCAAGAGCACGCGTGTCATTCCCTCTGGATATTTAGCTGTGTAGTTGCGGATCACTCCAACGACAAGCCCGGACTTGTTTTTGCCGTAAGGACGATCAACAGGTACCAACCGATTGTCCTCATTCAGATCGTATTCAGTGAAATCTCCAGGTGGCAGATGGCTGCGTGTGCTTTCCGATGTGGGCGTGAGCATCTCGATGAGCTCGTACGGATAGACGAGTCCGCGTCGGCGCAACTGTACGACTTTCTGCCTGTATTCGTTCAGCGTCCTGATAGGTGCGTCGTTGGGTACATCCAGCCGCAAAACCAGCTCCTGGCCGCCAGGATTGGAGATATGCAGCACGCGCTCATGCCAGCCCCCATTCTGAGGATCGATCAGCTTCGTTATGATTACGACCTTCTCCAGGCCCAGGCCCTCGGTGAACGGCCACAACTTCTGCATAAGTTCTACGACCTCTTCGGAGGTCAGTTCAAGTGGTGGCCAGACATAGAGGATTACCCGGTTCCAGGGGAGACGCTGGTGGGCTGGGAGCCTGGATTGATATAGGCGAATACCTGCCAGAGCCTCCATGAACATACGCTCCAGGTGCGGTATCTGGACGACCTTACCCGCGTCATCGCGCAGCGGGGTCACATCGCGTACCTCGGCAATCGCGAACAGGCGCTCGTCCTTCGGGTTGTCACGCGCGATGCCGTGGAAGAGATAGATATCCTCAACAGACGGCAGGCGCTTGATATTAAAGTTGGAAAGGCGCCAGATGTTGAGACGCTTGCCCATCATCGGGTGTAATCCGCGATACAGGTGATTCTCCTGGTACCCATCTTCCTTCGGACGGTATGTGAAGTGGTTGGTCCTCGACATGCCAACGCCCCGCCCGGAGCCGATTACAGCGACAACGATGCGCCGCAGGGGTCGTGGAAAGCCTGTTTTGTTCAGTTGCGAACGGATCGCTTCCTCCATTGCTTCGGCGTCTCCGATTTGGCCACGGTGCCAGACATAGAAGTCAGCCACTACATCATGCTCGGGGGGCAGGCCGGTGGCAATGCGTGCCATTGCATCAAGCGCGTTTTCAAGCTGACTATACTCTGCGAACGTAGTGACAACGTGGATATGCGCCCCTTCGAAATCGTAGCTTGCTGTTGCGAATGCCTGCCCATCGATGGTTGTAGTCTCAACCTCCTGTAGCAGGCGTATGCGATAGTAGCGCCGCGTGAGCACTTCCAGCATAAGGCGACGCATGATGTCATCTGATGCCGGGAAGCGGCTGGTCAAGAGCGCCTGCAACGGCTGTGGACATGTTACCAGCGCGTCGATCCGCTCCTGTCGGTAACTTGCGTTGGGATGCTCGGCGAGGTAGGTGAGATGCGTCTCCATTTCCTTATAGATTCTGCTACGTGCCTGCTCAAACAATGGCTCATCGAAGTAGCTGAAACGTACCTCCCTGGCCAGGTCACTGATCGTCGGGTAGTGTCCCTGTGTTGCGAGGAGCAGACGATCGAGCAATTCACGCAACTCCTGGCTGGCTGTTGTCGCTAGCAGATCGACATGGGCCAGTCGCTGTTCGAGTATAGTTACGATGGCTGCCAGTTGCTGAGTATCGTTCTGGTGCGACCTGTAGATCATCAGCAAACTTGTGTCTAGCTCGGGTGAGGGGTCCAGATTTTCGACTCCATAATGGGCAAGTGCGCGTTGCAGCTTCTCCGTGAATTGTGGCGACAGGCGTTCCAGTCGACTATCACGCGAACGCAGGTAGGTCAGCAAATCCTGTTCTGCGCTGTGCACCTGTATATCCTGTGCCTCTGCCTCTGCCGGGTCAAGCGCACGCCGGAATAACGAACTGATATCGGCAAAGATCGAGAGAAGCTGGTCCTCGCCCCGTTGCAACTCTTTATCATCAGCCGGGAGAACCTTGTAGACTGCGCTTAGTTCGCCAGGCAAACGTTTGGCTTCAGCCTGGTCGACATCATAGCCGAGCATCTGGTAACGCAATGCTTCAAGGACCTGGTCGCGTCGCTCTGCAGGGGTTTCAGATGCATCAGTCTTAGCAGTATTCGCATTGAAGCGAACTCGTTCCGCTGCAGGGCTATCCAGCAGCGTCAGTGGCTCTAACTGTACCAGCGGGGCTCCTGCATCGACCTGAACGTTGTTTCCTACGTACACCTGTGAGACGCGACCGGAGAAGGGAGCGGTAATCGCCATCTCCATTTTCATTGCTTCGACAACGATCAGTCGGTCGCCGACTTCAACGGAATCACCGGCAGCTACTGCTATCGCAACGACAACCGAGGGACTGGGAGATCTGACGATACCGCCTTCATCGCGTGTGATACGGTGTGAGATGCCATCGACTTCTACCAGATGATTAGGGCCACTCATCACCGAGAGTACGCGGTGCCGTTGATCGAAACACGTGACCCGGCTCTCAAATGTTCCAATACGCTCAACGCGAACATCAAATCCCTTCCTGTCAGTGATTACGCGGTACTGCTGTGGTCCCAGGCGTGCGACTGTGAAGCGGTAACCATGCCCAAGATAATGGAAGTCCGTCGCAATGCCAGTTCCTGAGCGTGCTCTGGGTCGACCGCGTGCCGCTGATGTATAAAATTGCTTCTGTTCTATCTGTGACTCAACGTCGTACGCATCGATGGCCGCCTGCAACAGGGCTATGTCGGCATGCTGCCGTGGACGATGATCTTTTGCCTCAACCAGACGATCCAGCCAGCGTGTATCGATAGTTCCATAATCAAGCTCAGGATGGCTCAAGAAGTCAAGCAGGAATGCCTTGTTATTCATTCCCCCACGGACCACGACGGCACTCTCTGCCAGGGCCCGGCTCAGTCGTGCGAGCGCCTCCTGCCGATCTCGCCCCCAGGCGATAATCTTAGCCAGCATGAGATGAAACTCGGATGATATTACGTCACCCTCGCTGAAGCCTGTATCGATGCGCAGGCCTGGACCACTTGCCAGGCGGAACAGGTCGAGTGTACCTGGTCCAGGCGCGAAGCCATTATCCGGGTCTTCCGCGTACAAACGTACCTCGACGGCATGACCATTCGTCGCTGGTAGCTCGCCTCTGAGAGGCTCACCCTGTGCTATACTGAGTTGCAATTTGACCAGGTCCAGCCCTGTAGTGACCTCAGTCGCTGAACGGTGCAATCGCGTACTCCGACGGCCCAGGTCGTCCCGGCGTTATCCGCTATAATCTGTACCTCTACCTGGTGAGCGCCCGCAATTGCGCTTTCGAGGAAGATCGTTGCATCTCCATAGAGGTTTCGCGCCTCGGCCCGCGCACTCTCAAAGGCGTGTGCCAGTTCATCCGGTGAGTTGGCGCGCTGCATTCCTTCTCCATGCGTCCCTCGTGCCGATTTAAAGATCAGAGGATACCCCAGTTTGCTGGCTTGCTGTTGCGCCTCTGCCAGTGAGCTAACTGGTCCCCCGCTCCATGGAATGATGGGTATCCCTATCCGCTCTGCCAACTGCTTTGCAGCGATTTTGTCACGAAATAGCGCTAAGACATTTGCATTCGGCCCGATAAAAGCGATACCGAGCTGCTGGCATAGTTCCGCGAACCAGGGTTCTTCAGAGATGAGGCCCCAGCCCACCCATGCTGCATCTGCATGAGCTGCAACGAGTGCACGCTCAATACGCTTTCGGTCCAGGTAGCTGCTTTTACGTTGTCTATCTTCAGGGTCGACGAAGCTTGCTGCCCCGATACTTACAGCATCATCGGCCTCGTGTACGAACATTGCGCGCCGGTCTGGTTCAGTGAACAGCGCCACTGTTGTCAATTCCCGGTGCTCTTCGCGATTCAATTCGCGTACCGCGCGAATCAGGCGCATGGCCGTCTCACCACGGTTAACTATTGCGATGCGCTCAAATTGACGTTTCATTGAACCAGCAGGGACGTTGACTGCTTCAGATGGCTGAGCATGTTGGATGGCTTCCTGGCTACTGGCACCATGTTGCGAAGTGCCGAAGTTTTTGCCTGGCTGTGGGGGAAAGCTCGCCATATTTAAAATATCATGCTCAACCTGTCCCGGTGGGTCCTGATAAATAGATGTATCTGCCATGCTTTTTGATCCTTTCAGACGCAGAACAATGGCGTTCCTGGTGCATCTTCACTTGACCTCTTAGGGTTTCGTGTGTCTACTCTCCTTCTGAAGGGGTGGCAGGAGCCCATGTTCTTTTACGACCCGCTTGAGGGTACTGAAACTGGCTAGCAGGGTACAAAAGTTTCTCTGTCGATTCCATCCGACGGGTTATCTGTCAGCAAGAACCCTTTGCTGATGCTATGGGTCTCTCGATCTGCTATCATCATGGTACCACCTACAAGTGATACTTCACGATTCACCTATAATGATACATCAGTTATTTTGATATATGGATGTGAAATAAGTCAAGAATGAACTTCTTTTCATCTTCCTCTCATTTTTGTGATAATCAGGCGCTTATTTCTCACAGTATTGTGATTTCGGCGCTTTCCTGGTTAGTATGTTGCTCAACAGGTGACATGCCACTGCTTTCGTCACCTGTTGAGCGTAGGCTTATGGTGCAGGCTTCGAGGACTGTGAGGGTTGCGGAAGTTCTGAGCCGCAGTTACCACAGTATTTTGTTCGCGGGACAACAGCGCCACACTTCGGACATGTGACTGTGGATGGTACATAATAAGGCGTTGCTGGAGCGTGCTCCTGTGGAGGAGTATAGAGTGGTGGCTGGTCTGTCTGGGTGGTATGGAGTGGAGTGCCACACAGATAACACTGTTGTGCCGATTCATCGTTGACTGCACCACAATTGCGACAATAGAGCGCATGTGTTGTTGTCGCAGCGCCTGGGATTGCACTGTTCTGCGTACAATATTCGTCAATCGTATCCCAGATGTCCTGGTAAAGTTCATAGCCACGAATGCCGCGCATCAGCGGAAAGATAATGAGCGGCGGGAAAAAAAGCGCACCGATTGCCAGCGCGGCTATATTACCATCACTTAGATCTAACCAGCTCGATTGCCCGGTTGTGACGCGTATGCCGCCAGGGACCCTGGAAATGCTGACACCGATAGCGCCGCGCACATTTCCACTCCAACCGCGAACACGACCAATCTGTACCAGCAGATTATTTCCCTGTCCCAGTTTCTGTGCTACAAGATCCTGATACTGGCCAAATGTGCTGACAAGGTAGTTTGCCAGAGCGTCAGGCTCTATGTTCCCCTGGTAAATGCGATCTTCCATGCTACTGCTCCTTCAGTTATGTAAATACTCCCTTGTAAATTGCAATATCATTTCAGACACGTATATTGTACACAGTGAGGGCTACAAATGTATAGGGGACGTTTCCCGTAGAGGCAATGCCTTGCGCTTGCCGGGCGTCTCCATAGTATCGTGTCGTGCGAACATGGGGACGTGCACGAAGATAGTCGGCAAGCGCAAGGCATTGCCTCTACGGGTTTACTGGTACATGACCATTAGAGGGGGCGGATCGAGGGCCAGCACATCTTGTGGTGACATTACCGGCTTGTCCAGCGCATAGAATAGCTTCATACCAGGATATTGAATAAGTTGCTCCTTATCAAACATTCGATAATCATCAATCTTTGCTCCAGGCGAGCCGAATCCATCAACACAGGTAATAATGCTGACACCTGGCCGGA
>WNFY01001117.1_pt1 | contig 25130 bp, 16 predicted proteins | sample 5400091 | NCBI WGS metagenome assembly WNFY01 (sample SAMN13153364, study PRJNA577476) | soil metagenome | isolation source: 60 cm soil or saprolite under grassland replicate 1 | place: USA:California | collected 2016-06-15 | reverse complement strand
TTCATAATAATTGAAAACCAAAAAGTTATGGCTTTTCTGATTCTCAAAAATTCAAATCGTTTCCATGCTAAAATCTCCGCAAACTCAATACTGACAATACTTTCAAAGAACTAATATTTACAACAACGCAACGCTAATGGTATAAAATTGATTTTCAATTGTCAAATTTTGGGTTGTATAGAAGTAGGTATTATTTGCCTTTGGCAATGTAGAAGAACGATCTCTGCGCACCGTTGCATCTAACACCAACATATCCTTGTATGAAATTGTACCACCTGCAAATAAACCATCCACTTCAATTTCTGTTAATGCTTCAACTGGCGGATTAACTGCATTAAGCGAATTTGATAAAGCATAGAATCGGGGAATCACTAACCCGCCATTTGTTTTTGCTTGTACTGATGAAACAGTTGCTTGCCTGATATTGCCGCCTATCAAAGCTTTAATGTTAAGGTCTTTTGCAACGTTCTTATCAAAACTTATGAGGAGGTCGTAATTCGTTTCGCGAAAACTCCTGTTGAATCTTGAATAACCAGAAGGCTCACCATTTGGATCGGTAGTTAGTTGTCCGTTAATGAATTGACCGATACTTCCTACCGCTACTCTTTCTTCCTGTTGTTCATCGTAAGTATCATGTGCTACTCTGCCCATTATATTTAACCAGTCGGTTATTTTGTAATTGAGCGTTACATTGCCAAAGAACCTGTCTCTTCTATCGTTCTCAAAGTTCTCATATCTTGTCCAGTATGGGTTATCCCAGAATATAGGACGCAAACCATTCACTTCATCGGTAGGATCAACCCAGTTCCATGTTACATTTTGGCTGTGCCTGAAATAGGCTTCTTTCAATTCTTTTATATCAACGTTTGTTTGCCACCATTGTCTGAAGTTCGACATAAGGTTATTAGGACCATAACCGTTACCATACCTTCCCAAACCTTTTATTTTTGAATAATTTATACTTGCCGAAGCACTAATGCGATCTGTAATATTATAAGAGGCAGTAAGATTGAGAAGGTCTTTATCAAGATGGCTGTTTGGCAAAATGCCTTTGTCATTATTTCTTGTATAACCAAGTTTAAAAGTGGCTTTGTCACCGCCACCTTCAATCGTTATATTGTTGTTCCATGAAACTGCTGTTTCAAAAAAATCAGATGGATCATTTGTTGCAGCCACCCAAGGTCTTGGTGTATGATAATAAGGAGAAGCGGTATCAAATGCATCCCAATGATATACTTGAAGAGAGGGATCAAATTTTGCACCCCATGAAGCATCTTCTGTTGTAGTCACTACACGATCTGGTTCACCATCGCCATTCACATCAAAATAAAAAAATCCCCCGTCAGGAGAACCATAACCACCATATTCAATGCTGTAATAACCGGCGCCATAATTTTTTTGATACTTTGTAAAAGTGTTTTTATCTATTTTACCAACAATCACTCCCGAATTAACTGTAATACCCAAACCTTTTCTTCCTTTTTTAGTTGTGATGAGAATAACACCGTTTGCAGCTCTTGAACCATACAAGGCAGTTGCAGCAGCACCTTTCAAAACGTTGATAGATTCTATATCATCGGGATTTATATCTGCGGCAGCGCTGCCGTAATCAAATCCACCGCGTCCCGTAACCTGATTTCTTGTATTGGTGTTAGAGTTATCAAATGGCATTCCATCAATTACAAATAATGCCTGATTGTTACCGGTTAATGATTTAAAGCCACGCAGTACAACATTAGTTGAGCCACCCAGCGTATTGGTTTGCCTGATTTCAAGTCCTGAAACTTTTCCTGCGAGTGAGTTTACAAAATTGTCTTGTCTTGTTTTACTGATATCTGCACCTGCAACCTGTTGTGCGGAATAAGGAAGCTGGTTTTTAGTTCTCCTGATACCAAGAGCAGTAACAACAACTTCGTTCATTACATTTTCACCCTGTGTAAGTGTAATGGCTAAAGAAGATTGGTCGCCTACTGCAACTTCTTTTTCACCATAACCCACACTCGAAACCACTAGCACTGCTTCAGGCACAACTGAAATTCTAAACTCACCATTAGCATCGGTTATTGTTCCTCTTGATGTTCCTTTTATTTTTACAGTTGCGCCGCCAAGCGGTGAACCATTATTTGCATCTGTTACTTTTCCCGTAACCTGCTTTTGTGCATTAACAAAGGATATTAGTCCTGTACACAATGCAATTAGTAGTAGTATTTTTTTCATAGCGAAGGTTTTGCAATTAAAAATTGTTAATGTTATAAAATGACAATTTTTAAGATGAATATGCTATAATGAAAACCTTCTTAAAACCTGAAGAATGAAAAAAACTTACTAAAGCGTGAAGAATCACAATTGAAATAAAATAGAAGAAAAATATTGAAAGGTCTGCATAAAACTGAAGCATAAAAAAATGTCAAATAATGCTAATTTTTACCTATGAAATCATACTATTCTTTTACATCAATAGTTTTGGATGATAAAAAACAAAAATAAAATTTGTCATGTCATAGTAATATTTACAATCATTATATAAGCGGTCTTATTGCTACATAGTTAGTACAGAATTTTGTAAACAAATGTTGTCTGTAAAATATAAGACAATTAAATAGCGCATCATAGAGAGTTTTTTAAACAAGAGCAAACATTAAATTCTTTATTTAATTAAAGCAACCAACACATTAACCAGATTTTCGACAGAGAAAAAGAATAACAATAATGAAAGGAAAATTTAAGTTGTTATTGTTTCTTTCTTGCTCCCTATTATCAAAAACATAACTAAAATAATTTTTTAGAAAGTATGATTGCTTGTTTAATATTTTCCATTCATCCAAAAAGGAAACTATCAAACACTAATTAACAATTAATTATTTGGAAATACGAATAATTTCATAGATGGGCGATAATCAACTCAGATTTTAAACTTAAAACCAGAACTGCTTCTATGATAAACGACAGACTAATGCGAATTCTTTTTATCCCGCTTTTAGGAATAATTATTCCTTTGGTATCAGGCTTTTATCACTATGAAACTTTTTCTTTTGCTGAAATAATAGTGGCTAATTGTTATTCAATTTTTATTTCCTTCTGTATATGGAATGGCGGCAGTTGGATAATTTATAAATTAAGGTATCTTCTTACAAAAAAACCTTTTTTAAAAATCGTTACGCTTTGCATTCTCACCGTGGTGTATGCTTCAATTGTTGGTACAATACTTTGCAGCTTGTGGCTGTTTTTCACTTCTGCATCTGGTATTAACTGGCAATCACTCTTTAAAAATACGTTAGTGATATGCGGTGTGGTGATTGTGTTTACCTTAGTTTACGAGATCCTGTTTTTATCGAGCGAAAAAGAAATTGAATACACGAAATCCAGGCAATTAGATACAGAACTTTCCAAAGCGCACCTAACTATTCTTAAGAATGAGCTTGATCCTCATTTCATGTACAATGCACTGAACACGTTATCCTATCTTGTAAAAAACGATGCTAAAAAAGCTGAAGACTTTATTGCACGGCTTGCTGAAGTTTATAGGTATTTTCTTGCCAATAAAAACAAAGAATATGTAACGCTGAAAGAAGAACTAAATTTTATTGACCAATATTTCTTCCTACTTCAATTGCGATATGAAAACAAAATAAGACTGCAAAAAGAACTCTATAATTATAACCTGGATGCAGTAACAATATTACCGTGTGCTTTACAGATACTTGTTGAAAACGCCATAAAGCACAATAATTTTTCAGAAGCCCATCCACTGTCAATTAAAATATCTATAAACGAAGAAAATATTTATGTAGTAAATACTAAAAGCCCTGCAAAAATTCCTCATTACTCAACCAAAATAGGTTTAAGCAACCTGAAAGCACGCTATGAACTCATTTGCAATAAACAAATTACTGTGGAGTCGGGCAGGAATTATTTTGTTGTGAAATTACCCTTATTAAAAAGCGCATAACCCAGTACAATGCTGAATGTCGTAATAATTGAGGATGAAAAATATGCAATTGATAAATTAAAGAATATACTTTCCGAGCTTGTGCCCGATATAAATTTTGCTGCAATTATTACATCAGTAAATGAAGGCATTGAATATTTTTTGAAATCACCGAAACAGGATTTGATTTTTTGCGATATCCATTTAACAGATGGCTTATCGTTTGAAATATTCAACCGTTTCCAGATTGATGCACCTGTGATTTTCACTACTGCCTATGATGAATTTATTCTTAAGGCTTTTGATTATAATGGCATTGACTATTTATTGAAGCCTGTGAATGTACAGGAGCTGTCAAAAGCTTTGCAGAAATATAAATTATTGCAGCAACATTTTAGTCACAACACAAATAAATTAGCCAATCTGCTCGAGTATATAAATGCTCCAAAAAAGACAAGAATAATTGTAAAGAAAGGATTGGAAAATATTGCATTGAAAACTGAAGATATTCTTCTCTTCTATACCGAGAATAAAATGGTGTACCTTGTTGACAAGCAAAAATCAAAATACATTTACGATAAAAATCTAAGCGAATTAGAGTTAGAACTTGATCCCGTTCTTTTTTTCCGGGCCAATAGAAAATATATAGTCAATATCAACTTTATAAAATCGTATAAGACGTATGAAAAAGTAAAGCTCATTCTTGAACTTTTTGTTCCTGATATTCCTCACCAGATTATCATAAGCCAGGAAACAGCTCCTGAATTTAAAAAATGGCTTGCCGGAACATGAAAAGATGTTTTTAATACTTCAATAGATTTTCGCCCGCAAAAAACTTTACTGCAGTTAAATAATTTCATGGTTCAGTTAATTAATCCTTCCATCATCTTTTGCATATTGTAATTTAGTGTTTATTACCATAAACAGTAATCATATAATTTTTCTCATGTGCTACATATAGTACAAAGGGCCGCTATTTCTATAGTGGCTTTTTAATTAAAGTAATTAAAGTAGGGAAGATTGAAAGTTCAGGAAAAACAAAGGAGGGAAGACTCAGGAATGAAGTTATTAAGAAGAGAAGAATTGCTATGAACCTACTGAAGAACAACTGTGAAGCTGCAACATTAAAAAGAATAAACCTCGTCCCTTTAAATAAAAACAGGGTTTCTGTTATAGTAGAATCAATTGCATTTTGACATTTTAGCTCCATAGGAGCGGTATACCGTGTTTGAAAAATTTAAAGTGTTATATCATTACTGCATTTTAAACTTTACCTTTTCTAATTACCTCAACGCCTTCTTCAACTTTTCAACATTCTCTTTAGTATTACCGATAAAAATTTCATTGTGTATAATTGCAACAGGTCTTTTTAAAAAAGTATATTCTTCCAAAATTAAATTGCGGTAATCCTTTTCGGCAAGTTGCTTTTCATCTAAACCCATGCTCCGGTATTTTAATGCCTTCCTGCTAAATAGTGCTTCATAACTGCCCGCTAATTTTTTCATTTCATCTAACTGCGCATGCGTTATTTTTTCAGTTTTAATATCCTGCAACTCTACTCCCTTCTTTTTTGCCTGCACTTCTTTTAATATTTTTTGCGTGGTATCACAGGTGCTAAGATGATAGATTTTCTTCATACAGATTTTTTGCAAATCAACAAAGAATTGTATATAAAATTGTCTTTTCTGTTTCCTTCATTCGTAAACATTAGCATACTTATTGTTGTTATTTTTGTACTGTCATCTGTTGAATAAAGACTAGAATGTACAAGAGTGCGACGCAATGGAAGTGACATAGAAGGCCAGCAGATGGGTCCAAAAAAAATATACTAATAAAATTAAACAAGTGAATCATGATTAAAACAGGTAACCCGGTAATAAGCATTTATACCGAAATGACGCCGAATCCTGAAACAATGAAATTTGTGGCTAATAAGCTGCTGTATCCCGGCAAGAGTATTGACTTCCCCGATGAAACAACGGCAAGTCCGTCACCATTGGCAAAAGAATTGTTTAGCTTTCCTTTTATAAAAAGTGTTTTTATTGCCAGCAATTTTGTGACGCTTACAAAAACTGCTGAAACAGAAGAGTGGCAGGATGTGATACCGACCATCAAGCAATTTTTAAAAGAATATCTTGAAAACAATGGCCCGATAGTTAATGAAGAAGAAGTTGCAAGCATGCATAAAGAAGCTTATGCTATTGCGGCCGATGACGATGATGTGGTAAAAAGAATAAAAGAATTGCTGGATAATTATGTGCGTCCTGCTGTAGAAATGGATGGTGGCGCCATACAATTTAAAAGTTATGATGAGGGTACTGTAAACCTAATGTTGCAGGGAAGCTGCAGTGGTTGCCCTTCATCTATGATAACTTTGAAAGCCGGTATTGAAGGAATGATGAAGCGTATGATTCCTGAAGTAAAAGAAGTGGTGGCTGAATCAGAATAATCTTTTTTTGTTCGTGAATATTTAAAGCATCCGTTCATAAAACGTGATGCTTTTTTATTTCTCTGCTTTTTCAGGAATGAAATACATAACAGGAATAAGAATGAAAATAAAAAATGAAATATAAACTGATATAAAAGCGAACGCTACAGATGAAAAATACAATGACGAGGAAATAAGATTTTTGCGATTGATTTTTTCTTTTGCTTCTGTGGTAACAAAATCTTTCATAATGATATTTGCATGACGTCGCAAAAAATAAAAACCTAATCCACACATACCCAGCACAAAACCATAAAACATAGAAGCTTCTCTTAATAAATAGTGCTCGCCAATAAAACCTGTTGGCAATGGAATAACAGACATCCAGAAAAGCAGGTTAATATTTAACCACAGCAATTTAGTATCAGAATGTTTTACAAGATGAAAAAGGTAGTGATGATTCACCCACATAATCCCGATTACAATAAAGCTTAAAATATAACTGATAAAATATGGCACAACACCGGAGAGTGCATGCCACACTTTAGCAGAAGATGCGCCGCTTTCAATATGCGGCATTTTTATTTCGAGAATCATTAATGTGATGATGATCGCAATTACGCCATCGCTAAAAGCTTCGATGCGGCTGGTGGAAAAAGTCATACCGATTGTAATGGTCATTAAGATAAATGTTGACACAAACTTTAATAAAAGAATTGTTCTTTTACTATTTTTCCATCCCTTACTTCATACACAGCCATTTCCTCCATATGAGTGCGCCCTCCTCCTTTCACAGTTGCATCAATGCCGATGCCCAATGCAATAAAATTTCCTGCAACAATTGGTTCTGTTGCATAAGTGTTGTGCACTTCTTCAACCATGTTTTTAAACTGTTCTGCCTTCTTCATAATATTATCAAGTCCGTGAGCGGTTCTAAAATCTTTTGCGTGTTCAGGTTCTAAGCTCACAGCATTATCAGCATACAATTCTCTGTGCGCCTGTTCATATTGCCCCGTGTGACAAAGCTCAGCAAGCCGTGTAGCAATTTTATGTACAGTCATAAAATTTTTTTATAAAGTTAGAATAAGAATGGTTTTTATTTGTTCATCTCATTTTTATACAGAATGCTAATTTTTTTTGATTTTTCCAAGTTGGGCGGATACGGCTGCAGTGGAAATTGTATCGGCTGTTGCATCGCCTAAAGAATGTTATTGATTAAATATATTCTTTGCCAGGCAAAAGAAACAGTGATACTGAAGCGATGGTAATACTCAGAGAGAAACATCATGCAATAAAGAATTTGCTGATGATAATAATAATGGCGGCGAAATTTTTTATTCGCAGAATGCTGTGCTTGTTACCAGCATTTGTATTATGGGATTCCTATACGTGCGGGATTGTGTTACTCACTTATAGCAGTTGAAACATTGTTCAACAAGCTAATAAAAAAGCATCTATATCAATTTTCACTCTCACTTAATAATACAGTAATTTTATATTCCATTCATCAGCACCATTGCAAACACACAAATTGCTTGTTATGAAAACGTCATCAAAAATTGCGCGAAGAAAATTCCTGAAACTTTCTGCAATGTCAGGCGCCGGTCTTGCACTTGGTTACATGTTCGTCTCAGGTAAAGAACCTAAGATTATGCATGTTGATATTGGTGATGACAGCTTGGCCACTGAAGTGAATCCATATATTTTTATTGATAGCAAAGGAAAGATAACCATCTTCAATCATCGCCCTGAAATGGGGCAGGGCACTTACCAGGCAATTCCTATGATCATTGCCGAAGAACTTGAAGTGGATATTGAAAACGTAAACATAATGCCTTCGCCGGCAAACTGTGAAAAGTACGGCGATCAAATGGTGGTAGGCAGCCGCAGCATCAACAGTAATTATGACCTGATGAGAAAAATCGGCGCTTCTGCAAAAGAGATGTTTATAAAAGCTGCCGCAGCCAAATGGAATGTTTCTGCAGAACAATGTTATGCTGAAAATTGCTTTGTCATCAACCGAGGTACATCAATTAAATTAAGTTATGGCGAGCTTGTTGCAGATGCAAAAAAAATTGAGCCCTCCGATAATCCGAAACTAAAAGATCCAAAAGATTTTAAGATCATTGGCAAATCAATTCTGCGAAGAGATATTCCACTTAAAGTAAATGGTGCAGCAAAATTTGGCAGCGATATACAGGTGCCGGGTATGTTGTATGCATCAATAGAACGATCTCCTGTTTTGCTTGGAAAATTAGTAAGCTTTAATGATGAAAAAGCAAAAACAATTCCTGGAGTAAAATATGTTTTGAAAACTCAACGCACTGTTTTTGGCCAGGTACGGGAAGGTGTTGCGGTGATTGCAAGTAATTATTGGGCTGCAGAACAAGGCAGAAAAATGCTTGAAATAAAATGGGATAATGGTGATCTTGAATCATGGTCAACACAAAAAATAAAAGAAGATTTTATAAAGGCTTCACAGAAAGAGGGAGAGGTGTTTAAACAAAACGGCGATATAGAAAAAGCACTGAATAATGCTGCTATAAAAGTTGGAGCATCTTATGAAACGCCTTATCAAACACATGCACCAATGGAGCCAATGAATGTTGTTGTAAGTGTTGAAAAAGATAAATGTGAATTCTGGGGCTCCACACAAAATCCCAATGGTGTAAAATCTTTTTTATCAAAACAACTTGGCATTGCAGAAGATAATATAAAGATAAACTACACATTTATGGGCGGTGCTTTTGGAAGAAGATCAATGACTGATGTTGCCGAAGAAGCAGCAGACCTTTCAAAAAAAATTGGCGTGCCTGTAAAAGTTATCTGGAGCAGGAAAGATGATCTTACACAAGGACCTTTTCGTGCATGCCAGCTCAATGTATGTAAAGGTGCGATTGATAATAATGGTAATGCAATTGCGCTTGAACATAAAGTGATTAGCCAGGATATCCGCAACCAATATAGTAATGATACAAAACCATCGGGGGCTATTGCAGGGGGCATCAATACAGAATATGCTATTCCCAATTTTGCCATCACGGGTGTACTGCGGCAATTGTATATACCCGTTTCTTACTGGCGCTCGGTGTATCACTCCACCAACTGTTTTGCACATGAATCGTTTATTGATGAGCTGGCACATGCAGCAAAAAAAGACCCGCTTGATTTCAGGTTATCACTTCTGAAGCATCATACAAGTTACACGCAAGTGTTGCAGAAGGTTGCGGAAAAATCAAACTGGTATCAGCAGCGTGAAAAAGATACGGGTAAAGGTGTAGCAATTGTTGAACGCTCCGGGTCTTTTGTAGCAATAGTTGCTGAAGTAAAAAAAGTTGAGGGAAAAATAAAGCCAATAAAAATTACTGTTGCTATTGATAGTGGAATACCCATTCATCCTGATAATCTTAAAGCGCAGGCAGAAGGATGTGTTGTTATGGGGCTTACGGCTGCATATAAAAGTGCCATTACGATTCAAAATGGAAGGGTAGCAGAAAAAAATTTTGATACATATAAGATGCTTGGCATAGACGAGTGTCCTGACATTGAAGTGCATGTTATACCAAGCACTGAAAAACCTGAAGGAGCAGGCGAGGCAGCTTTACCACCAGTAGCACCTGCAGTGACCAATGCTATTTTTGATCTCACCAAAAAACGCATACGAATATTGCCATTTAATTTAGACGAAGTGTAGGAGATAAAATTCTTTAATTTAATAAAAGATTTACACGCATCATTGATCACTAACCAACAACAATAAAGCATAAGATGGTAAAATGCTCATGCCAATATTGATTTCCCTGACTGTCTGGGTATTTATGCCAAATGCGAGATCTAAACCAGGAAAAATAAAAAACTGATTTCATCTTTTCCTCGTTTCTTTTAAAGCAATCATAGGTTGTGATGTCCCTTCATATTTAAAACCATTAGTTGATGCATAAGTTCAGTAGCATTATCATCATTCATCTTCATACTATAAATTTCCTTATTGAGAGTTAAAAAAATTTTCATCATTATTTTAGTATCATAATTTTATAGATGCAAATTCAACGTTTTGAAGATGTTGTGTGTGTGTTATATGAAAAGTATAACTAAAACGATATTTATTCTTTGTATTTTTTTCTGTAAAAATTTACAGGCACAGCAACATTGCGATACCCTCACGTTTCAAAGCAAGTACTGGTTTCAGGATTTTCATGGTGTTTATATTACTAAATTATTTGCTTTCAACGGCAATATTTTTATTACAGGGGATACAGGTGGTCCCATTGAACATACGCGTCTTGATGAAGGCGATGCAAATATTACCAAACTTACAGACAGAGGTACGCCATTATGGTCAAAAAACATTGGAGCATACAGGAGTAATGACCGGGTTTTTGATGTAAAACAAACCTCTGATGGAGGCTTCATTATTGCAGGCGCAGCAAACGCGAAAAATATTTATTCCGACGGATGGATAGCAAGGTTAGATGCAAATGCATCCATCAAATGGACTTTCGTATTCCCGGCTCCGTCATCAGCATTAACGAAAGTAATTCAATTAAACGATGGCGGTTTTGCTGCTGTTGGTTTTGTATATCTCAGTTTTGATGGTGATGAGTTGGGAAACATTCCTTTCGTTTATTCGGGTGAAGCTTTTGTTGTTCGTTTAGATAAAGATGGAAACAAAGTATGGTCTAAGTCTTTTTCTGCAACAAAAGATATAAATGCCTTTTATTCAATAATGCAAATGAATGATGGAAATTTGATAGTTTCTGGGTCAAGTCACCGGCCAAAAATTTTGTCAAGTGATGACTATGTTTCTTATATTTTGAAAATTGATAACAATACCGGCAAAATAATATGGTCTGAAAGTACTGATTTTATTGGCACTTTGGAAGAAACGCCGGATCATAATATTCGCATACTTGACGGACATAACATAAGTTATTTTGATGGTAACGGTAAAAATATTCGCAATATAGAATTTAATCTGCCGGGCAATTCTCTAAATGGACAAAATATGTTATATATTTCTTCAAAAATACCGGGTGAAGATTATTATATTATTGCAAACCGTTATCCTGTTCTTTTTAAAATAAAGAGTGATTCCGCAGTAGAATGGGCAAGAACATATTCTTATCAATCATCTCCCGGCCATCTGGATGGTATTGGTGATGCAATTTTTGCAGATGAGGGATTTTATTTGGGAGGAGCAATAAACACTCAATATTTTCCTGATTCGTCTTATGGTGTTAATGATCTTCCTTATTTAATAAAAACAGATGCAAACGGAAAAACCAGTTGCTCCGATACATTTTCAACACCCTTTATTTTTACTACATTAAGTCTTCAAAATAATAATTCGATATCATTTAAAGAGGGATTGCCGCCCGAGCCATCTCCTGTTAGTATGTATTCACAGAATATTCTTCCTCATCGTATTTTCGACTGTTATGATATTACCTGCTGCAAAGATACTGTGATTTATAAAAATGCAAGTGTTTGCGAAGGCAGTTCATACACTCTGCCCGATGGAAATATTGTTAATACCGCCGGGATCTATCCCATAGCTTATAAAAAAATAACAGATTGTGATAGTGTTATTTATGTTACAACTGCATTACAAAAAGATATTAAAGTATCTCTGGGTAATGATACTTGTTTTTCTAACTCTAATGCAATCACCTATAAATTATCTTTTCCTGTTCAGGTAAAATACCAATGGCAGGATGGCAGTACAGATTCAATATATATTGCAACGCAACCCGGGCAATATTGGGTTCGTGTAACTTCATTATGTAATATTTCTGCTGATTCAGTTAGCATTTCCGAAAAATGTGACTTTCCCTTGTATATTCCAAATGCGTTCACTCCTAACAATGATGGCCGCAATGATATTTTTCGCATTGCAGATTTAAGGAGACAACATTTAATCGATTTTAGTATTTACAACAGGTTTGCCCAAAGAATATTTTTCACAACAGATTCTTACGACGGTTGGGATGGAATGATCAACGGGGTACAGCAACCAAAGGGCACTTACGTTTACATTATAAGATACACCGATCTTGAAGGCCGTTATCATGAATTGAAAGGAACAGTAGTATTGGTGAGATAATACCGAAAATTAATAAGTAGCTATAATGCTGCTCTTAAGGGATGGATGCCTTCGGGTCAATTAACCACTTTATCTTTTTGTTCCTTTATTGGCATAATATTACTATTGTTAAGTTTAAATATCGCCCAATTGCGGTCTTAATAAAATTTCCTCCACACATGCCTGCGGCGAAAGTTGCGAAGCTGCATAAATTATTTCTGCTACGTCTTTTGCTTCCATAAAACGTTTAGGATCTATTCCACTGCTGCTCCATGAATCCGTGTAAGCCGCACCGGGTATAACAGCAGTAACTTTTATGTTGTAAGGTTTCATCTCTTCTCTCAGGTTTTTACTAAATCCCAATAGTGCAAACTTGCTGATGCTGTATGCACCGCCATTTGCATACGCTTGTATTGATGCGATAGAACATATATTGAAGATATGACCGCTTCTGGCTTCCATCATTTTTGGTAACAGCAAACGTGTTAAATGATAAGCGCTGTATAAATTCACTTCAATCATTTTTTCTAAAACACCTTCTTCCTCATTATAAACGCTACCGGGAAAAAAATGCCCCGCATTATTTACAACAATATCCGGAACTCCAGACTCCAAACACCAGGTGCCAAAACTTTTTATTTCTTCTCTTACACTCAAGTCAACAGGCTTTGCTTTAATAGTACTTTGAGGGTATTTGGTAAGCAATTCTTCCATCATTTTATACAACTGCACTTCATTACGCGAACAAACAAATAATGAATTTCCTGCTTCTGCAAATTTTTCAGCTATCGCCTTTCCCAAACCTTTTGATGCACCGGTGATAATTACATTCATAAGTACTAGTTAGAGGTACGAAGTACGAACTTTTTTAAACATGACTTTTACTTCTAACTTCATACTTCTAACTTTATGCTTCGGGCTTGATTATGAAATATCATCACCTTTTTTTTGATCTTGATCATACACTCTGGGATTTTGAAACAAATGCCAAAGAAACAATACTGGATTTGTATGAAATGAATCAACTGAATGCAAAAGGCATTCATGATTTTGATCTTTTCGTTGAACGATACAGTTTTCACAATGAACGGCTCTGGGAACGCTATACAAAAGGTCTTATAAAACAGGAAGAACTAAGATGGAAAAGAATGTGGCTGACTTTACTGGATTTTAAAATTTGTGATGAGACATTATCCAAACAACTTGCTGAACAATTTTTAGAACGCCTCCCGCTAAAGAAGAATCTTTTCCCGTACACGCTGGAGATACTTGAATATTTAACAGCCAAAGAATACAGATTGCATCTCATTACAAATGGCTTTGAAATGATACAACACAACAAACTCAGCAATTGCAATCTTCGTAGCTATTTTGCAGAAGTAATTACCTCGGAAGCTTCGAGGAGTTTAAAGCCAGACAAAGAAATATTTAAGTACGCACTTCATAAATGCAATGCCTGCAAGGAAGAATGTATTATGATTGGCGATAGTTTGGACGCAGACATACAAGGTGCAATTAACGCAGGTCTTGATACTGTTTTCGTGAATCATCTTAATATTAAAGCAACCATTGAACCCACTTATACTGTGTATCATTTAAAAGAACTGGAATTGATATTTTGAAATTGTTTAAAAAAGTCTTTGTATTTCCTCGCCAATCAGAAGAAAAATCCGTACGGTTTTGAACCCGTTATTAAAAAATACCATGAAGCACTTTTGAGAGTTTTACTAATAACAAAAAATAAGAATATAAAATGAGTTTGACTTAATAAAGAATTATTATAGCTCATAACATTACTGCCATCAAGCCTTTGTTTCTATTAAAAACAAGAGATTTTAAAGCCGATTTTTAATGCGGATTATAAGTGCATTAATCACTTTATAATTGGAAAACGTTAAAATTCACTCGACCTTTGGTATAACAAAAAAGATATCCCCCAAATATAATTTAAAATGGTGTTTTTCATAGGTTAGCAACGGCCCTGGTAGTCTTACCAAGGCTTTTTTTTTAAAAAATCTAATGTAAAGGGTGAAAAGTGAGAGTGGTGTATAATTAGTTCAATACTAAAACCTATCTAAATCAACCCTTTCCCTTTTTGTAAAAAACTCCTTCCTTTTTTAAAACAATATTCTCTCTTTCTTTTAAAAGAATTTTTTGACTGAGATTTCCAACAAAAGTTAAACGGTTAAAAAAATTTATTTGTTTTTACAACTTCTCTTTGGATCATCAACTTCTTTATGGTGTTTTGCTCTTCTTCAGTTAACTGAAGAATATTTCCCAGTGTCTCAAACAATTTATTTTCCGAAGCATCAAGCTGCGAATCACTAAGACATAATTCCAGGCAGTGCGAATATAATGCTGCTTCATTAGTTGGATTTATAAGCTTAATAAGATATTCCAAATATTTTGCTTCATCTTCTATTGCATTTCTATACGATTTGTATTTGTGTATTTCATCTTTGAAATTAAGTTCCTTATGCAGTTCCAATAAAACAAATTTGTCTGCCGCTTCATCTATTTCTGCTTTTTTAAATTCACCGTCTTTAAAACAGCAATGAATAAATAAATGACATAAAGCAGCATCAGGTGTTGTTATAAGCGTGTCGTACATGGGTTTTTATTTAGTGGAATGATTTACGATTTAATTCCTTTGGTTTCAAAAATTATACCCGAGAAGCGATAAACAAAGTGTAAGAAACTTTTTACAAATTTAAACTCGTATAAACAATTTCTTTTATTGTATTTCATTTATAAAACCTGCACCCATATTTGCTGTACTATGATCAATATCAAGATTCCATGCAGAAGCTACAATATATGGAGTGGCATTACCGGCATCTTTATTTTCATAACTGCAATCAATTGTCCTGCTCTCGCCCGGTGCCAGTAACAAATAATTGTCTTCAAAAATTACAGGCAGAATATCATTACCATCTTTGTCTTTTAATGCACGAAGATGCACAAAGAAAGTCACTGCTTTACCTGTATTTGTAACCGTTATTTTGTGAATGGTTTTTGATTCATCTCTGCTTGTAGTGTAATTTACTTTCAATGTTGTTTTGGGTAATTTTTGTAAAGCACTAAAATCACTATAGTTTTTTTCAGGAGTATAATACCATTTTGATTTATTCCAGTTTAACTCATCATTACTTTTAGAAAGCCAATACCAGTTGACACTTACCGTTTTTCCTTTTTCATCATTCAATAGCAGGCGAAGAAAATAAGTATCTGCCAGCCCTTCAATTTCAGGAATTGCAAAACATCTTTTAGTTCCATCTTCTTCAACTTGGGTAGCTATTTCATTCGAATATTTTATCGTACCATCAGGATTATAAACGTTTGCTTTCACTTTAAGATTTGAGAATTTTTCAAGCAATGAATTATTAATGATTACTTCTCTGGATTTATAAGAGTATTGAACATGCAAAGGCTCCAAAGATTTCTTCATTCCAAAATAAGTACCTGCAGGATACAGGTAATAATCATAAGTATGCCAGATAAGGCTCGGCCAGGGATTACTCAGCATCCATTGCACTACCCCTGTTGCTGTATTGTATTTGTATAATCCATAGGCTTCCATCATTGCTCTGTGCCCTTCATAATTTTGAGCCTGTGCTTTGGCTACAAATTCTTTTATAGATGAAGATGTTCCATATCTTTTATTGAGTGCTTCATTAAAAATATTGGTGTTGCCAAACTGCATTGTTCCGCAATGATATAACCATTCACCGTTAGTGTACCAAAGTGAATCTTTGTCTATGAATTTGATCAGGCTTTCATAAGGAGGAATGGAAGGGCCGGGTGAAATCTCTGTTGCAAAACCCCATGCTCCTCCCAATTTACTCGTATCCGTTTCCCAATAAACGGGCGGCACCCAATCATAGGGACCATTCATTTTTACACCGCTGTAGCCGGATACTTTAGACTTGCTTTCATCAGCAGTCGCAATAATGGGATTCGGCCATTTCAGTTTTGCTTCAATTTTAAGCCAGTCACTTTCTACTGAAGTGTCTTGTGGTGGCATATCACTTCCATTCAGCCATGTTAAAATGCACGCTTTATTTCTAAGCCAATACATTACACTTTTTGCTGATTCCATTGCCACTTCTCTTTCAGCACCATTCCAATTTTGAGGATATTGCCATGCGCCGCAACACATCCAGCCCGTCATTACAAGTATTCCGTATTTATCGCAGAGATCATAAAAATTATCATCTTCTAATTTTCCTTCGGAACGAATAATATTCATGTGCATATCACGAACATATTTTATTTCCTGTTCCTGGCGTTCAGGTGAACGACGTTGAAAAATATCAGGAGACCATGCAGCGCCACGCAACATGATTGGTTTTCCATTGATGAAAAATTCTCTTGACTCATTATTGATAAGCCTTGAAGTAATCTGCCGCATACCAAAATTTTCTGCGACAGCATTACTTACTTTATCATTTCTTATTACTTCAAATGTGATACGATTCAGTTCGGGCTTACCATATTGCCAGGGCCACCAAATGTGTGGATTTTTTATATTGAGCTGAGGATAAGCATTGGGAGTAAACGTTATACTTTTTGTTTCCCCAGGCATTAAATGCACTTTCTGTTCAAAGTTTATCTCATCATTTATTTTTCCTTTTACGGTAGCATCTGTTTCTTCATCAGAATAATTGATTACTTCCGCATTTGCCTGCAAATGCGCAACAGCTAATGAAGGAAGATCAAATTTTGTAGTAACAAGAGGGTGCCTTACAGCAACTTTATCACAAGTATTAATTGAAACATCATTAACAATGCCTCCATTATAATCTGCAGGATAATGAATCCAGTCCGCATAATCTATTGCAAGATCTCCATATCTCTTTTGCGGATTAAAGGGACGGGTTATTTCAATGGTCAGCACATTAACGCCGTCATATTTTATTTGCTTTGTCACATTAAATTCGAAAATTCTGAAAGGTCCTTTTACTCTATCTGTATCCGCAATCAAGATACCATTCAGCCAAATATTTGCTTTGTAATTAATGCCGTGTAATTGAAGGCTAACATTTTTATTTTTTTCAGAGGCGGGTAACGTAAATTCTTTTCTGAACCACCATGATTTGTCAAATTGAGGACCGGAAATTTTTTCAAGATTCTTAGCAAAGAACGGATCAAAATCATATATTTTATTTGAAAGTAATCCTGCAATAATAGTGCTGGGTAGACTTACACTATACCATCCTGTTGTTGAAAAATCTTGCTGTGATATTTCTTCACCCTTTGAAGCAGCAGTAAGTGATGATTGCATTTTCCATCCATCCATTAATGTCCATCGAAAATTTTCTTCTATATTTTTTTGAGCAAAAACTCCTTCAGTAAATAAAAATAGAAATGCTATGACTATGGCTTTTTTCATATGGTGGCAATTAATCATTAATGCTTTTGTTCTTTATAATGGCTTGATGAAGATAATGCTTATGCAGGAAATTTATGTTGCAAGCAGCAGTTCAAAAAATTAATTGTAAAAAATAATAATCACAAGAAGCAAAAATCATTCACCTCACTTCATCAGCATAAGTAGTTATCGAAAAATGATAACTGTATGTAAAAGCGACAGGGACAATAAACGTTATAATTTCCCACTCAACTCTTCAATCATCTTTCTTCCCTCTTCCACATCCTCTTTTAATTTATCTTCTTTAAATTCTTTTTCTGAATTCAATGTTTGCAAATGTGCATCAAATGCACTCATCAAATCTTTTACACTTTTATCATTTGATTTTGCTGCAAGCTCTCTAATGATCCTCATCTTTTCATAATCCACAATTCCTTCTCTTAATTTTTCAAAGCGAATACAACTATTGCCGCCGGGATAAACAAGATAACAATCACCTGCTGCCCATGAGCCATAACGTGCATCACGCATTGGATCAGCAGGCCATGAATCATAAGCCCAGCGCAGGAATCCATTGTAACCATGCGCTGCGGAATACCAACTCATCCATCTGCCTTCAACAGGAGGAGAGAATAGAAAATTATTTGGCTTTGCCGGATGACAGCATACATAATATGTAGATGTGAAACCTTTTGCTGATCGTGCTTTTACTTCATTTATAGAGGGTTGATTCTCGTAAACGCAACAATAATCGTCCAACAGTGTATCAAGTTCTTTATGCCAGTCACCTGCATAAGTAATTTTCCATTTTCTTGAATTTTCTTTAACCACTTTAATTGCAGCCAATGTTTGTGAAAGTTCACTTTCGTTTATTCCAATATATGTTTTTTCAAACCAACCTTTTTTTTCAAGGTGTGTTTTTAAATCATTAAGAAAAATATTCCAAATAGTTTTGAATGTATCAGATTGAGGAGGCCATGATTCATATACATAGTTACTGGTTTTTTCATCCATATAACGAAACCTGTTATTATTCGGAACCGGTGTATAGATTGTGATAGCTTTGTCAATGCCCATACTCATTGCCAGTTCAACATACTCATCAAAAATATTGTAATCGAATTTCCATGAATCATCTTTGCGTTTTATCCATTCAATCATTCCGCCTTCAATAGCATATTCATTATCGCTCCATGGAGAATGAACGCCATACGTTGTGATATAGGTGCCGCCTGCATCTGCATATAATTTCAAATGTTTTTTCAGCAATGCTTTATGTTCTTCGCTCCAGGGTGTTATATGATAATAATCGGCAATCACCCATGGGTTTTGCCAAAGATCATATCTGTATTTCCAATCATGCGGTTTGGGCAATGTTTGATTTTGTACTTTGATCTTTATATTTAAAACAGCATTTCCGTTTTGAGACAATACATCAATGGTGCCATTATATATTCCGGGTTCTGCATTGGAAGGAATATTGCAGGAAAGCCATACAGGTCTTACTGTTTTTCCCGGTACATCGAATCTATCAAATGTTTCAAAACGATCAGGCATTAGAAAGCCATTCTTATAAGGCGTTTCACCGCAGTTCGGCTCCCCGGAACCATAAGGATAATTTGATAACACATAACATACTTTGTTGAGTTGAATATTGTCTTTACTCAACAATTTGCCTTTTTCATTTTTAAGATCATTCACTTTAAAACGTACCTGTTGCAATGTATCTGGTGACCACACTACAATTTGTGTATTCAATCGCTCACCTTTCCAGCCTGTTGCTTCCCATAAATCTGTTTCATTTTTTATTTCAGGAACCTCCGTTCTGAAATACAATTTATCTTCCGAGCCAAATGCAATATTTAGTCCTGCTTTTTCTTTTGTCCATGCATTTGCATCAACAGGCACATCAATATCATATTCAGGTTGATAATGCGACGGGCCAGTTTTCGGAAGATTCGTCGAATCAACCTGACCTTTATAAGGTTGGGGAAAAGCAAGACCCGCAAAGGAAAGATTTATAAAAAGACAAGCAATCGTTTTTTTCATCGTTCATCATTTTAAAACATGGCAATCAAAAATTATTCCTGATAAATTTTAATTAGTAATATCAGTTAATAATAACATTTCGGTTTCGTAAAAAAGGTGTCTGACACTTTAAAAGTGTCAGACACCAGCTCTGAGCTAATTTTCAAATTTCAGCTTGTCATTCTTGTAAAGGAGGAATCTAAACAGAATTTCTTCATTCTACTACCATCCCTCATTTTGCTGAAGCGTTCCTCCTGATAATTGAATCTCCTGCAAAGGAATTGGATCAAGATAATGCTTTGGAAGAAACTGACGTGCACTTTCTGCAACAATAAATCCATCAGCATCCACCTGTATGTCTGTGCCCACTTTAAGATCAGGAAAGCGTTGCTGGTACTCAGTTCCAACAAACTTAACGCCACGTATTGCCTGCGGCATCACGGTTTCAGCGGTCTTCCATCTTCTTGAGTCATCGCGTCTGTAGCCTTCAAAAGCCAGCTCAATAGTACGTTCTCTTCTTATTTCATTCAGCATATTCAAACCGTTCTCAGCAACAAATGCATTTGTAAGTGCAGGCATGTTTACCCTGCTTCTTAATACATTAATTGTTCGATCAAGATCGGCATCAGATATCTGTCCGTTTTGCTCATACAATGCTTCCGCAAGTATCAATAAAACTTCTCCATACCTGAATTCTTTAAAATCATATTGCCCTTGGAACTGAGTCGCTGCAAGAGTTTCATCTAAAAATTTCCTGATCATATAACCCGTTCTTGTTGCATTGGTTCCTGTAAAGCCGGGATAAGTTGGCTGCCATATACCACCTTCATAAAATATGGTACTACCGGGAACGATAAATGTCATGCTCATTCTTGGGTCCCTGTTTTGAAATTCACTTGTCAACTGCTGGTATCCCTGAAACAATGGAGATTTATCAATAGGTAAACCATCAGTACACAAATATTGATCAGCAAGATTTTTAGTAGGAACCATATAGTTAAACCATAGTTCTCTTGTCCAGTTATGCGTAATGCGGTCAGCGTAATATCTTCTTGCAAGAATTACTTCCTTACTGTCATCGCCCTGCAGAATGAAAAGATATTTATAACTGTCTGCACCATTATCAGTGTATAGCGCATATTGATTAGATGTAACAACTGCATTGGCAGCTTCAACAGCTTTGGATATATACGTTGCAGCATCGCCGCCTTCACCATGATATTTTGCCCATGTTCCCTGGTATAATGCAACTCTTGCTTTTAATGCTAACACGGCACCTTGTGTTACTCTTCCCAATTCATCACCGGTTAATTCACTTTGTTTGGGCAATTTGTTTACAGCATTATCGAGATCACTTAAAATAAAATCAATGATCTCCTGCTGCGATGCTTTTGGTTGATAAAGCTCGGGAGATTTAAGATCAAGCACTTTATCAATCTTTGGAACACCGCCAAATGCTTTTACAAGATGCCAGTAATGATAAGCTCTAAAGAATAAAGCTTCACCAATCCAGCGATCTATTTCAGTGCCTAATGTTGACTCGGTTGCTTTTTGTAACAGGTAATTTGTAGCCCGAATGTATTTATAAGAATTATCCCATAGAGACGATGTTGCCTGCGCAAGAAAAGAGCCGTTGCTCATACTCCTGTTATCGTCGCCTGTAGCGGGATCGGTGCCGACCCCAAAAGCAATGTCAGAGTTATTGTCAGTATACACAGGTACTTCCTGTAATCCATAATAAAAATCGTTTGCAGCCAGTTGGAAGTCATTTGGTGTCTTCCAGAAAGATGCATCTGAGATTTGATCCTTTGGTGTAAGATTAAGCGTTTTTTTACACCCTGCGATTACAAGAATTAAAAAAAGGTATTTGAATTTATTTAGTATGCGTTTCATAATTAGAGATTAAAAGGTTACGTCAATACCAACTGAATAAAATCTTTGGAAAGGATAATTAAATCCTGATGTTGAGGCTTCAGGGTCCCAACCACCCTTTACGTGCTGCAATTCCCATATATCCTGTCCGCTGAAATAAATTCTTGCTTTGGTAATGGTTAGTTTTTTCATCAGGCTTACAGGAAATGTATATCCTACCTGCAGATTCTTAAGCCTTATATAAGCAGCATTGATTTTTTGCAATGTTGACGGTTGATAATTCCAATAGTTAATAGCTCCAAAGCTGAGTTCAGGATATGGTGCATTGGGGCGGTCTTCATTCCATGTTTTGCCATAATAAAATAACGGTGGTTGTCTCCACCATGCGCTCCAGGGTATTGCATAATCTCCTTCGCGGAAAATTATTCTCTTAGCAGTTCCCTGGGCAAAAATGCCGAGGTCAAAATTCCTGTATGTTACATTTATATTGATGCCAAAATTATAACGCGGAGTAAGCGTACCAAGATAGATAGCATCTCCGGTTTCACCCGCCTTATCGCCATACAAACTGATCTTTCCATCGCCATTCAAATCTTTAAACATCGCATCACCTATTTTTATATCACTTGGCACACCACCTAATTGTTTATATGCGGCCAATTGTTTTTCATCTCTGATAACACCATCAAAAACATAACCATAATAAGCATCCAAGGGATCTCCCTCACGGATGTGTGGATCCCACCAGTATTTCAAAGTATTTAAGCCCAGCACATAAGTATCCGCACCACCGTAATCCACTACTTTATTTTGTTGGTCACTTAAAATTAGTTTTGCTGAATAACGAACACTGCCGATCTTATCGCTCCATCCTACTGTTGTCTCAAACCCCCATGTTTTTAATTCTCCTGAATTGGAATAAGGTGGTGTTGCTCCCAAAACACTGGGATATGTAACAGGAATCAACATATTTTTATTTCGCTTGATAAAATAGTCAAATGAAAAATTTAGCTTGTTTGAAAGCATCGTTGCATCTATACCGATGTTTTTAGTAATCAACGTTTCCCATGTTCTGTCTATAGAAACCATTCCCGCCAGCGATGCAGATTGTGTTTGGCTGCCTGCTCCAAAAGGATAAGCTCCACCTATATTAATTAACTGTAAATAATCATACAAGCCAATGCCTTCCTGGTTACCTGTTTGTCCATAAGAAGCTCTAAGTTTCAGATCATTAAATAATCCAAGACCCTTAATGAAATCTTCCTGTGATAAACGCCATCCAACAGAAATACCGGGAAAGAATCCCCATCTGTTACCAGATATAAAACGGGAACTGCCATCATATCGCAGGTTCGCTTCAAGCATGTATTTGTTATTGTAGATATAGCTTATTCTTGAGAATAATGAACTGAGTGCCCAATGATTGCCACCTCCGTCGTTAGACATGTTTTGCGCTCCACCAAGATTGAGTGACCACACTTCATCAGTAGTAAAATGATCTCTTCTTGCACTGAACCAGTCATAATCATTTTCTTCATGAGCAGCGCCAGCCATAATGTCAATCTCATGCAGATTATTGAACCGGTTATTATATTGAAAATATCCCGTAAAATTTCTGTAGGTAGTTTTATAACTTGATTTGGTTAAACTGGCTTGTTCAGGATTTACAGGTTTGTAATAAGCTAAGCTGCTTTCATCCCATGTATATAAGGGAATTGCTTTGTTAATTTCTGTATTATCCTGCCATGTGTGAACAATCCCTGTTTGAAGATTCAGCTTAAGTCCTTTTAATACATCAACGATCAATTTAAAATTCGTGTTTATATCGCGTGTATCAAAAGTAGCTTTTGCTCCTTCTTTAGCAAATGCTACAGCATTGCCCCACCCGCCTTGCGCAAAAAACTTTTCTCCGCTTTGCGTATAAACCGGATGATTGGGCATACCAAATATTGCTTCTGTAATGATTCCTGAAGAAGTGATTCCGCCAATATCAGTGCGTACCTGATCTTCAAATGCAACTTTGGTTTCTAACCTTATACGTTTTGAAAAATCATAATCATAATTCAATCTTAGATTATATCGCTCATTATTATCAGGCGCATACCTGATAACACCATATTGCTTACTATAGCCTCCGGATAAATAATAAGTAGAATTATTTCCGCCTCCCGAAATATTTAAATTATGTTTTTGCTGGTAGCCATTTTCAATCACAGCGTTTATCCAATCTGTAGTTGTAAAGAAAAGCATCCATCCACCATACAAAGGATGTTTTATGGGAGTTGGATCATTATTTTTAATTTTTTCAAGAAGATCAGGTGTGTACATTGGTGCCGCGCCATTATGAATATTTGCTTCATTTTCCATAAGGGCAAATTGATAGGTGTTAGGGCTTTCCATCATGCCCGACATTTTGGTAATAGCAGCGTTTCCATTGTAAGTGATGAATGGTGTACCCTTTTTACCTTTTTTGGTGGTGACCAACATGACACCGCCTGCTGCACGGGCACCATAGATAGAAGCCGAAGCATCTTTTAAAACAGTAATAGATTCTATATCATCCGGATTCAACAGATCAAGACTGCCTGAAACCCCGTCAATCAATACAAGTGGTGAATTGCCACCATTTGTAGATGAAGCGCCTCTTACATTAAGATCATATCCCTCTGATCCGGGTTGGCCAGTGGATCTTTGAACGGTCAATCCAGGCACCTCTCCCTGGATGCCCTCCAGTGTATTCGTTATTGGCCGCGATTGCAACACCTGTGATGTGACAGTAGAAACTGCACCTGTAAGATTTTCTTTTTTCTTTGTTCCATAACCGATGACCACAACATTTTCCAGTGCTTTTGATTCTGTTAGCATCACAATATGTAATGGAGCACTTCCGGTTATTTTAACTTCCTGCAATGTATAACCCACGGAAGAAAAAACAAGCGTGTCATCTTGCGCCGCTTGCAGGCTAAAATTTCCTTTTGCATCAGTTTGCGTGCCCGTTTTAGAAGCTTTCACAAGAACATTTACTCCGGGCAATGGACCCTTCTCATCTACAACAGTTCCTTTTATCTGCATACGCTGAGCTTGCGAAACAGAACTATATAGAAGAAGAATAAGGCAAATGAATGTTTCAATTCCTCTTTTCATATATTGATGGTTAATGGTTACTAATTTGAATTTTATATTTTCAACATCAGGAATGATTTGTACCTGTTTTCATCAAGGGTTGTTAGCAGTTTATCAAACAAAAAAATAGCAGTCATCTCTTGGTAGTTTTTGCCTGGCAAGCTAATTAAATTTCCATACAATCACAGATACATTCTCACTTCAGCAGCGAAGTTAGAAGAATGTTCGCACAAAAAACAATTTGAGGAACGCAAACGTTTGCATGGGTTTTTTTAAAATAAACGCATACGTGCGTAGT
>WNFY01001876.1_pt1 | contig 25144 bp, 23 predicted proteins | sample 5400091 | NCBI WGS metagenome assembly WNFY01 (sample SAMN13153364, study PRJNA577476) | soil metagenome | isolation source: 60 cm soil or saprolite under grassland replicate 1 | place: USA:California | collected 2016-06-15 | reverse complement strand
GCCTCGTCGGCCACTTTGTCTTTGCCGAACAATTGTTCTCTCGGGACGAGAGCTCTGCTGTTACCGAACGCATAGTAGCACCACTCATATCTATCGTCGAAGACGCAGCGCTGATTGGTGAGTTTGCATCCTGTCGGACCCTGTGTGAATTCGCAGTTCTTCTTACTCATCACGACGTTTTCGCATTTGCTCTCGTCGAAGATTTTTCTCAGCCAGGGCTTGTTGAGCTGTGACTCCGTCCGCATGTAGAGACTCTTCTCGGGCTGTTTGCCCACTAAGTAGCGGAGACGTTCGCCTTCAGTGTGGTCGATGTTGACCCAGTCGTCTCCGACGATCCTGCCTTCCGGCCGTTCCATGAGTTTGAATGCCTGAGTTGTTTTGCCTGTGCCGGTCGGGGCTACTATGATGACTCCCTTGCCCCCGACATCGACGCATGCGCCGTGTATCGAGTGCGTGTTTTTTGTTTGTTCGAGAATCGCGGCCGCCATTCCGAGCGCCCAGCTCTTGCACTGGCCGTAGTATTCAGTGTTGAAGAAGAGGGACTCGTGGGTCTCGGGGCAGTAGAACGCTGAAGGCTCACGGCCTTCTACGCCGATCGCAGAAATGACCCGCGAATGAATAGTGGAAGCTTGTGATGCCTGATGCCAGTTGAGGGTCCAGAAATCGTACTGGTGCTTGCTGTTGCCCTGGAACTCGATGTTGACCCCGTTCAGGTTCGCCTTTGAGCGAAGAGAATGTAGGCTCAGTTTCTTCTGTGCGGCTTCTTTTAGACGTTCGAACTTGTCCCGGGGGACGTTCTTGTCGCCCTTGACTCGTGTCGTTGAGGCGGTGAAGTAGTTGTCGAGGGTCACTTCGTAGGGCTCCGAGAGGATAGTGCTGCTATCGCCTCGAATATGACCTTTGCACCCACGGCAGCTGTCTGTCCAGAATCCAACTGGGGAGAGACTTCGACGAGATCGAGACCCATGGTGTTACGACTCATCGCGGCTTGAACGAGGGTTAGTAGCTCATCGGTCGTGATGCCGTCCGGTTCTGGATTCCCGACTCCGGGGGCGTATGCTGGGTCAAGGACGTCAATGTCAACGGTCAGGTAGCTATGTTTGAATCCTGAGAGGAAGGTCCGGATTCTCTGCGCGGTCTTGTCAAGCGGATTTTTCCTGATGTCTTGCGGAGTGATGATTTGGACGCCGCAATCGTGGCAGTAGTCGAGCTCGGGTTTCGAGAAGGCTCGGATCCCTACCTCCATTACATGACTCGGATCTATCCGCTCCGCGACTCTTCGCATGAAGGTAGCATGGGATAGCTTCTCCCCCAGAAATTCATCTCTCAAATCGAGATGGGCGTCGAGATTCACAAGCCCAATGTCGGTTGGGAGGGCGTCAATGGCGGCCTTTGTTACCGTATGCTCTCCGCCTGCCATGATAGGAATCTTGCTAGCCTCGGTTAGTTCCTTCCACACCGCGGTAATTCTTCTAAGGGTTTCATTGAGATCTTCAACAGTGTCGATATCTCCCGCGTCGTGGACAGGGATTTTCTCAAGATCCAGACTAGACCGGATGCTGTAGAGTTCCATGTTGGCTGATACGTCCCTGAGGGCGGAAGGCGCAAATCGGGACCCAGGCCTGTAGGTGCTTGTCCGATCGAATGGGACGCCGAAGAAGACAAAACGGGACCTTTCCAGAGGGGAAGATATTCCTGTGAAAGCCGGTCGAGGGGATAGATAGAGTTGAGAGTGGCTCAAGGTTCCTTCGAGTCCGTAATAGTACCGAATGTAAGGCTTATTTTGTGAGGCTGCGGGGCTTGCGCCTGATTCGAGAGATGTCCAAGCAGACGCCCAAGCAAGAGGCAAAGGAGGAGACCGCAGGGGCGACGAGTTTTAGGCCGGTTGGGCTCTCGATCTCGTCCTTCTTCTATGCTCTATCAGGAATCTACTACTTGGCCTTTCCGATTGTGGCACAGGACACTGGCGCGTGGCACTTGTATGTGATTGGCTCCGCATCCCTGCTCGGAAGTTTTGGAATATTCAGGATGGCAAGATGGGGTCTCTGGTTGGGGCTGCTTCTATTTCCTCTCCAGATCGTCGCCCCTTCCGCTACGCTTTTGACAGTGATATCTTACCCGGGGGTCTGGCAGCAGCCGATCGCTATCGCCTTCGTAGCGTCCCTGTTCGTGCTGATGTTCTTCGCCTCTCTGACATTTCTACTGGTCCTTGACAAGCGACGTAGCTTCAACTAAGTTATCCGTGGCCTGCTGAGCCGTCGAAGGCGCGGCTGCGGTAGGGGATTCTGTCGCGTTTGCCCTTGTCTTGTTAGAGTAGCATCGGGCGCAGGAGGTCATTGGTCTTCGGCTCTTGGTTCTTGCTTGGACGAGTTGGAATCCGCAGATCTTACAATTGGTCTGGGTTATGGAGAGGTTTCCGAATTGTGGAAGAGGCAAGGTGAATCTGCATCCCTTCTCGTATCCCGTGCAGCCGATGAATCTCTTGCCGGAGGTTCGGCTTCGAATAATCTTCAGTTTTGATCCGCATTGGGGACATGGATAGTCGAAGGTGAGCCTGGCGATTCTCTGAGACACCACAACCTCTGCTAGCTGGGACCCTATCTCGTCCTCTCTGGCGATCAGACCGAGCATTATTGGTCGGAGATGGTCCAGAGTCTCGGCTATGACGTGGCTTCTACTGGTCTGGAGTGTCTGTATGTTGTCCATCGAGGTTTCAAGTCTTGCTGTGAATTTTGGGTCTATTATGAGCGGACAGTACTTGTTGAGGAGGTTGATGATCTTTAGCGCGAGGGGAGTTGCTTCTATCCGGATATTCTTGATGTAGCTTCGTCGATATAGAATCTCGATGATCTCAGCTCTCGTAGCCTTGGTCCCGATGTTCTCCTCCTCCATCTTTCGGAGCAGACTGCTAGGGTTGTATCGTGGCGGAGGCTCGGTGAACTTCTGCGTAACCTGGATATTTGTGATCGGTGTCTTGTCGCCGACTTTGAGGTTCGGGAGTTTTTGGGACTCGTCTGAAGCGTAGGGCTTGTAGAATTGGATCCAGCCCTCACGGAGAAGATGGGTTCCTCGGAGGAAGAATCGGTGCGGTTCGTTCTTGAGAGTTAGCTTTGAACTTTCTCGGAGGCTGGGCTCGGCGAAGGATGACATGAACCGTCTGATGATTAGGTCGAGGAGATTTGCTTCGGGCTGGATGAGGACTTGCTTGGGCGGTTCTCCGGTCGGATAGACTGCTGGGTGTGCGGGATCTTCCTTCGGACCTTGATTGGGGCGGAGTGAATTGTTGAGGGTCAGCTTTGAGGCGAGATATCTGTACTGAGGCATATTCGCGATGCCGCGGAGAATCTCTGAATATCCGATGTCGGGAGGCAGCTTCTGGCTCGAAGTACGTGGATAGGAGATCAACGCCCCAAGGTACAGCTTCTCCGCTATTGCGACGGTTCTGGATGGGGTGTATCCGAAGTGCCTGAATGCTTCCGACTGTAGATTGGAGAGATCGAACGGATAGGGCGGGCTCTGTTGTATGTTTCGAGAGTCCGCACTCTCAACTTCGAGAACTGCATTCTTGCCGTCTCTTACGACTTGCTCCGCTTCGGTTATGGTGGGGATTTTTTCCTTCTCGTATTCGAGTGTGTAGGTTTGTCCGTCTCGCGCAACCGTTGCGTCAACTGTCCAGAACGGTGTCGGGGTAAAAGATTGGATCTCTTCTTCTCTGTCAACGACGAACTTCAGTGTCGGACCTTGGACTCTGCCGGTGGAGAGGATTGAGTAGCCGCGGTTCTGTTTGAGGGCTGATTCTGTTAGGAGCCGGGAGAGATTGATTCCGTAGAGCCAGTCGAGTTCGTGTCGAGTGCGGCCGGCCTCGACTAGTGGCATGTCGAGTTGGGGTGCGAGGGTCTTGTAGGCTGATCTGAGTTCTTTCTCGGTCATGGTGCTGAACTTCATCCGTTGAGCCTTCGAGTCGGCGCCGTGACAGGCGTATCGTAGGATTATGTATCCGATGAGCGAGCCTTCAACATCATAGTCGCAGGCGTTGATGAAGCGGTCAGCTTTGTTGGCGAGTGAGCTTATGACTTGGATCCATCGGGCTAGTCGGGCGGATTTCTTGTCGATGAGGTGTTTGGGCTTCCAGTCGAAATCCCAGACAGGGTAGTAGCGTCGGCTGGTGCGGGTCTTCGAGTCGACGGCATAGAGATGTCCTATGGCGGAGCAGACGAGGATCGTTTCATGCCTGTTCCGGGACTCGTAGACCGGGACTCCTTGAGTCTCGGTTCTCCGCGGTTCGCCGTCCTCGTCGAGCGCCCGTGCAACGCGCGCGGCCGCGTCCGGCTTCTCGCACACTATGAGGGTCTGCATTACTTCCACTTCTGTGGATGATGCTAGACGAATTCAGCGATCTCTCTGGCGTTCTTGCCTGTTCCTTGCAGTTTAGCAATGTGTTTGAGAAAATCATCTTGTGAGAGGGTGCCGTACGCCTTCGCCCATACTTCGTATGCCTTCTTCACGCTGTCGAGCGCGCGTGAGTGTCCCGGACACAGATCGGCGGTAGCCTGTTCAGTCTCCTTCCCGCATACGAGACAATCCAAGTAGCATTCAAGTATGGTCCCCTAGAATGGCCACGTTTCACGTTTTCGCTCAAGCACGACGGGTTCAGTTGGTGCTGGACGGTTTGAGCTTGCGGGTCTTTGGGACTTGGAAGACTATTCCTTTTCCCGGATGGACTCTGATTTTCACTGGACGATTGTCGAATTTTCGTCCGCGCATTTTCTTGACTGTGAGTTGCGTAAACGTGTTTCCTACTTCGTTGGCTGTGGAGAGTTCTAGGATGCAGTCCATCACTCCCTCGAGTTCAGCTAGTGCTGATTTCGACGCGGTTCTGCTGATTGCAAGGAAGAACCGGCCCTTCAGTTTCTTGAGGTTTGTCGATGTCTCGAGTATCAGGTTAGTCAAGCCGTGTAGGCTGGCTCTCTCGACTAGCTGGTATGCAGAGTCAACAATTAGAGTCGGTTTCTCACCGTTGACCTCTGCAAGCCCTGAGGATATCGTCATGTCCAGGACGGTGGTGTCGTAGAAGTTCTCTAGAACTCCCAGGCTGTTGTCTACCTTCTGGGTCTTGGTTATTTCGCAGCCGACAAGCTGGAAGAATCCCTGTGCCTCGTCCTTCGAGGTGTCCCAATGCATCGTCTTCATTGTCTGCTTGACAGAGTCCGGGTTGTCGTAAGTCAAGAATACGACTGGATGGGCTGACTGGAGTGACTTGTAAGCTAGCTCTTCACAGAGAGTAGTCTTCCCAGAACTCGTGTCGCCTTCGATGAGGACGGTGTCGCCATCCCGGAAACCTCCGGCAGTTAAGTTGTCCAAGTATTCGAAGGGTTCCTCGCGAAACGGATGCTTCATCCTGTAGAACTGTCCATATCCTAGTATACCTCCAACCGCTGCGCCGAGAAGGATCCAGTTGAGAGACTGGGCGACCCAAGAGGTGGATGCGGGTGCGGCGCTGAACTGGATCTTGCTGGTAGAGCTCTGCGCGAGGTCAATAGTGTTCCGGATAGTCTGTGATTGACTGGTGACTTGTACGACATATTGTCCCTTGGGTAGTGCATGGAAAAGTAGAACTCCTGTGTTTCCGGTCGTATTTTGAGAGATCGTCTGACCTGATAGTGTCAGGGCAACTGTGGCTCCGGATACTGCCTGGCCGCTTGGGTCCACGACGACGACTGTAAGGTCGTAAATTTGTAGGCTGACGGGCGTCAGTCCATTCTTGGGGTTGAACGTGATGGGTGAAGCGGCTACGTTGATCCCTTTCCAAGTTACAGTTGAGATCGAGTATGTTCCTGCTGGGAGAAGGTATGCTCCAGACGGATCGAGGGTTGACGAGGTGCCGTTGGGGTAGGCTAGTTGAATGGCAGATGGTGGTTGTGGTAGGGGGTTCGCGTTTCCGTCGACGAACCGGGTGCTGAAGTCCAGACTATAGACTGAGAGGTGTAGAGGTATCGTTAGGGAGGATGTGGGGTTGTAGTTTGTGGTTTGGTTGACGAGGGATCCTTGCCAGTATGCTTTGATGTTGTAGGTTGCATTGTCTCGTAGGAGAATATTCTGAGGCGATACCCAGCCCAAGCTATCGGATGCTCCGTTGTACACTGCTACCGCTCCGACGAACAAGGTGACCGACGCGCCGGCAACAGGGACTGGCGCGGGGTCCAGGCTTTCGGCTTGAAGGTTGAGAAACCACGTCGCGAATATCGTGTACGAGAGCGAGAGTGCTACCGAGACACCGTTGTTGTCCGTCATGGCAAGTCTTGAACTATAGATTCCGCTGAGAGTATTCGACGAATAGGTCCAGTTGAGCGACCATGATCCGGTATAGTTCTGCGCGGACCCTTGTACGCGAGCGAGGGGAGAGTTGGATAGGAGCGTCGACCCGACGGGGGAGGTGAGATTCGCACGGGCCGAGGCTATGTCGTATAGTCCCAGAGCGTCGAATAAGGACGTCCTGAGTGTTACCTGTCGACCGGGCGTCGTCCAGTTTCTGCTGAAAAATGCCGTCTGGGCTCCCGTCTGATTGAGGCTTGAGTAGAAGGCGATTCCCATTCTCTGCTGGAATGTGACTGAGACCTGGCTCGGGTTTGACGAAAAGTCGTAGTAAAGGCTGATTGTGCGAGCTGTGCTTCCGCCGATTGTGACTGTGGCTTGGAAGTCGAAGATGGCGCCTGTTTCGATCTGGTAGGTATTGCTGGTGAGGGTGATGGTGTAAGAGGCGAGCGTTGTGGATATCGGTGTGCCGGAGAGGCTGCCTACAGCTAACGGGATTACCGCGCCTGTCGAGGTGATCTTGTTGACGTTCGCAGTTATCACGGTGCCTCCTCCGGTACCAGACGAGGACACGAGATAGAGGACGAATGTGAGTGGTCCTGTAAAACTGACGTTTCCGGCCAGCCCGGGCTGGGAGTAGTAGTGCCATATTCCAGGGGTGCTACTGGAAACTGTTCTCTGATCGGTCTGGGCTGTTCCAAACCATGCTTGCGTGGTGTTCGCCCAGAAGCTTGACGTTATCGTGTTCAGCGTCTTTGTGTTCTGGCTGTGGAAAAAGAAAGTGGCTGGTTGCGATGTCCCTGGCGCCGCTACATTGGGGAGATGGTTTGGGATTAGGACTATGGCGAGGGCTAGGAGTGTGATCAGTACCGCTTTTGATCCCGAGCTTCCTCGCATCCCTGAAAGTTTCGGCTCTCACAGACTCGGCTGGAAGCGCGTACCAAAGCATACCGTCACCAAAACCCGGGCTAATAGGTAGCGGAATCGCTCGGGGAAACAATCGCGAGAAGCCCGGTGACGGATTATCTCTCCGAGAGTTGTGCTATATCTGGAAAGTCTGGTTTAAGGAAACTTGCCGATTATTGCCAATATCGCGGATGATGCCGGCATCAGTGAGCTAGGGCGGACAGTCTAAGTAAGATTTTGTCCGCCCTGATTTCGAGGGGTCCCCCCCGAGGGGGGGGTCTTGGCGTTGATTCTTTGGATTCAGGCTCGGTCTACGTTTTTGGGGCTATTTTGAATCCAAAAGGGCGTTTTCCAGGGTCCGGGAACGAGCAGGAGCCGCAAGGATAACGAGCAAATTAGCGGGCACTCATCGCAAACCCAAGGACGGTTTTGAATCGGCAGGTTTTCGCTTGCCTAGTTCGACGGCCTCTCTTGCCCAATAAGTAGACCCGGGTTCGGGAATCAGAGCTAATTCGTCTTGACAAGGATTAAGGGTCTTCCGCTTCTACGCCGGCTCATTGGCAATGTCCGGCGAGAACTGTTTGCACCATTACCGATGCCAGGTCCAGGGTTGACCCGTCGAAGAGTGACGCAGAAAGGTGTCGCGCCAGAAGTCAGGACTCGAGTCGTGACTAAACTCGTCGAGGCTATCGACGAAGCGGAGCGTCTCGCGAAAGGATCAGGGAGGAGAAGCAGATCTGGCGGTGGAGGAATCTCACCAAAAGAGCGCTGGTACCTGGTGATGGGGTATCTTGCTCAGGTTCTGGATGGTGTTCTCAAGAATTTTGACTTGGAGAGTGTCAAAGAGAAGATGGATCAGATGGAGACAGTGTTGGATGAGCTTCAAAGGACGACTTCGACGGCTTGATGATAAGCTGGAACGGGTCAAGGCCGTTCGAGGCCGAACCAAGGAATGGCCCGCAGATCCGGTCGAGTTCTGTGTCCAATATCTCGGGTTCAAACCAACAGTCTACCAGGAGAAACTATTACGGGACCCTGCACAGTTCATCGTTGCGCGGTGGTCCCGCCAGTCCGGAAAGACCCACTGCGTAGCTGTCCTCCTACTCTGGTCATGTCTCCGAAACCGAGGATTCAACGTGATAGTATTGGCGCCCGCTGTTCGTCAATCAAAGATCATTATCCGTAAGATTACCAACTTTCTTCCAAAACTACCAAAATATGTGGCGCTGAAACCACTCAAGACGAAGATCGACTTCTACAACGGTAGCAGAATCCAAGCCTTCCCAAACAGTCCAGAGACAATACGAGAAGAGCCCGGCGTCAACCTACTCTACGCCGACGAATTCTCGTACATCAAAGATGACAAGGACCTCTACGAAGCCGCCGTCTTCTCACTAGTAACCACGAACGGCAGATTTCTCGCAACGAGCACTCCTGGCTCGCGTGAGAGCATGTTCTATGCAATGTGTACAGACGATGTGAATTTCGGCGATGTCTCCAGACATCATGTGAGCTACTTGGACGCTCTTGAACCGAATGGACCCCTCAAACTGGAGATTCTTGAGAAGCTCAGACGGCAGTTTGCTTCAGACCCATGGAGGTGGAGGAGAGAGATGGAAGCAGAGTTCGCCGACGACGAAGATAGCTGGTTCAGTATGGCGTTAATCACTAGATGCGTGGATCAGAACCTTGAGTACATCAGAGAAGGTACCATCCTCACCAGCTCCTAGGTTCTTCGTCGCAGGAGTAGACCTGGGGCAGAAACTGGACCATTCAGCCGTTGCTGTCGTAGACAAGCGCGATAAGGAATTCGATCTTATTCTACTCAAGCAGTTCGAGCTGGGAACAGAGTACGGGTCCGTCCTCGGATATCTAAAAACCCTCAACGAAAATCTTCACGATCTTCGTCGGATAATGATCGACCAGACAGGCGTGGGAGAGACGTTCATGTCAATGGCCATCAATTCCGGATTGAAGAATGCACGAGGCATCGTACTGTCCCAGCCGAAGAAACAGGATGTAATGACCTTCCTCAAACACTGCATGGAGGATGGACTCGTCCACATACCCTACGACAGAGAGTTCATGAACGAGCTCAACGTAGAGCGCTTCGGGCTAGAGATTACCGGGAGACTAAAGTTCTCACATCCACCCGGGACACATGACGATCGTCTCTGGGCATTTGCACTGGCAGTGTACTACGCCAGACTTGAACCGACAGAATACCATCCCGTCGCCGCAGTAGGAGCACCTGCCTGGAGAGTGCGCCCCACATTTGATTTGAGAAGGCTGCGGAGAGGATACTGAGCGTCTCAGTGTCCAGCTTATGATTGGTCACCAACTACGGAAGAGACATGATCTGGGTCCCGCACGACTAGAGGCGCAAATTATCGCGAACATGTGGTGGTGAAAACTCAAAGCAGATCCCTTGGAATAGCGTATTTCTTCAGACAAACCGAACGGTATTTCTACGGGTAAAGCAACGAAGAGTATTGGCCGACGCTCGGAATGCCACGACATCCAAAGAGCCCCAATAGTCAGAAACCGATTAACCCGAAGAAGCGGGCTATCCAGACTGCACGCAAGCGGGGGAGCCGAGGAAGAATCTACCTAGCGATAGTCGTTATCGCCGTCATGGCCATTGGGGTTGGCTGGTACGTATATTCAACTTCCCAATCATCAGGCGGAACGCCGGACTTCGCAATAGCTGCACCTACGGGCGTAACGATTCACGCGGGCAGTCCAGTTACTTCAACGGTCAACGTGACAGCCGTGAACAAGTTCGCCGGAACAATTCAACTGTCCGCGGCAGGGTCGGCAGGACTCGTAACGACCATCAGCCCAGCCAACGTCACTGGCTCAGGAGTCGCTACCCTGACTATGTCAACAGCAACGAACGGCACTTACACAGTCACAGTTACGGGAACTAGCGGTACTCTCAAGCATTCAGTGACGCCCGTCGTCGATACTCCCGTATACGCTACACTCAACACGACCAATGGAACCATAGTCGTCGAGCTCTATCGGGCGCAGACTCCGCAAACCGTCAGCAACTTCGTGAACCTCGCCAACCAACACTTCTACGATAACCTCGTGTGGTGGAGACTCTCCCGGAGCCCACCCGTAATCCAGACAGGAGATCCGAATACGAGATATGGCAATACGAGCAGGTCCACATGGGGAAGCGGGGGATCTTCTCAGACCGTCCCACTAGAGCTCGACAAGTCTCTTCACAATAGCCTGGGCTATCTCGGCATGGCCCGGGGTCAATCCCTAGATAGTGGGAGCTCCCAGTTCTACATCAACATGGCCGACAACAACGACCTCGACTACGCCAACGGAGGATACACCGTCTTTGGAAGAGTGCTGACCGGCATGAGCGCAGCCAATGCGATCTGGAACACCCCAACTGACGCACCCGCTTATCCAGAACAACCGCTAAATCCAGTGTACTTGATCAGCGTAACTATCTCTCCATAGCGGGCAAGTGAGTGACTGACCTCGGCGGCCGCTTGGTGACTGGGCACTATTCTTATGAGTCACAGGTGCCCACATAGAGTTGGTCTTAGCGAATGACTGCAGTTCAAAGCGTTGAACAGGCTACTCAGGTAGCTGTCGATCTTGTGAGGAAGTACTATTCGTTCGTCTATCCGATGTCGGCTAGGAAGGAAAATTCGCATTGGATAGTGGACCTGGACATTTCATACTTCAGACCCAGCTATGTTAGGGTGAAAATCATCACTGAAACCGGCACGCTCGAGGACTTCAAGGTAACTCTGGGTCCCCTGCTCTAGTAGAATCGAATAGATTCAAATCGACTTCTCAGCTATCCTCTTATAGAGAATTCAATCACGACTGAGGTTCCTAATTTCGAGGCTGTCAAAACGATTATTCCGATCTGCCCGGCCTAGAGGGACGAATTTCTGAGATTGGTATCCTTTCGCTCTTCGCTTTGATCTGTTCCAAGCATTCTCACTCGCGACTGAGCGCCTCGATTGACATCTTTTGTCTTCTGCAAAGAAACTGATCCTCTCGAAAACGATTCTAGAAATTCCGAGGATTTGTTCAGCCTCGAAAAAATTCAATAGTTCACGCTTGTAGGATTCATGGGAAAGCGTTTTAACCCTATTACAGTAAAAATGTCAGCTACACGGTTTCAGAAATGGCTGACAAGAGAGCAGTATTGATCGTAGTTGATGGAATGGGCGACAGGCCACTCATCGACCACGACTACAAGACACCTCTAGAATACGCAAACACTCCAAACATGGACCGACTCGCCAAGGGCGGACTAGTTGGATTACTAGATCCCATTTCTCCAGGCGTAAGGCCTGGTAGCGATGTCGCGAACCTTGCACTCTTTGGCTACGATCCGGCCAAATACTACACTGGACGAGGACCACTCGAGGCACTCGGCGCTGGCATAGATCTTGGACCAAACGACATTGCGTTCAGAGCCAACTTCGCAACTGTAGACGATGACTTCCGCGTTGAAGATAGACGCGCGGGAAGAATCCGCAAGGGTGCCTCGAAGCTCGCAAAATCTGTGAGCGAGATCAAAGTCGAGAGCGTTCCTGGAATCAAGACGATCTTCAGGCCAACCGTCGACCACAGAGCAGTACTGGTTCTCAAAGGAGAGAAACTGTCGAAAAATGTGACTGATACAGATCCCCATGAAGAAGGATTGAAACTCGTGATATCCAGAGCTACCGACGGCTCGGAGGAAGCGAAGAGGACTTCGGCAGCTGTCAACGAGTTCGTAAAGAGATCACACGAGGCTCTAAGAGAGCATCCGCTCAATCAGGAACGCGCAAACGATGGCGAGAAACCCGCTAACATTGTATTGACAAGAGGCGCGGGGACGCGTCCGTCCTTACCTAGCTTCAAATCAATGTTTGATCTACGAGGAGCCTGCATCTCAGGAACAGCTCTGATCAAGGGCATTGCAAGTGCCGCAGGCATCGATGTTATTGACGTAAGAGGAGCGACTGGTAGCATTAAGACAGATTATGAGGCTAAGGCGAAGGCTGTAATCGAGGGAGCCAAGGACAAGAACTTCGTCGTCGTACACGTCAAAGCCCCAGACATCGCCGGTCACGACGCCGACTTCAAGGGTAAAGTACGAGCCCTCGAAGAGATCGATACGTTCGTCGGACACGTAATAGACGAGGTAGACATTGGAGCCAACTACGTTGCCCTCGCATCCGACCACGCGACGCCTGTTGGATACGGATTCCACACCGGCGATCCCGTCCCGGTAGTAATCGCGGGACCAGACGTTCCAGCGAGCAGGGTTCTTAAACTCAGCGAGGCGAGCGCCAGCCGCGGAAACCTCGGACGAATACGTGGTTTAGACCTTATGCCCATCCTCACCGACCTGATGGGACGAAGCAGACTGTACGGGTCCTAGACTCCTCACCCGAACTAGTGAATTGCCGTCGTCTAACATTCAGGTCAGGCGCGTTAAATGGCCAATCGGATCCTCTTAGTCTTCGATTCATGGCGGCCTAGACGGCGGATTCAGATGCCTGCGCCAGAGGTTAAGGCAATTTACCTGCTCCTCTTTCTTTTCTTTGGCCGACCTCTGGGATGGACTTGAGCTTTCGGCGTTTTTCGAGTTGAGCGCTTCTCATATTTTGGCTGGTAAAGTTCGACCTCTAAATTTCCCGGCATGCGGAAGTGAGTGAGCAGTCCCCATCCTTCATCTGTGATATCCGAAGAAAATTCGACCCCACGTGATTTCAAACCCTCAACGGTCTTGTGAATGTCGTCGCAGTAGAAAGAGATCGAATGGTAGGCCTTGTCAGAAGGATGAACCCCTAGATCGGCCTCCGGCAGGTCGAAGATGAGCCAGCCCTCGCCAATGTCATTATGAGCAAGACCCAGCTTATCACGAATAAACTCCCGCACTTGTTCAGGATTCGGCGTATAGAACAAGCCATGCATTCCTTTGATCATTTGACCCTGGAGTATCCTTACCGTGCTGAATGTTTAAGGCTAGAGATGAAGTAAGGGAGCGACTAAGTTTCCTTCAAAGCGGCCCTGTACGCTGTCAAAGGCCTGACTCTCCGGTAGACGAATCTGACGAGCAAGTAGAAACCGAAAACTAATGTTGTTATGTAGAAACTCACTGGAAACGGGGGGCCGTAATAGGCAATTGAGAGGCCCAGCCAGGTTGCCAACAGAGCAATAGTTACGGAGATCATTATGGCTGTCCGAGGTCGCTTGGCTAGTTGCTGAGAGATTGCTGCGGGAGTAACCATGAGCGAGAATATGAGTAGTACACCAACTACCTGCACTGCGATGGATGTCGCTACTGCAACTAGAAGCATGAAAACTATCCCAAGCAAGAAAGTGGGCATTCCCTTCGCTTCTGCTACGTCCTCATCTAAGGAGGAGAATAGAAGCGGCCGATACACGACCGCTACAACGGCCAAGATTATCACACCGGCAGCAAGAGTCAGAATCACATCGCTACTGCTAATGCCAAGTATTTGGCCGAACAAAATAGAATATGTTTGGCTCGAATTCCCGGCATACAGACTGATGAACAATACTCCTAAGCCCAGCATAAACGCAAGAACTGTGCCGATGTGAACATCACGATGTGCCGCTCGAGGGCTGAGAACAGCCATCGCCGAGCCACCGACCCCCGTAAACAGCAGCAGACCATAAACGGGATTAACAGCAAACAACACGGCTCCGGCCGCCCCGGCAAATCCAATGTGTGAGAGCGCATGGGCCGCAAACGATGACCGACGCAGCACAACAAAGTAGCCAACAATGCCTGCGATGACTGCGACGATTGTCCCGGCTTCAAGCGCGTGCTGCATGAATGGGTACCGAAAGAGTTCCTGAAGATCGGCGACCAAATTTACGCTGAGGGCCATGCTATTCGTCACCGTGGTGTTGTTCAATGCCTACTATCGCAACATTGCCCCTAGAATCGTGCAGAACTTCAACGGGGACCCCATAAAGCGCTGTTAGAGATTCTGATGTCAAGACTTCTTCGGGCTTCCCCGTTGCAACCTTGCCATTCGCGATAAAAATCACCTTATCGAGAAAAGGTAGAAGGGGATTGATGTTGTGCGCAATCAGCAAGGCCGTTACGTTTCGTGATCGAACGACGCTATTCACAAGCTGAACCAAGTCCTTCTCATGCCTTAGATCGAGATTCGACAATGGCTCATCGAGCAATAACAGTTCGGGACCGCTCACCAAGGCCTCCGCGAGAAATATCCTCTGCAATTCTCCTCCTGACAGGACGCTGAGAGAACGATGCGCCAGATCTTGTGCTCCCACATCTTTCATCGCACCAAGAGCCGCTTCGCGGTCTCGTCCTGAGAGACTGACTCCCCAATTTTTGCCCGAAAACGCCAGTCGCACTAATTCAAGAGATTCAATATTTGTCTCGCTGTCGATCCCATGACGCTGAGGAACATAGCCAATCAGAGGGTTACCACGCCTTGGCTCGGCATTGAATATCTCGATATTGCCACCAAGAGGTTGCTGCAATCCGAGAATCAACCGAAAGAGGGTGGTCTTCCCTGCCCCGTTGGGGCCGATAATAGCTACAAACTCCCCACGATTAACGGTGAAACTGGCCTCTCGCCAGACTGTGCCATTCGAGTAACCGGCTGTTAGGTTTCTAGCAGAGACGATTTCGGGAGTTATCGTGTTCACTCATCAATGTCCATAGTTTTGTGAATCGAGAGCGCGCTGAAGGTCGATCAACTCTGCGTTCATCCAATCTTGGAAGTGGATATCGGTCGGTTGCACGGTCTCTGTTACGCCAACAATTGGAATCAAATGTGCAACAGCCTCAGCCTTGAGCATTAAGGTAAGTTGTGTCGCAGTTTGCTCATTGAATACCAGAACTGTTGCGTTTCTGGGTTGAGTGCCGTTGATAATCTGTTGCTCAAATAGGATTCTGTCAGGAGTCGTCGGATCGTTTCCTTCGGACACTGCTTTCATGAATTCGGGCGGGGAGATGAGGTTAAGCTGAGTCGCTTCGGCTAAGTAGACGAAGATGCTTTCTGTCGATGCTACAGGCCTCCCTGCATACTTTGCGGCAATCTCGTTGATCCGACTATTATATTGTCCAAGGGACGCGTTTAGACTGGCGTATTGCTGTCCGTAGTACGCAGCATTGGTGCTATCGACGGAAACAAGGTCTGAATACATCGCATGTGTGGTTTGATTCACGTAACTCGGGCTATACCAGAAGTGCGGGTTGTCCCCAGCCTGTTTCCCAAGGAGATTTGCCACGTTCAAAACTTTCTGACTCGGGTTATTGTTTGCTGAAAGAAGTCTTAGAGCCCAGTCATCATAGCCGGCGCCGTTAACGATGACTAAGTTGGCGTTCGCAATCGCCCGAGCGTTCGCCGCATTGCTTTCATATTCGTGAGGGTCGGCGTTTGGATCGGAAACGATACTCAGCACCTGTGTGTGGGTTCCGCCGAGTTGCGACACCAGGCTGCCCCAGAAGTTTTCGGCGGCGACTACTTGCACCTCTGTTGAGCTCGCTTGGGATGCGGGCCGGTTGAAGTACAATCCAGCTGCTGTTGCCACTACTAGGATTACGGCTAGGACCGCGGCGATGAGATATCTTCTTTGCATTCCTTACTTCTCCATGAGCTGTGAGCCTAACAGCGGGGAAAGAGGCTATTAAGTATTCGTCAGACATTATTAACTTCCGCAAGTAACGTCACATATCAAATACTGAACTGAGCTATCTGATCATCATAACTCCCCTAATCCGTGATGAGTTTGTGCGCGGGAGGATCGACTTAAGAGCTGAATTAATAACGATTGTTGGAAGCTTTATAACAATTGTTAATCATCTCAACGGTGTCGAAAATGGCCATTGTCAGCTTATCCTTTCCCGACCAGATGATAAGGGAGATGGACCAGATCCAGAGATCAGGAGGATTCGCCGGTCGCTCAGAACTCGTGAGATCAGCAATTAGGTTGTTGCTGGAAGACTCCAGGGAAAAGAACGCACTCTCGGGACACATGAACGCCATCATAGTTGTAACTCACGACGAGTCCAACGAAGCGCCGATAACGAAGCTCAAGCACGAATTCGATGACATTGTGAAGACACACATCCATAACAAGATCAGCCAAACCAACTGCGTCGAGCTCTTCCTCCTAGAAGGCGACGCAAAGAAGGTGGGGTCAATGACGCACGAATTCCAAAAGGAGGACAAGTTGAAGAGTGTCAGGCTCGTCGTGATCGAGTAAATGTTGACCGTTGGATCCGTCTACGGTTGGGAAGCTTTAGGATCCTGCCTAGGCGTCGCCAGGCTGTTCAACTCGTCAAAGGCGATCGCACCGTCAACTAGGTTCTGATAGGTTCCTTTCTCCAACACCTCCTTGGAGGCACGCTTCAAGAGACCCATGGCCGCATACGAAGCACTTGGGCCAAAGCTCACGCGAGCAACGCCGAGTCTCTCCAGTTCACTGATAGGAGGCAACCCTTTCCTAACCATGACATTGATGGGAAAGTCAAGTTCCTTAACAAACCGTCTGATCGAAGCCGGTTCGGTCAGACCCATGGGATAGACGCAATCGGCCCCTGCGTCTCTGTACGCAAGGGCACGATGAACTGCTTCCTCGAACTTCGCCTCCTCGTCGCCTGTTCCAAATCGTAGCGCTTCGGTTCGAGCATTGATTACGAGAGGAACCCCAACAGCATCACCAAGTCTTCGGATCGCTTTGACGTTCTCGACCTGTCTCTCGACAGGAAAGAGCTTCTTCGTTGCATGAGAGAAATCTTCGATGTTTATTCCGATTCCTCCCGCTCTCAAAATTGCCTTGGCTGTGGCCACCACCTCTTCAGTGGTCTTACCAAATCCAGCGACTATGTCCACCGAGAGTGGGACCGACAGGACCCTAGCGATTCTTTCGACAGCCGACACGAATTCGGGACGACCAATCACCTCGCCATCAGGGTAGCCGAGAGATACCATCAGTCCGGCGCTAGATGTTGCAACCGCTGGGAACCCTTCATTCTCAAAGACGCGTGCACTTGGGATGTCCCATGCGTTCGGAAGAATCAGGATCCGTTTTCCACGGTGAAGTTCGCGAAAATCTTGGGCCTTATCCTTCTGGGATCGCGTCTTGAATTCCCACAGGTTGCTCGTCACGTTTCGAGGCACCTATCTTCCTTTGCATCCAGAATGCGTTGAGATCTCGAAGAGCCTGGTTGTCAAACTTCCTCTCACGTGAATCATCAGGGGGGCCGAGAGGCTTGCCAACCTTCCCGGACTTCAAGTCGTCTACTAGGTGAGCAAACTCATGTCCCAGAGTAAGAAGTGGGTCCCGAGCTATTTTGAAGACTGTTATGAGAAACTCAACATGACCCTCTTTCTGCCGGGACGAGAGCAACCCGTCGTAATAACCAGGTCGACCTCCCGTTATGGGAGGAGAAGGCTTTGAACTATATTCGATGAATACTCGATTCCTATGCACACCATGCTTCTCACAAAGGAAATCTAGGAAATCGGTGAAGCCTTCCGGGTACTGAGTGTCGGTCACAAAGCATCACTAAGCTACTGGTTCAGTAATCATCAGCTTATGGCCCCGGATGGAAGAGTCTTATGAAAGAGACGTTCAGCTCGACTAGCTCTAATAATCTGGAGGCGTAGACTTTGATTTCTTGGGAGGACGCGTACAGGACCACACCTCCTTGGGATATCGGCCGCCCACAACCGGCATTCGTAGGCCTCGTCCAGGCTGGCGAGATCACCGGGAACACGGTGCTCGATGTCGGTTGCGGAACCGGCGAGAACTCCCTCTACCTTGCGCAGAACGGATTCTCAGTCGTGGGGGTCGACCTGTCAACTCGCGCGATTGTGGCAGCGAAGGCAAAAGCTGAAGAGAGGAAGTTAAAAATTGATTTTCGACTCGCGAATGCGCTCTCGCTAGAATTCCAGAGTGGCCGTTTCGACAACGCTATTGATTCCGGATTGTTCCACACCTTTACGGACAATGACAGAATCTCCTTCGCGCACGAGATCGCTAGGGTCTTAACGAGAAATGGAGGATACTTCATGCTCTGCTTCAGCGACAAAGAGCCCACCAACTGGGGCGGACCACGGAGAATTACCAAGGGAGAAATCGAAACAACATTCTCCCCATTGTTCAATATCAACTACATCAAGGATGCATACTTCGCCACGCGAATCCACAACAACGGTGGGAGAGCTTATCTGACATCGGCAACGAAAAAGTCCGATTGAATCCCCGACGCTCCACAACTCGTCTCCAGAACGCAAAGTGATTTCAACGATTTTTCCAGACAAATATCGCGGCATAAATTCTACTTTTTATGGTATGGCTTGGTAAAAAGTCCTTAACTAGTAACCCGAAAGGAACCTATTCTTACCATGCAGCGAGTCGAAGCCACGCCCGTTCGTCGCAGGCCTCCGGGAGTGACGATACTCGGGGGGCTAGCGATTCTTGGAGGATTAGCCGGTTTGGTGGCAGGTGGCGCACTACTAGCCGCGTCTTTGGCGGTTGGAACGATCACATCGTCACTCAAGGACTATCTGAGCACCCAAGGCTACCCTCAACTCGTCTCGTATGTAACAACAAGCAACGTGGCTACCGTTCTTGCTTCACTAGGCATCTTCTCTGTACTTATCGGCATTTTTTGGTTAGCTGAAGGCTGGGGCGCGCTTTCCGGAAAGGGCTGGGCATGGACGGTGGGAATCGTGATTTTCGCCTTGTCTATCATCAACTCAATAATTCAGGTAGCTTTCGGGAACTTCTTCAGCGCTATCGGTATTCTGATTGACTTGGGAATCATCTACTATCTCACGAGACCCCATGTTAGGGCTTTCTTCGGCAAGACCCTCGCACCAAACTGGAAGCCCTAGAAGACCAAGCAACCATTCCCAGCTTCACTCCAAAGAGAGTCGGCACCACCCTTGATAGCTAGGGATTGACCATTCCATCTGTGGACTCGCGAGTGGATTAGCTGCCTTCGTGGAGCGACGTGTTGTACAGCTTTCAAAACTCTTGATTTATATTTCATCAGACCGTACTAGCTTCCGGAAAGCATATGAGAGCAAAAATCGTCGCTCTGCTAGCGGTCGCGCTGATTGCTGCAGTGTCGCCTGCAGTCATATCCTTGGCAGCAGGCGCAAGCCAAGCAGCATCACATGCCAATCATCCAACGGGTCCGCCAGGAACCGTACCCCCATGCGACTTTGACCATCCGGCTTCACTTCCCCCCCAAGCCTCACCTAACGCTACCGCAGCACTCAATGCACGAGCAAGCCACTGCCCAACGACTGCAGCATAAGGATCAAGAAGAACGGCAACCACTACCCAATCCCCCTCTCCTTTTTGGAACCTTGAGTCAGATCAATCGGGTTCCCTCACCGCCGCGTCTCCTATGGACCCTCTGACGAAGAAGGCTGACGGATAAGGAAGAGAACTTCTGAGCCATCTCACACCCCTCGCAGTTCTCTCTTTGGCAGCGCTACCATTCCTCGCAAGACCAGTCGCAGCCGACACAAACACGGGAACATCGGGACAGCCCAACCAGAGTTGTCAAGCCGTGTTCCCAACAGGACCACTAACCCCTGCGGGCTTCAACACTGAAGGATTCGCCGTAGCAGATAACAACTACGCGGGTAACGGACAGACTACCCAGACCCCGGCAAACTCGGCAGCCGTCTCGCAGTACGACATCGCGTGCTTCCAAGCTGGCCAGCATTAGAGAACTGCCAAAACTCCCTTTTTTTCGGCATGAGATTGTCGTACCAGGCAAGTTTTCGGGATCATCAAATCTTAGGATAGGTATCCACATTCGGACGTCCGTGTGAGCATTATCAACAACGATACGACGTGGCAGCAAGAAACTAATAGAACTTCAAGGCTACCAAGAATACCCGAGGCCCAACCAGGAATGACAGAAGAATTCATGCGAGTAGCCGCGACCTCAGAGATTCAGGCAGACAAGATGAAGATGGTGCAGTACAAAGGCCAAGCCATCTGCCTGGCAAACATCATGGGCAAATACTACGCCATTCGAAACACCTGCACGCATATGGGAGGACCACTAGCTCAAGGAAAGCTGGAAGACCGAGTGGTTGAATGTCCCTGGCACGGGTCTCGATTCGACCTTACAACCGGCGAAGTAAAGAGGGGGCCCGCGCAAACTCCAGAACCTGTTTTCGAAGTCAAAGTCGAAGGCACAAATATTCTCATTCGACCCAAATAGCAACTCTTCCCACCACCCGGTACTCTCTGTGATTCGGTGTCCAAATTGCGGAAACGATCTGGTGTATTCTCCAATTCCCCCACTATTCTTATGCCTAGAGCGAATGGCTGGAGACGTAATCACCATCAACATCCGATGCAAACCATGGATTTCAGAAAATGCATCGGCCAGAGACTTGCTAAGGATGACAGACCGCATTGAGAAATTAGCGCCAAGGCTCATTTCATAAAGGGCGAACCTGAGCCGAGCGAATCTTTAGCCTCTATTGCCGACTCGTCGTTACTTAAATTGCTTTATAAGCGGTCAAAATCATGGGTCTAACCGTCGAACTTGGCGTCCCTGCAAGGTCAGCTCAATCGAGACTCACTCTCTTTCGATTTCAAATTAGAAACGTGATTTGCGTTGTCTGACAAGGGTAGGGCTTTCATCAATATTGAGAATGTTGTCGCATCAGTTACGCTGAAGCAACGAATAGATCTTAATGCAATAGTCAGAATTTTCCCTGGAGTAGAATATCGGCCCGAGCAATTTCCGGGTCTGGTCTATCGTCTGAAAAAGCCGAAGACTGCCACGCTCATATTCAGTTCCGGCAAGATGGTCTGCACCGGATCAAAATCAGAACGCCAAGCCCACAAGGCCGTGTTGAAGGTGGTTGATGAACTGAAGAAAGGTGGGATCGTGATCGTTGGCAGACCAGTAATCGTCGTCCAGAACATCGTAGCTTCCGCGGGTCTTGGAGGCACCATCGACTTGGAGAAGGTTGTTTACAGTTTGAAGAAAACGATGTACGAGCCTGAGCAGTTTCCAGGACTCATCTACCGCATGGACGAGCCAAAAGTCGTGATTCTAATCTTTGCCAGCGGCAAACTAGTCTGCACTGGCGCGAAGAAAGAGATCCAAGTTCACATTGCAGTCAACAAGTTGCAGGAGACACTCGAAGCGAAGAATCTAATCATGTACGAAGGCCCCGAGAAGCCCAGACTACCACCTATCCCGACCAAACCCGCAGACTAGGCAAGTCTCAACTTGTCCGCTGCATCCGCGCAACAAAGTAGCCCGCTGTCCGATCGCGGTGCGGATAGAGCCTACGACAATCAGCAAGGCCCATCAGACCCGGGGACCCATACTGTTCGAGGATAGGTCGAGTCTCAAACTCTGGATGAGACTTGAGAAAGGATGAGAGAACATGCTCGTTTTCCTCAACCGTCAATGTGCACGTGGAATACAGTATCCGGCCTTCTTCACCAACTAGCGGCGCTGCAGATTCGAGGAAGTGACGTTGAAGAATGGAATAGCGATTCACCGACTCGGGAGAGAGATGCCATTTCATTCTTGGATTCCGATCAAAAACTCCGGTGCCAGTACATGGTGGGTCAATAACTACGAGGTCGAAGCTGTCATGAAGCCCGAGACGTGATGCATCACTAATCACCGGGTCCGCTATCTTTACTCCAAGTCTCTGGACTTCTCGTCTCCAACTCTTCATTCGAGCTGGAGAGTAATCGATCGAAACAATAGTACCCCGGTTCTTCATTAACTGCGCAATTGCAGCAGTCTTCCCCCCGGGAGCGGCGCACAAATCTAGGACCATCTCTCCAGACGTCGGATTCCCCGCCTTGATCGCCAGATAAGAAGCCAGATCTTGCATCTGGAAGGAACCCGACGAGAAGAATCCTGCGAAGGCGGAGGGAGAACCTGTGATAATGTACACACCAGGGGTAGAGGGAACCCTAGTTAGTCTCTCCGCCAGAACTCCAATCTCCTTGGGCAGAGTTGTTCTTCCCCGGTTCCTCAGAGGATTGACCCGAAGATATCTTGGGCGCGGTCTCGACGACAGCAACGCGACAGCGTCACCGCGGCCAAGAATGTGGAAGCAATAAGCGACCCACCATACTGGGTGATGTGTCTCAAGCGCGACTCTCTCTGAATCTCTCAAACCGGAGAAAAGCTGAGTCAGGTCGATGGCAGGTAGAGTTCCCAAGAAGAATTCGAGCTTAGGAAGAAGATCAATCGGAGCAATCGCTCTGAGACCGTGCTCTATTCGTCTTGTCTGCCCTTTAGCGCCAAATCGTAGCATTGCGTAAGCCGTGAGCCGAAACAGGCAGCGAGCATTCATACCCATCTTTTCCTCGGGATGTACGTTCCGCACAAGAATGTCGATAACGTCCTGTTCGCTTACTGTTCCTAGTACTAGATCTAAGGCTTCCCGCTTGACGCCTGTCGAACGAGGGTCCAAGGCTGCGGCCCGCTGAACCGCATCTCGCTCACTAGCGCCTCTGCTAACCAGCAATAACGCCCGGTAAGCAAGTCTGAATTGGATTGAGAGATCAGAGTCACGGGCACGCAGCTTCTCTGCCGGCTTGGATTCTCGCGGATCGTATGCGGAGCCGATGTCGTTCCTTTCGAGGTTGACACGACGAAGAGGCATTCCTTGTCCGTTAACGCCAGTGAACGACGCGTTGCCTGGAGTCAGTTGCTGTTCAACACCTTCAGCAAGAATCTAGATAGCACACCATTTTCAAGACGAGATTGACGCAACTAAGGTTTAACTTTCATGCTTCGGATAATCAGGTCCGCGTTAATGTCCAGCCTCGACCAGTACATGACAAAGCCTGAGCCGGTGCCTCCTCCCCGACCGAGGCAGGACCCGAAGGCACAGCTGAACTTCAGACCAAGCATCCCACAGGAATTGGCTGAATCATATTTCGTAGGGGCTGGCTACGATGGCGAACGACGGGCTGTATATCTCAAACTTTACGAGCCGAAATCGCAGAAGATTCACTTCTGGTACGACAACACGGGCCACACTCCGTACTGCCTCTCCAAGGAGCTGCCTGAAAAGCTGGAGAAGAACCAGAGCCTCGTAAGACACCCTGGCTTTGTCAAGTTCGAAAGATCCAAGAGATTCGACGCGCTGAAGGGCGAAGATATTCCTGTCACGGTGATCTACGCGAGGGATCCTCTCTCGATTGGCGGACGTCCCAGTGGCTGCATCCGTGACATCATCAAAGCTTGGGAAGCAGACATTCGATACACTGAGAACTACATCTACGATCGCAGACTTGAGCCCGGAATGTCTTATTCCATTAAACGAGGCAACCTCGTCCCACTTCAATCAGGAAGTAGCTCGATAAACATCCAGACTGTTTTCGAGGAGGCCGACCCAGTCTATCAGAGCCTACTCGACCGGTGGCTTCGCTTGTTAGACTTCCCAGTGCCCACTTACAGGCGAGTAGCGTTTGACATTGAGGTGCACTCGCCAATCGACACCAGAGTCCCAGATCCCCAAGAGGCAGAGTACAAAGTAATCTGCGCGAGTTTCGCCTCCAACGATAATGTGAAGAAAGCTCTGATTCTGAAACGGCCGGGGCTTGACGTCGAAGATGCTGAGGCTCCCTCTGGGCTGCTCTTGGACTTCTATGAGACGGAGGAGGAGCTCTTATCCGCGATATTCAGGGAGCTGAACGATTATCCGTTTGTCCTGACGTTTAACGGCGATGATTTCGACCTCCGATATCTCTTCCACAGAGCAGAGAAGCTAGGTTTTACGCGCGACAAGATTCCCATCGAGCTGGGACGAGAATCAGCAGGGCTCAAATACGGCATTCATTTCGACCTTTACAAGTTCTTCTTCAATAGATCAATCCAAGTCTATGCATTCAGCGGCAAATATAGAGAATCCACGCTCGATGCTATATCGGAGGCACTTCTCGAGACTGGAAAGCTAGAGATCTCCACGCCCATCTCCCGGCTCTCATACTCCGAACTCGCGGCCTACTGCTACCAAGATGCGGAGCTAGTTCTGAACCTAACCCAGTTCGACGGAGAAGTAGTGATGAAACTTGTCACCGCTCTCTCTAGGATTAGCTTCCTGCCAATCGAAGACATGTCCCGTCAAGGAGTCTCTGGATGGATCAGGAGCATGCTCTTCCGAGAACATCGGCTTCGAGGTTACATCATTCCGAGATATGAAGAGATTACAGAATCGAAGGGCTCCACCAGCACGACAGCCGTCATCAAAGGCAAAAAGTACAAGGGAGGCATGGTAGTCGATCCGACTCCTGGAGTACACTTCCAAGTCGCAGTACTAGATTTCGCGTCGCTATATCCTTCGATCATCAAGACTTGGAATCTCGGCTATGAGACAATCCTCTGCAACCACCCTGAAGACAGATCAAACAAGATTCCGGGTACAGACCATTGGGTCTGCCGGAAAAACCGCGCTATGGAGAGCCAGCTAGTTGGATCCCTACGAGATGTCAGGATAAGATGGTACAAGCCGCGTTCCAAGGAAAAGTCGCTGGACCCGTCAACTCTCAGCTGGTACCAGGTCGTCCAGAACGCTCTCAAAGTCGTTCTAAATGCCAGCTACGGCGTATTCGGAAGCGATAGGTTCTCTCTGTATTGCCCACCATTGGCCGAGTCGACTGCTGCGGTTGGACGATTCGACATCACAAGCACGATACAGGAGGCTAAACGTCTGGGAATCGAAGTCTTCTATGGCGACACTGATTCCCTCTTTCTTGGAACCCCGGACAAGTCAAAGCTGGACGATCTGATACGCTGGTCCAAGAAGGAGCTCGGCATGGAATTGGAAGTAGACAAGAATTATCGTTATGTCGCTTTGAGCGAGCGTAAGAAGAACTATCTCGGCGTACTTCCAGACAAGCGCGTTGATATCAAAGGACT
>WNFY01001111.1_pt1 | contig 25192 bp, 21 predicted proteins | sample 5400091 | NCBI WGS metagenome assembly WNFY01 (sample SAMN13153364, study PRJNA577476) | soil metagenome | isolation source: 60 cm soil or saprolite under grassland replicate 1 | place: USA:California | collected 2016-06-15 | reverse complement strand
TGGATCGTCCTTGGCCCGAGTGGAAAAGCGGCAAGCCGATAACCGAGGCTCAGGTCGCCAAGCTGCTGCGGAACTTCAAGGTGAAATCGCGCGCTATCCGAATACATGGCACGGTCGCCAAGGGGTACCTTGAGGAGCAGTTCAAGGACGCGTTCACATGTTACCTCTCCCCTCAAATGCCAGTTACCCCCTCCAGCCCGGTTACACGGTTACAAGTAAGCGATTTCAATGACTTACGAGGCGATGGAGCGGTTACACAAGAGAGTGATGTAACCGCTCCGAATCCGTCTAACCCATTGAAAAACAACAATTGTACCGGTGTAACCGCCTCCAAGGGGTGAAAATGGGAAAATGGAGGGGTGCGAGCGACTATGTGCCCACTGTGGGGACCACGCCTACCCTGGTTCGCCCCTGCTGATGTGCTCGGTCCACGGGGAGGAAAGCTGGGGGCACGAGGACTGCCTTCAGCAGGCCTGGCGCCACTGGCCGGGCACGGTCGAGTTGGCCGACCAGTAACCAGACCTAATGCCGGACATGCCGGAGAAGATTAATGACTGAGCCAGCCGACGCGGTCGATGCACCGACCCTCGCCCGATGGCTCGGGGTATCGGGCAAGACTGTCTATGAGCTTGCTAAGAGCGGCATCGTCGTGCAGGTCGGCAAAGGGCGCTTCGACTTGGAAGCTTCGGTGCGTGGCTATTGTGAGCACTTGCGTCGCCAAAATCCGCGCCCAACGGGCCGCCCGCCGCCTGAGCGATGAAAGGAGACCAACTAATGCAGCCGTCTAGAATGGATCCAAAGTTCCCGCAGACGTTTCGAACGGCGGCCCATGTATGGCTCCTGGAAGCCTCGCGAGAGATGGGCGACGTAGGGCGCGAGCTCCTGAAGAAATACAAGGACGCAGGCGACGTGGTGATAGCCGTTCACGTGAAAGAACAATGCCTGCGCGTATATGGCTTTGCTGACGGGAAATTCGACATCATCCACGAGCAGCAAATTGTCTCAGCCGAGACGCCGACAGAGACGCAACGATGGCGCAGTGGCCCTATAATACCGGGCAGTGGAATCGGCTTCGCACGCTGAAGGCGAGCGTCAACTCGTTGTGCGAGATGTGCTGGAAGCGCGGGCGCCTCGAGCCGGCAACGTGCGTTGACCACATCGTTCCTATCAGTGAAGGCGGCGACCCATTTCCGACGCTCGAGGGCCTGATGTCTCTATGCTGGTCGTGTCACAACTATAAGACCGCGTCGCTCGAGCGAGCCGGCGGCAAGCGCGTTGCCATGAAAGGCTGCGATGCATCGGGGAAGCCAATCGACCCGAACCATCCGTTTCATCGGGACCCATATCCCGGTCGAAAGACGAGCGGCTGAGGTTTCCGGGACCGGCGCGGCAATCGGAAACATAATTCGTTTGGACGGACATAAATGGGCCAGGCTGGCAGGCGGGCAAAATATGTAAAACGGGCCTCAATGAAAAAGCTGCCTGCATCATCTGGGCGGCATCCATGGGACGACCCGAAGCTTTCACGTGCAGACAAGGTCATTGCATTCGTCGAATCGCTACCCTGCTCTGCAGGTCCACTGGCTGGAACCAAGTTTGAGCTTCTTCCATCGCAGAAGAAGTTCATCAAGGCGGTATATGCGACCGACAGGAACAACAAGCGCATCGTTAGGACTGCGGTTCTGTCGGTTGCTCGTGGCAATGGGAAAACGACGCTGGCCGCTACGCTTGCGCTCTGCCATCTCGCTGGGCCAGAAGCCGAGAGCCGAGGCGAAGTTCAGCCGCGAACGATAGATTCCAGGCGAGCCGCATTCATTCGGAGATGGCGGCTATCATCGACCGCGTCCCGTGGCTGTCGAAGCGGGTGACGATACGAAGGTTCACCAAGGAGCTCGAAGACATTGGCGGGACGGGCTCGCTATATGCAGCGCTATCGGCCGATGCGCCGACGAAGCATGGGTTAAGTCCTTCGTTCGTGGTCTACGATGAATTGGGCCAGGCGGGTTCTCGGGATCTGCTGCAGGCCTTCCAGACGGCCATGACCAAGCGGGCCGAGCCGTTACTGATGGTCATCTCGACCCAGGCGGCTCGAGATGAGGCCCCGCTATCGACGCTCATCGATTACGGGCTCCGAATCCATCGGGATGAAGTGACGGACCCGAGCTTTCACCTAACGCTCTACACGGCACCCGAGGATTCCGACCCATGGATTCCAAAGACGTGGAAGCTGGCGAACCCTGCTCTGGGTGTCTTCTGCTCGCTCGAGGACGTGAAGCGCCAGGCGCTGCAGGCCCAACGCATGCCGTCGAGCGAAGCATCATTCCGAAATTTCATTCTCAATCAGCGGATTTCCGCGACTGAGCAATTCATCACGGATGCCGTCTGGCGACTCGGCCGCGCCCCTGTGGCGGCTGAGAGCCTCAAGGGCCGCCCATGTTGGGCTGGCCTGGATTTGGGCGCCACGCGCGACCTGACGGCCTTGGTTCTGGTCTTTGCGGACGGGGATGGTGGATTTGACATCGTGCCGCATATTTGGCTGCCCGGCGACCCTTACGAGCGGAGGACCAGGACCGCGTGCCCTATGCGACTTGGATAAAACAGGGCCATCTCCTCCGATTCGAAGGCAAGACGACGGACCCCGCCATCGTGGCGCGGCGCATCGCCGAGCTGCACGGTGAGTTCAACATCTTGAGTTTGGCCTATGACCGCTGGCGTATCGAGGACCTGCGCCGGGAGTTATCTACAGCCGGCTGCGACGTGCCCCTGGTCGCTCATGGGCAGGGTTTCCGTGACATGAGCGTGGCCGTTGATGTGCTGGAGCGCCTGGCGGTCGAGGGCAAGCTGCGCCACGGCGGGCATCCGTTGCTGCAATGGTGCGTGTCGAATGCGAAAACCACGAGCGACGCGGCTGGGAACCGCAAGCTGGATAAGTCGAAATCCACCGGCCGAATCGATGCGCTGGTGGCGCTGGCCATGGCCCTAGGCGTTGCCAGCCGGCACGAGACGGAGAAGCCCTGGAGCCCGATGTTGGAGATTGTCTAGCGGGATTCCTCAATTAACCGCCGGGCTTCTTTGAACACATCAGACCAACAGTCGGCGGCAGGGTCGAGCAACGTAAAAACGGCATCAGCAGCTGTAAGCAGCACTCTCGTCGGCTGGCCTGGCTCGCAGTCGCAGATGCCCCAATCGCATTTGGACATCGTTTTGGGGTTCTTCCAGTCAAGGTCTTGGACAGATTTGCCCCGCCATCGCGTTATTGCGATGACTCCGGCGACGCCAATCTTCGCTCTTTCTTCAGGCGGCAGGTCGAACGGCTCAAAGGGAAAATCCCCGTTCCAGGTGCTTCCGCAGCGAGTGCCCTCGGGGACTCGGTAAATTCGCGCTTTTAGATGGTGGTATGACCAGAAGCGGTTTGCGAACACGTGACGGGCCACGACTAAATGGCCGGCCTCGTGGACCGCCGCATTTTCCTGGTCGTGGGCTTCCTCTGGCGACATTGCCGCATTGATACCGGAGCGGTCCCGCCAACCACAGCCCCATGATTTAGGGTCCCGACTGCCCGCCGGCACAAAATGCAGGGCCCGCAATTGACAAATCCATCCAGGTGGTAGATATCTAAATCCGCACCACGTGGATGGATTCAATGGAAACCGCCCCACGACCGAAGAAAATTCGACCGGGTGAGGCTGCGGCCGCCATCGGCTCGACCTACAGCGCCGTCAGCCGTTGGATTTCCCGGTACGGAGACCGAGGCGTCAAGCCGAAGGCCGAACAGACAGACGGCTGGCTTGAATTCTCATTTGGCGACGTGGCCGCTCTAGCCATCACGCGCTACCTGGTCGATCTCGGGATGCCAGCGCACGGCGCGTTCTCCGTCGCAATGCGAATCGTAGAGCTGCGCTGGCCCGACCTCTTCAGCATCGACGAGCCGAAATGGACCCCGGATAAAGAAACCAGCCATATGTTTTTCTTCCTCAACCGTGAGGGCAATTGGGATTTTGGTTCTTTTGAGCGATGTGAAGCAGCGGACGTCCCGCAGGACTCGCGCGCACACATTATTCTCGCTGTTGGTCCCATTGTGAACGACGCATTCCGGGCACTTGAGGAAATGGGCCACGCTCGTCCCGCCATCAAAAAAGCTGCTGCTGAACAGGAGCGAGACGAGCTTGCTGAGAGCTTGGCGAAGCAAATCAAGGAAAATGTCTCCGAGAGACTGAGAAAGGATTCACGATGAATACCATTCCATCGCTAAAAGAACAGTGCGCGATGAAAATCGCCGAGCTCCGCGCTATTGCCACGAAGGAAGCAAACGGCACTGCCATCGATGACAATGAGCGCACGCGCTTCAACGAGCTTGAGACCGAGCTGCGCACGCTCGATGAACGACTCCGGCACGCTGAAGTCGTGGCCGAATACGAGCGCCGTATGGACGGCCAGCCGATTACCGGCTCGGGAGACAATCGGCATTTCGAGACTGAATGCCGCAGCTACAGTCTGGTTCGGGCGATGGCTGCCCAAGCTGGACTCGACGTGGATGCTGGACGCGAGCGCGAAATCAGCCGCGAGCTTGCCAGGCGCTCCGGCCGCTCCCCGGAAGGAATCTTTGCGCCGACGCAAGTCTTCCTCGAACAGCGCGTGATGACGCCATCGGCCGGAGGTGTCGGCATTACTCCTGTCGATCCGCGTCCGGAAGCCTACATCGACATCCTGAGAGCGGCCATCGTCATCCGCCGACTGGGCGCGACGGTCCTCTCCAACCTCACCGGCAACGTCGAGATTGGGCGATTGGCAACCAGCGCGACGACGGGATGGGTGGCTGACAACAGCGCACTTAGCGCAAGCGACCAGGTGCATGAGAAAGTTACGCTGGCGCCCAAGCACGCCGGCGGCATCGTCGAATTCTCGCGCAGCATGCTGCTTCAAAGTAGCCCCGATATCGAAACGCTCGTGCGCCGCGACTTCGCGCAGGTGCTGGCGGCCGCTATCGATAGGGCGGCAATCCTCGGCGGCGGTTCTAACGAGCCCGTGGGCGTGCTGACGACGTCCGGCATCGGCGACGTGCCAGGCGGTACCAACGGCCTTGCGCCGACCTACGCCAATATCAGCGCCTTGATTGCTGCGGTTGCTAATTCCAATGCGCTGGGCGCCAATATGGCGTTTCTGACAAACACGAAAGTCAGCGGCAAGCTTCGTACCGTGCTCAAGTCGGCCACCGACACTTCCTCAAACTTCATTCTGACCTCACGCGACCACCTGCTTGATTATCCATACGTCGAGTCGAACTTGGTTCCATCCAATATCGTCAAAGGTACCTCCGGCGCGGTGTGCAGCGCGTTGATTTTCGCCAACTGGTCCGAGTTGTTGCTTGGCTACTGGAGCGAGCTGGATATTCTGGTCAATCCATATGAATCAACGGCTTTTTCGAAAGGAAATATTCAAGTCAGGGCGATGAGCACCTGTGACGTGCAGCTGCGCCATCCGCTTAGCTTTGCCGCCACCAAAGACATACTGACGACCTGATGGAGGCGAGCATGGCCAAGGTCGAGCGACTTATCACACAACCGGACGGGCGCTTGCTTGTCGTGCTCGTCGATGAGGAGGAGCCGGTCGCCACTCCTCATCAGCCTCCTCGAAAATCTGAGCCGCAAGCTGCTACTGCGAAACGTATTCCAACAAAGGTGAGACGCGGCAAGTGAGCACAGAGCGCCGCTCAGTGCAGACAGAGCTTCGCGCCAAGGGGCGCAAGCTGGAAGGCTATGCAGCGGTCTTCGACACGCGCGCTGACCTCGGCAGCTTCACCGAAGTCATCAAGCCGGGTGCGTTCACTGATTCGCTCGGCGACGACATCCTCGGCTTGATTGACCATGACCGCAGCCGGCTTTTGGCCAGGACCAAAAACAAAACGCTGCGTCTAGCCGAGGATAGTCGCGGCCTCCAATTCGAAATCGACGTGCCCGACACGTCGGCGGGTAGAGATATCCTGACCCTAGCCGAGCGTGGTGACCTCGGCGGCGCATCCTTTGGCTTCACGGTCGCGAAGGATGGCGAGACCTGGAAGGGCACGACACGCGAGCTGCGCGCCGTACAGTTGCACGAGATTTCCGTCGTGCAGGCTTGGCCCGCGTATGAGGGCACCGTGGTGAGTGCCCGCGCCAAGGTCATGGGAGAGCCGCTGAGCCGCCGCCTAGCGCGCGTCTATCTCGAGCTGCTGAGGTAGGCCATGGGCTTCCTCGCGCGACTGTTGGGCATGGAGACCCGGCTGCAGCCTGATCTGGGCTGGTGGAACTGGAACTTGATGCGGCAAGGCATTGTCCATGCCAGTCCGGATTCCGTGCTGAGCAATTTGGCCGTCGCGGCAAGGTGCGTGGCGCTGCGCTCGGAACTGCTCGCATCGGTGCCGCTGTTTTTGTTCCGCCGTACGGCTAACGGCGGCCGCGAGAAAGCCGACGATAACGCGCTTTATGGCGCTTTGCACGACATCGCCAACCCACTGCAGTCCGCATTCGAATTCCGCGAATTTCTTATCCGCAGCTTGGACCTCACGGGCAATGCATATGCCCGCGTCGAGAGAAACCAGCGTGGCCAGGTCGTTGCCTTGTGGCCCTTCAATCCATCCGACGTTGAAATCGAGCAGCTGCCGAGCGGGCGGCTCAGATATCGCGTATGGCCGGCTCGAGGTGCGGCCGAGATTTTGCTCATGGAGGACATGCTACATGTTCGTGGCCCTAGCCGCGATGGCATTACAGGCATGTCACCGATTCACGTCGCTCGAGGTGCGCTTTCTTTGGCGCTGACAAACGCGCAGGCGGCGGAAACGCTTTCGGCCAACGGGTTGCGGCCATCGGGCATGGTCGCCTTTGCCGAGCGATTGACCAAGGAGCAGAAGGACGAATTCCGCGAAAGCATGCGCCAAGTGTATCGCGGGCCCGAGAATGCAGGCAAGATGCTGGTCATCGATGGGGGCGCGAAGTTTGATAAGACCGCATTCAGTCCTGAGGATGCGGAATTCCTTGATAGCAGGAAACTATCCAACCTGGATTGCGCGCGCATCTTCGGAATCCCGCCGACCTGCGCCGGAATTCCCGACCAGGCGACCTATTCGAACACCGAACAGGAAGCGCGGGCGCTGGTACAGAATGCATTAGGTCCGCTTGCGAAACGTATTGAGATGGCGATGGCGCGATGTTTGCTGACCGATGTGGGTAGGCGCACGCTGTACGTCGAACATGACCTCGACGGCTTGCTGCGGGGTGACGTGACTGCTCGTTTCAACGTCTACAGGGTTGCGCGAGAGATTGGCGCATATTCTGCGAACGATATTCGAAGGTTCGAAAACGAAAGCCCCATCGGCCCCGAGGGCGACACCTACCAGCAACCAGCAAATTGGATTCCGCTCGGCACCACCGCGCCAGCCGCGCCTGCGGGGAAGGTGTGAGCATGTCACGCGGGCCGAGCTCATTCAAACAGGCTGACCTGGCTCGCGCATTGCGTGCTGCCAAGGCTGCCGGCCAGTCCGTGTGCCGTTATGAAATTACTGCCGATGGCACAATTCGCGTGTTCATCGGAGAGCCCGACCGACCCGAGTATTCGACGCAACCAGGGACAAGCAACGGGGCAAACGAATGGGATGGCGCATGAAAGTACTTCGCTACGTCAACGCGGTTCACAAGCACGGCGTGACGTATTTCTATTTCCGCCGTCCTGGCTTTAGGCGCATGCGGCTGCCTGGCCTGTTTGGTTCCACCGAATTCATGGAAGCGTATCAAGCTGCGTTGGCGGACACGCCGAAGGAGATAGGTGCAAGCGTCACCGTGCCCGGCACCGTGAACGCAGCCATCGTGGCATTCTACAAGAGCAACGGATTCACCAAGAACAAGCCCATCACCCAGCAGACGGACCGCAACATCTTCGAGGCCTTTCGCCGCCAGCACGGGGACAAGCGCGTTGCTCTGCTGGAACGCAGGCACGTTCTGTCCATGCTCGATGACAAGAGCGGCAAGCCTTCGGCGCAACGAAACCTGTTGCGGGTGCTGCGGGTGCTGATGGCGTTCTGCGTCGAGCGCGGCATGCGGCCGGACAATCCCGCGCTCGGCATCAAGCTGAAGAGCAAGCCGACGGGCGGCTATCACAGCTGGACCGAGGAGGAACTTCGCCAGTTCGAGGCGCGGCATCCAATCGGCACGAAGGCGCGGCTTGCACTGGGGCTGTTGCTCTACACCGCGCAAAGGCGCGGTGACGTGGTGCGGCTCGGTGCGCCGAATGTGCGCGAGGGGCGGCTGTACTTCACGCAGTCGAAGACTGGCACGGAAATGAATATCCCGCTGGTCGAGCCTCTCGCGGAAATCATCGCAGCAACTCCGATGGTCGGCGTGAAGACCTTCCTCGTCACCGAGTATGGCCGACCGTTCAGTGCACCTGGTTTTGGGAATTGGTTTCGCGACCGTTGCAACGAGGCGGGCTTGGCGCATTGCACGGCGCATGGGCTGCGCAAAGCATTCCTCCGGCGCATGGCCGAAGCGGGCTGCTCGGAGGAGTTCATTGCCAGCGTGAGCGGCCACAGGGATATGCGCGAGATCCGCGTCTACACCGCCAAGGCCAACAAGGCGCGCATGGCCGATGAGGGCATGGCCGCCACGTTGGCGCGGTTTCCAGGAAAAGTCTGACTATCAACTGCCAAACCAAAGGAGGCAAAAGTGCCAACCCAGGCAGCTGCGTTTCATAAGACCTTGAAGCACAAGGGAGAAACTAACATGGCCCGACGGCGGGTGGCGGGAGCGACGGGACTCGAACCCGCGGCCTCCGGCGTGACAGGCCGGCGCTCTAACCAACTGAGCTACGCCCCCGCGGGGATGCTGCGGACTTAAATGTCGCCCCTAGCCAAGTCAAGGCGCGGTGGCGGATTCCGCCCCGTCGCGCTCGCTGCTCCAACGGTGCGGAAGAGTTCATAATAGCCAATACTCGGCCGCCGGATACTTGGCAGCACGCTCGCCATCGATCGATGCGACCATGACCGACCTGCCACCCCTGGAAGATGCGTCGCTTCCCGCCGGCATCCGTGCCCGCGTCGTGCCCGACATCAATGGCCTGCGGATGCACGTGCTGGAGGCCGGGTTTGAGGCCGAGGGCCGCCCTTGCGTGTTGCTGCTCCACGGCTTTCCGGAGCTCGCCTATTCCTGGCGCAAGGTGATGGTGCCGCTCGCATCCGCGGGATTTCACGTCGTGGCCCCCGACCAGCGCGGCTATGGCCGCACCACGGGCTGGGATGCCGATTACGACGGCGATCTTGCGCCGTTCCGGCTTCTCAACCTCGCCCGGGATGCGCTCGGACTAGTGTCGGCGCTCAGTTACCATTCGGTGGCGGTGGTCGTCGGCCACGATTTCGGCGCTCCGGTCGCCGCCTGGTGCGCGCTGGTGCGGCCCGACGTGTTCCGCTCGGTGGCACTGATGAGCGCGCCGTTCGCGGGCCCCCCCGCGCTCCCGTTCGGCACGGCAAAGAAGGCGCCACCAAGCAGTCCGACCACGGCGTCATCCGGCACCAGCATCCACGACGCCTTGGCGAAATTGGACCGGCCGCGGAAACATTATCAGTGGTATTACTCGACGCGGCAGGCGAATGCCGACATGCGCGATTGCCCGCAGGGCGTTCACGCGTTTCTGCGTGCCTATTTCCATATGAAGAGCGCGGACTGGAGTGGGAACGAACCGTTCCCGCTGCGGTCCTGGACCGGCGACGAGCTGGCAAAGATGCCGACCTACTACATCATGGATTTACACGAGAACATGGCGGCGACCGTCGCGCCCGAGATGCCGTCGCCCGAACAGATCGCGGCATGCCGATGGCTGCCCGAACACGAGCTCAGCGTCTACAGCGCCGAATATACCAGGACCGGCTTCCAGGGCGGGCTCGACTGGTACCGGTGCAGGACCACGGGTGCCTACGATGCGGAGCTCCAATTGTTCTCCGGGCGGACCATCGACGTGCCTGGGATCTTCATCGCGGGAAAGAGTGACTGGGGAATCTATCAGGTTCCAGGTAGCCTCGAGCGCATGCAGAATGACGCGTGCACGCGGATGCTGAGTTGTCATCGCATCGAAGGCGCGGGACATTGGGTGCAGCAGGAGCAGCCTCAAAGAGTGAGCGAGTTGCTCATCGAATTTCTGCAGCGGCAAGAGCCGGAGATACCGATGCGAAGGACGGCTTGAGCTTGAGCCGAGAGAAACAAACAGAGCGAACACCGGTCAGCAAATCCTGGGCGATCTCGGAAAGGAGCACCCGATGCGCACGAACACGAAATTGATGTCCGACATCGAAGGGCTGGCCAAAGCTGCGCCGGATCTTTCGCGGCGAGGGTTTTTCATGACCGCTTCGGCGGCGGCCGCCGCCGGCTATACGCTGGCTGCCGGGCCCGTGCGCGCGGATGTGATTCACACCGATGCGAGCGGGCTTGTCGCCGGAGACGCGAAGATAAAGGTCTCCGACGGCGAGATGCCGGGCTATTACGCCAAACCGGCGAACGCGCCAAACCCGCCGGTCATTCTTGTGGCGATGGAAATCTTCGGGCTGCACGAATACATCAAGGATGTGGTCAGGCGTCTCGCCAAGCTCGGCGCCCTTGCCGTCGCTCCGGACTATTATTTCCGCAAGGGAGATCTGACCAAAATTACCGAAGTTTCGCAGCTGATGCCGCTCGTGAATGCGAAGCCCGACACGGAACTGCTGTCCGATCTCGATGCGACAGTGGCTTGGGCAAAATCGCAGGGCGGCGATACCAGCCGTTTGGGCATCATCGGCTTTTGTCGCGGTGGACGGACCGTGTGGCAGTACGCGGCGCATGATCCGGGCCTGAAAGCCGCCGTCGCCTTCTACGGACCGGTAGCAGATCCGTCGAGCGCAGCGATGCCCAGGAATGCGATTTCGCTCGCGCCGGAGATGAAGGCCCCCGTGCTCGGTCTCTACGGCGAAGCGGATTCCGGCATTCCGGTCGCTCAAGTGGAACAAATGAAGGCGGCACTGGAGGCGAACAAGAAGACCGCCGAGTTCAAGATCTACAAAGATGCGCCGCACGGCTTTCATGCCGATTACCGGGCGAGCTACCGCAAGGAAGCAGCCGAGGATGCCTGGAACCAACTCCAAGGCTGGTTCAAGAAACATAAGGTCCTGGACTGAGCCGCATCGCCGGCGCTCGGGAGTTCCGATCGCGCGGCATCAGCACGATCGGGCGATACAATGGATCGATCTTCGACTTCGCCGGAAGGGGATGTTCTCGAGACGGAGCGGCGCCTCGATCCCGAGATCGGGCAATTGCTGCCGAAACTGCCGCTGCGCGATTCCCGCACGTTGACGCCGAGCCTCGCGCGCGAGCAGCTTCTCGCGCTCGCTCGATCGCGCAACAACGTTCCGTTGCCGCAGCCGGCCGCGGTTGCCGATCTCTCGATTCCCGGTGCGGCCGGCCCGCTACAGGCGCGGCTCTATCGCCCCAAACGGATGCCGGCGCCGACTGTGGTCTATTTTCACGGCGGCGGCTGGGTTGCGGGGGACCTGGACACGCATGACCGTCAAGCGCGCATGCTCGCGATCGAGGCCGAAGCGGTCGTGCTGAGCGTGGACTACCGGCGGCCCCCGGAAACGAAATTTCCGGGCGCGTTCGATGACGGCCTCGCCGCGACGCGATGGGCGGCAGCCAACCTAGCGGAACTGGGCGGCGATGCCGTGCGATTGGGAGTGGCGGGCGACAGCGCCGGCGCCAATCTGGCCGCCGCAATCGCGCAGGCGTGCCGCGACGGCGGCCCGCCGCTTAGTGCCCAGCTCCTGATCTACCCGGCGCTCGACGCGGCCGGAAACTATCGCTCGCAGGCGGAAAATGCGAAATATCCGTCGCGAGCCCAGAACGTCGACGGCTATTTCTTGACCCTCGACACCATGCAGTGGTTCGCCGACCATTATTTGCGCGATGACCCGGACGGGCGCGATCCCCGCGTCTCTCCGCTGCGCGCCGCCAGTCTGAACGGCTTGGCGGCGGCTGTCATCTGCACCGCCGAATTCGATCCGTTGCGCGACGAGGGCGAGGCATATGCAAAGGCGCTGCAGCGGGCCGGCGTCCCAGTCGCGTATCATCGCGAGCCGACCCTGATCCATGGCTTCTTCGGGATGGGAAACGCATCAGCGGTGGCCGCGGAAGCCGGGCGGCGGATCCGGGCGGAATTCAAGACGATGCTGGAGCAGGGTGCCAGACCAGCATAGCTGGCTTGCAATTTCCGCCAGCGACCGGTCCGAGTTTCACGTCGACTTCGTATTTTCGCGGCTTGTCTTCGCGTTCCTGGCGTTCCTGGCGTTCCGGCTGTTTCGGGCGGTTGGCGAGAATGCCCGCTGCCACCGTGAGAATCGGCGCCAGCAGCGCGATCAGCAACAGCAGCTTGGCGACTATCGCCACCCCCGAAACGCTGAAACACCGAACGTCCGAGGACCCTGCGCGGTATCGCCTTGCCGCCGGCCGCTGGGTCCGGCAATCCGGAAATTGTTCCCGGAGTTGCGCACAGCGTGTCGAATATTTTTTGGCCGGCAAGCTTGAAGCAAATGCTTGACAGCTGCCGCGTCCCTGCTCAGGCTATCGATGCTGCTCCAACCGGAGGCAGTGCGTCGGCCGCAGCGCCGGTGCGGCCAACGAGCTGTGGAGATGGGCATGGAACCACCGGGGCAGATTGCCGCCAAGATCGCCGCGGCACACGTTCGGGCTTCGGCGTAGCGGCCTTTCGCGAACGGCACGGTCGGGAGCGGCCTCTGGGGCCGCATCAGTCAGGCAAGGCCCCGATTTGGCCCCTCCCGACGGTGTAGCGTATCGGCGCAAAGCACGCCGTTCTCCAAAATTGAGATCGGTCCGCTTCCGGTCCCGCCGGAAGGTGGGCGTTTGTGCGTCTGAATAGGCTGAATAGGCTGAATAGGAATGGCGCCTAGACCCATTTTCCCAATGATCCGATATCGAAGGGATCGACATGGCCAAGCTGGTCCCGGCGGGTTCGTTGCCGTCGATCCGTGCCACGACAGGCTCGCCTCGAACTTGATTCGCGGCCGGGGCGGATCCTGACAGATTTGGCCGAGAGCCGCCTCGGTGCTGCAGCCAACCGCCGGCGGCATCCTCCTGAGCAATCCGCAGCTCACTCCCATTATTATGGTTTCGGATCGGTTGCCGCGTCGCCGCGCCCGATCCCGTTCTCCAAACAGCATTTTTTGTTGTATTGCTGATGATCGTTTCAAGCAATGCCAGGGGGCAGCGATGAAGCTGGTTGAGATCACGCCGCGGCAGAAGACCAGGTTATATGCAGCGCTCGTCAAGAAAGAAGCCGACATACGCGGCAAGGGCCGCGGCACATTTTTTCGCGTCGGCCGCAAGGCGCAAACCAAAGCGGAATGGAAGCACAAAAAATTTCAGGGATCGATCCGGCTGGCGCGCGGAGACGCCGAGGCGGTCACCGCGAGAGTGCGCTCGAGCAAGTTGGAGGAAGAGCGCAAGCTGCTGTCCTCGTTCCTGGGCTTCGTCGACCGCCACTGCGGCGACGGCGTCTCGACCATCCTAATTCAGTACAGGTAAGGGCTACAGGACCTTAGCGGTCGCCTCATACCAGTACCGGCCGCTCCACCAGCCCTTGCTTGCCGAACACACGCAGATAGCGCGCGATTTCGGCGGGGCTGCCGGTCGCCTTCTGCGGATTATCGGACAGCTTCACCGCGCTGCGGCCGTTCGCCTGTGTGACCTTGCAGACCAGGCTGACGGGATCGAGGGTGTCGGAACCGCGCGGATGGCAACCGCGAAAATCGTTGGTGGCAAGCGTGCCCCAGCCGAAGCTCTCGCGCATGCGCCCGTGGAACTTCGAGTAAAGCGCGACCATCGAATCGATGTCGAGCGCATCGCTGAACATTCCGCGCTTCTTGCGCGGATCGCGTCCGCGTTGAAGATACCAGGCGATCATCTCCTCGCCGGCCGCGAACGGCTCCTTGCTGTCGAAGCGCATGCCGGTCCAGTCCGCCACCCAATCCGGCGCATCGCGCAGGAACTGGGTCATGCCGAAGGTGTCGGGCAGCATGATGAGAAGCTCGCCGTCGTAGACCTCCTGCCATTTGTCCAGCACCGCATATTGGGATTGCTTGAGCTCGGCATCGTCGCGGGCGAGACAGGCGACCACCATCGGCAGCTCGTGCGAATTGGTGCCGATCGCCTCCATGCTGTGCTTGAAGGCGAGATGCGAGTTGGAAGTGCCGACGAAGGACGGCCCCAGCTCGTCGGCGAGCGCGGTCGTCACCCATTCCTGCCACAGGAAGCTGTGGCGGCGCCGCGTGCCGAACTCGGCGAGGCGGATCTCCGGGTACTCGCGCAGGCGCTGGATCTTGTCCCACAACTTGGTCTTGGCCTGGGCGTAGAGCACGTCCAGCTCGAACTTGTCGAGCAAAGCCATGGCCGCGCGCGAGCGCAGCTCGCTGACGATGGCGAGCGCGTAGATCTCCCACATGGTGACGTCGGTCCAGCGGCCCTCGAACGTGAGGACATACTGGCCGCCCCGCCGCTCCAGCCGATAGTCGGGCAGGTGGAAGGCGCGCAGATACTCGATGTACTCCGGGCGGAAGATGTCCCGTCTGCCGTAGAACCGGTTGCCCGCGAGCCAGATCAGCTCGTTTTCCTGGAAACGCAGGTCCCGCACGTAATCGAGTTGCGCGCGCAGCAATGCCTCGGGAACGAGCTCGGCGAGCCGGACGCTGCTCGTGCGATTGATCAGGCTGAAGGTGACGGGAACGTCCGGATAGAGCATCCAGATGAATTGATGCATCAGGAACTTGTAGAAATCGGTGTCGAGCAGCGACCGGATGATCGGATCGAGCCGGTAGTTGTGGTTGTGGACGCGGGTGGCGAAATCGAGCATCGGTAATCGTCCCTCGCGGAGCGGGATGTGCGCCAGCGTATATAGTATAGGGGTATATAGTATAGATGTAGCCCGCATCGATGTAGCCCGGATGGAGCGCAGCGAAATCCGGGGCCAGCCGTCCCGGATTACGCACCGCTTTCGCGGTGCTCCATCCGGGCTACGATTCTCTATGTCTTCGGCACGTTCTCGACGAGCTCGGCAAGCCATAGGTCGGCCTTGCCGTCCGAAGGCGCGCGCCAGTCGCCGCGCGGGGAGAGCGAGCCGCCGGAGGAGATCTTCGGGCCGTTGGGCAGCGCCGAGCGTTTGAACTGGCTGAGCGCAAAGAAGCGAAACAAGAACACTTCGAGCCAGTGCTTGATCTCGCTGAGCGGATAGGCGCGGCGTTTGGCCGCCGGGATGTTGGGCGGCCACGAACCGCGCGCGACGTCGCCCCAGGCGTGATGCGCGAGAAACGCGATCTTCGATGGCCGAAAGCCGTAGCGCGTGACGTAATAAAGACTGAAATCCTGCAGCGCATAGGGCCCGATCACCTGTTCGGTCGATTGAATTGCGCCGGCCGAGGCCGGCACCAGTTCCGGGGAGATCTCCGTCTCCAGAATCGCGTGGAGCACGTGCGCCGTCGCCTCGTCGACGTCGCCCGATCCGGCGACGAACCGGATCAGATGCTGGATCAGGGTCTTGGCGACCGAAGCATTGACGTTGTAGTGCGACATCTGATCGCCGACCCCGTAGGTGCACCAGCCAAGCGCCAGCTCGGACAAGTCGCCGGTGCCGACGACGATCGCGCGGTTCTGGTTGGCGAGCCGGAACAGATAATCGGTGCGCAAGCCCGCCTGCACGTTCTCGAAGGTCACGTCATAGGCCGGCTCACCGCGCGCGAAGGGGTGGCCGAGATCGCCGAGCATCTGCCGCGCGGCGGGCCTGATGTCGATCTCGGCACCCGTCAGTCCCAGCGCCTTGATCAGCGCCCAGGCGTTGGCCTTGGTGTGCTCCGACGTGGCAAAGCCCGGCAAGGTGTAGGCGAGCACGTTCGCGCGCGGCCGGCCGAGCCGATCCATGGCGCGCGCGGCGACGATGGCGGCCTGGGTGGAATCGAGCCCGCCGGAGAGGCCGATGACGGCGCGCTCGGTGCCGGTGGCCTCGAGGCGCTTGGCCAATCCTTGGACCTGGATGTTGTAGGCCTCGTAGCAATCTTCCCGCAGCCGGCCGGGATCGGACGGCACGTAGGGGAAACGCTCGACCGCGCGCGCGAGCGGCACGATGGCTTCGGGCGCGTCGAGCTCGAATGGCACGGTGCGGAAGCGCGCAACGCGCTCGGCCTCCTGGGCGGCGCAATCGCCGAAGGTGTTGACCTGCATGCGCTCCTGTCGGATGCGGCCGAGATCGACATCCGCCAGGATCAGCGCCGAATCTTTGGGGAAGCGCTCGGTTTCAGCCAGCCGCTCGCCGTATTCGAAAATGGCGGCGTGTCCGTCCCAGGCGAGATCGGTCGTCGACTCGCCCGGACCCGCGGCCGAATAGATGTAAGCCGCGATCGCCCGCGCCGACTGGCTCGCGCACAAGAGCCGCCGCGTCTCGGCCTTGCCGATGGTGATGTTGCTCGCGGACAGATTGACCAGCACTTCGGCGCCGGCCAGCGCCGCCGAGGTCGAGGGCGGCAGCGGCACCCAAACATCCTCGCAGATCTCGACGTGAAAAGTCAGGTCGACCGAACCCGCGGAGCGGAACAGGAGATCGACCCCGAACGGCGCTTCGCGTCCCGCGACCTCGATGCGGCGCCCGTGAATTCCCGCGCCCGAGGTGAAATGCCGCCGCTCGTAGAACTCGCGATAATTGGGCAGATAGGCTTTGGGCACGACGCCGAGAATCTCGCCGCGGTGGATCGCCACGGCTGCATTGAAGAGCTGGCCATGGCATCGCAGCGGTGCGCCGACGATGAGCACCGGAAACAACTTCTGCGAAGCCTCGATCAATTGCCCGATGCGGCGCTCGACCGCCCGCAGCAGCGCATCCTGGAACAGGAGATCCTCGATGGCGTAGGAGGAGAGCCCGAGCTCCGGGAACACCATGAGGGCCGCCTTCGCGGCATCGCCCTGCGCGGCGAGCCGCATCGTCTCCAGGAAATTGAAATCCGGATCGCCGACCTCGATCCTGGGCACGCAGGAGGCGAGCCGGACGAAATCGTGGCGATAAAGACAATGGAAATTCGGGCTCACGATGGCGACCCTCGATAGCGCGTTTCCGGCCAGAAGACTTCCCGGGCCGGCTCCGTCATTCGTTCGCGCTTGATATCACAGGAAAGGCCGGCAGCGATCGGCTCTGTCGCAGTGCAAAAAAGATCTCGACGGGACGCGAGCCGGGCATTTCCATCCGGCTGGTCGGTGCAGGAACCGGCCAAATATCCCGGCAGTTCACCATACCATCCGGGTCTCCATGCCGGACGGCACCGAGGCGCCGGCTTTGGAAGCCCCCCAGAAGCCGATTGCATTGGAGGAGTGCGCATCATGGCAAGTACAATGGCCGCGGCAGCCCCGCTGTCCGAGCATGAGCACAGGATTCAGCTGCGGCGCGCTGTCATCGCCAGCACGGTCGGCACCGCCATCGAGTGGTACGACTTCTTCCTCTACGGAGTGGTTACTGCCACGGTGTTCGCGAAGCTGTACTTCCCGAACGAGGATCCGCTGGCTGGGACTTTGAGCGCGTTCGGCATCTACGCGGTGGGCTTCGTCGCTCGTCCGGTAGGCGCCGCGATCTTCGGCCATTACGGCGACCGCATCGGCCGCAAGGCGACCCTGATCGCCACGCTCATGCTCATGGGCGTCGCTACCTTCCTCGTCGCCTTCGTCCCGACCTACGCCAGCATCGGTATCTGGGGCGCGGTCATTCTCACCATTCTCCGTTTCATTCAGGGCGTGGGCGTCGGCGGCGAGTGGGGCGGCTCGGTGCTGCTCTCGATGGAATGGGCGAGGACCACCGGCCACCGTGGTTTCATCGCGTCATGGCCGCAGTTCGGCGTCCCATGCGGCCTTTTCCTCGCCAACCTGGCGTTTCTCGCATTCAACGCCATCGCGGGCGATCAATTTCTGACCTGGGGATGGCGCATCCCGTTCTTTCTCAGCATCATCCTGGTCGGCGTTGGGCTCTACATCCGCCTCGGCATTCTCGAGACGCCGATCTTCACCAAATTGGTGAACGAGAACAAGGTGGAGCGCCAGCCGATGTCGGAGGTGATCAAGCGCAATCCCAAAGAGATCATTCTCTCGGCGTTCGTGCGACTGGCCGAGCAGGCGCCGTTCTACATCTTCACGACTTACGTCTATACGTACGGCACCGAGACGCTGAAATTCTCGCGCGGGTTCCTGCTGACCGCCGTGCTCACCGCTTCGATCCTGTCCTTCGTCTCGATCCCGCTGTTCGGTCATCTTTCCGATCGGATCGGCCGCAAGAACATGTACCTGATCGGCGCGGTAACCGTCGGGGTGTTCGGCTTCATCTATTTCGGGCTGCTGAATACCGGTTCGGCCGCGCTGATCTTCATCGCTATCGTGCTCTCGCTGGTCCCGCATGACATGATGTACGGCCCGCAGGCGGCGCTCATCGCGGAATCGTTCACGGGCCGGCTGCGCTACAGCGGTGCCTCGCTCGGCTACCAGCTCGCCTCGGTGATCGCCGGAGGCCCCGCGCCGCTGATCGCGGCATGGCTGTACGCCGAGTATCACTCGGGCTATGCGATCGCGCTCTACATCCTGGTCTGCGCGGTGATCACGCTCATCGCCACCGCGATGATGAAGGACTACACCGGCAAGGATATCGAAGGCGAATACGAATAGTCCGCCTTCGGGCAGGCTTTCTCACCAGGGGCGGCGAGCGCCGTAGCGCGTTCGTCGCCCCTCTGCTATCGATAGCTTTCGAGCCCAATCCCGCTCTCTCCGATCCGCCAGGATCCGGCAATCGAACAAGGCGAACCCATGCGCGAAGCCGTCATCGTCTCGACCGCGCGCACCCCGATCGGCAAGGCCTATCGCGGCGCGTTCAACAATACGCAAGCCCAGGAGCTGGGCGGGCACGTCATCGCCGAAGCCGTGAAACGCGCCAAGGTCGACCCTGCCGCGATCGGCGATGTCGTCATGGGTGCCGCCTTGCAGCAGGGGTCGAGCGGCGGCAACACTGCCCGGCAGTGCGCGATGCGCGCCGGCCTGCCGACCTCGATCGCCGGCATGAGCGTCGATCGCCAGTGCGCGTCGGGCCTCATGGCGATTGCGACCGCCGCCAAGGAGATCGTGGTCGATGGTCTCGAAGTCGCCGTCGGGGGCGGGCTCGAGTCCATCTCGCTGGTCCAGAACGAACATATCAACCGCTGGCGCGGTCAGGATCCGGTGCTGGTGCAGCGGATTCCCGCGATCTACATGACCATGCTCGAGACCGCCGAAGTCGTCGCGGAACGCTACAACGTCAGCCGTGAGGCGCAGGACGAGTATTCGCTCCAATCGCAAAAGCGCACAGCGCAGGGGCAGAGCGACGGGAGGTTCGACGCCGAGATCGTGCCGCTGCCGAGCGTCATGACCGTCACCGACAAGGCCAGCGGGCAAACCTCGGAGCGCAAGGTCACGCTCGCGGCCGACGAGGGCAACCGGCCACAAACCACGCTCGACGACCTGCGCGGCCTGAAACCCGTGTTCAAGGACGGCCAGCGCGTCAAGGAAGGAAAATTCATCACCGCCGGCAACGCTTCGCAACTCTCCGACGGCGCCTCCGCGGCCGTGCTGATGGAGGCCAAGGAAGCCGAGCGCCGCGGCCTCGATCCGCTCGGCGCCTATCGCGGCATCGCGGTCGCCGGCTGCGACCCCGACGAGATGGGCATCGGGCCGGTATTCGCCGTGCCGAAGCTGCTCAAGCAGCACGGGCTCAAGATGGACGACATCGACATCTGGGAACTCAACGAAGCCTTCGCCGTCCAGGTACTGTATTGCCGGGATCGGCTCGGCATCCCCAACGAGCGCCTCAATGTCGACGGCGGCGCCGTCTCCATCGGCCATCCCTACGGCATGTCGGGGGCGCGCATGACCGGCCACATCCTGATCGAGGGCAAGCGGCGCGGCGCCAAGTACGGCGTCGTCACCATGTGCGTCGGCGGCGGCATGGGCGCAGCCGGATTGTTCGAGATTTATTGAGTCGGCGTCTCCCGTAGCCCGGATGGAGCGCAGCGAGATCCGGGTCCGCCGGTCCCGCATTCCGCTTCGCTCCATGCGGGCTACGTTTTAAGCAGAGAGGACCATGACACCCCCAGCCGTCAGCCTCGATGACAAATACACGCTCCGCTCCGGGCGCATCTATCTGTCCGGCGTGCAGGCGCTCGTCCGCCTGCCGATCATGCAGCGTGAGCGCGACAAGGACGCGGGACTCAATACCGGCGGCTTCATCTCCGGCTATCGCGGCTCGCCGCTCGGCGTCTACGACAACGCGCTGTGGCAGGCCAAGCGGCACCTCGAAGCCCACAACATCCGCTTCCAGCCCGGCCTGAACGAGGACCTCGCGGCGACCGCGGTGTGGGGCAGCCAGCAGGTCAACATGTTCCCGGGAGCCGCGGTCGATGGTGTGTTCGCCATCTGGTACGGCAAGGGGCCCGGCGTCGATCGCTCGACCGATGCGCTCAAGCACGGCAACACAACCGGCAGCTCGCAATTCGGCGGCGTGCTGGCGATCGCCGGCGACGATCACGGCTGCCAGTCCTCCACCCTCGCGCACCAGAGCGAGCAGATCTTTCAGGCCGCGATGATGCCGATCCTGAACCCCGCGAACATTCGCGAATATCTGGAATTCGGGCTCTATGGCTTCGCGCTCTCCCGCTTCTCGGGTTGCTGGGTCGGGTTCAAGGCGATCGCCGAGACGGTGGAAAGCTCGGCCTCGGTCCCGGTCGATCCGCGGCTCGAGATCGTGCTGCCCGACGATTTCGAGATACCGCCCGGCGGGCTCAATATCCGTTGGCCCGATCCGCCGCTCGAGGCGGAGCGGCGGCTCCACGGGCCGAAGATGGCGGCGGTCGCCGCCTTCACGCGCGCCAACCGCGTCGACCGCATTGTGATCGACCCGCGGCAGCCGCGACTCGGCATCATCACCACCGGCAAGGCTTACCTCGACGTGCGCCAGGCGCTGAGCGATCTCGGCATCGACGAGAGAGCGGCGGCGCTCGGTATCCGCCTCTACAAGGTCGGCCTGACCTGGCCGCTCGAGCCATCCGGCGCCCGCCGCTTTGCCGAGGGCCTCACCGACGTGCTGGTGGTCGAGGAAAAGCGCGGGTTCATCGAGCACCAGCTCGTCCACATCCTCTACAACACGGATGCCGCGCGCCGGCCGTCGATCGTCGGCAAGACCGACGAGAGCGGGGCGCCGCTGCTGCCGAGCGAGGGCGAGCTCACGCCCAGCATGGTGGCGCGCGCGATCGTCGCGCGGCTGCGCAAGCTCGGGCACGACAGCCGGGAGCTCGAGCAGCGCGTCGCGCGGCTCGATCAATTCGACAAGATGCTCGAAGCCGCTGCGACGAAAACCCAGCGCACGCCGTTCTTCTGCTCCGGCTGTCCGCACAACACTTCGACCCGGGTTCCCGAGGGCAGCCGGGCGCTCGCCGGCATCGGCTGTCACGCCATGGCGATCTATGTTCCCAGCCGCAACACCGCGACCATCACGCATATGGGAGGCGAGGGGGCGAACTGGATCGGGCAGGCGCCGTTCACCAGCGAGAACCACGTGTTTCAGAATCTGGGCGACGGCACCTATTCGCACAGCGGGTTATTGGCGATCCGCGCCGCCGCCGCGGCGGGCGTCAACATCACCTACAAGATCCTCTACAACGACGCGGTCGCGATGACCGGCGGCCAGCCGGTGGAAGGCCAGCTCAGCGTCCCGCAGATCACGCGCCAGGTCGAAGCCGAGGGCGCGAAGCGCATCGTCGTGGTCACAGACGAGCCGCACAAATATCCGGCCAATGCCGGCTTTGCCCGCGGCGTCGAGCTCCGGCATCGCGACGAGCTCGACGCCGTGCAACGCGAGCTGCGCGAGACGCCAGGCCTCACCGTGCTGGTCTACGATCAGACCTGTGCGGCCGAGAAGCGGCGCCGCCGCAAGCGCGGTCTGTTCCCGGATCCGCCGAAGCGCGTCTTCATCAACGAGGCGGTGTGCGAGGGCTGCGGCGACTGCTCGGAAAAATCCAATTGCGTCTCGGTGAAGCCGGTCGAGACCGAGTTCGGGCGCAAGCGCACGATCGATCAGTCCAACTGCAACAAGGATTTCTCCTGTCTCAAAGGCTTCTGTCCGAGCTTCGTCACGGTGCACGGCGGATCCTTGCGCAAGCTGCGCAAACTCGTCGTGGCGGGTGCCGGAGACGCGTTAGCGGAGCTGCCGGAGCCGCGCCGGCGGCCGCTGGTCGGGCCCTACGACATCCTCGTCACCGGCATCGGCGGCACCGGCGTGATCACAGTCGGCGCGCTGCTCGGCATGGCGGCGCATCTCGAGGGCAAGGGCTGCACGGTGCTGGATTTCACCGGGCTGTCGCAGAAGAACGGGGCGGTGATGAGCCACGTGCGTCTCGCCCCGAGGCCGGATGATCTGCACGCGGTTCGCGTCACCGCCGGCGGTGCCGACCTGCTGCTCGGCTGCGATATGGTGGTGGCGGCGAGCCCCACGGCGCTCTCCCGCGTGGAGAATGGGGTGACGCGCGCGATCGTCAACAGCTATCTGGCGCCGACCGCCGCCTTCGTGGTCAATCCCGACATCGATTTCGAGACCGCGGCGATGCAGCGGACGTTGCGGCGGGCCGCGGGCGAGCAGAACACGGACTTCATCGACGGCACGGCAATCGCCACGGCGCTGATGGGCGATTCGATCGCCACCAACTTGTTCATGCTCGGCTATGCGTTCCAGCAGGGATTGGTCCCGCTCGCGGTCGAATTGATCGAGCGCGCGATCGAGCTCAACGGCGTCGCGGTCGAAGCCAACAAGCGCACCTTCGCCTGGGGGCGGCTGGCCGCGCACGACCGCGCCAAGGTCGAGGCGGTGGCGCGGCCGGGCATGGTCCATTCCGAGCCGCAGGCCGAACCGACGCTCGCGGACATCGTCGCCCGCCGCGCCGGGTTCCTGACCCGCTACCAGAGCGGTCGCTATGCCAGGCGTTATCGGACCGCCATCGCTGCCATCGAGGAGGCGGAGCAGGCGCGGGCTCCGGGCAAGGGCGGGCTCGCCGAAGCGGCCGCGCACAATTTGTTCAAGCTGATGGCCTACAAGGACGAATACGAAGTGGCTCGGCTCTACACCGACGGCGCCTTTTTGGCGAACCTGCACCAGCAGTTCGAGGGCGATTTCCGCCTGGAGTTTCATCTGGCGCCGCCGCTCTTCGCCTCGCGCGATCCAGCGACCGGCGAGCTGCGCAAGCGAGCCTATGGGCAGTGGATCTTTCGCGCGTTCAAAATTCTGGCGCGGCTGCGGCGGCTGCGGGGGACTTTCCTCGACGTGTTCGGCTATGCCGAGGAGCGCAGGACCGAGCGGCGTCTCATCCGCGAATACCAGGCCACGCTCCAGGATATCGCCGCGACGCTCACGCCGGACAATCATCCGTTCGCGATCGAGGTCGCACGCGTGCCCGAGCAGATCCGCGGGTTCGGCCACATCAAGCAGAGAAATCTCGCAAAAGCGCGGGAGCGCCAAGCGGCGCTGCTGGAGGCTTTCCGCAATCCCCCGGTGGTGGCGATCGCGGCGGAGTGAGACGCGAGCGCATGCAGTGGAAAGTCGGCGCGATCGCCATCACGCAGGTGGTCGAGCTCGAGACGCTCGGCGGAACGCGGTTCATCCTGCCGCAGGCGTCGCGCGAAGCGGTCGAGATCGCTTGGCTCCATCCGCGTTTTGCCGACGAGAACGGCCGCCTCAAGCTGAGCATCCATTCGTTGATCGTCGAGACGCCGACGCGCCGCATTCTGGTCGACTCGGGGCTGGGCAACGACAAGCAGGATCGCGATGTGCCGACCTGGAATTTTCGCCGGGGCACGTTTCTCGAGGATCTGGCCGCCGCCGGTTATCCGCCGGAAAGCATCGACACCGTGCTGTGCACGCATCTGCATGTCGACCACGTCGGCTGGAACACGGCGCTGGTCGACGGACGCTGGGTGCCGACGTTCCGCCATGCACGTTACCTGATGCATCGCCGGGAGTTCGACTACTGGCGGGACCGGCGCGCCAGCACGGCGCAGATCGCCGTGTTCGAGGATTCGATCCGGCCGGTCGTCGATGCCGGCCAAGTCGATTTGGTGGAAAGCGATCATCGCGTCTGCGAAGAGATGAACTTGATCCCGACGCCGGGCCACAGCCCGGGTCACGTCAGCGTCGAGCTTCGCTCCGGCGGCGAGGAGGCCCTGCTCACCGGCGACGTGCTGCACCATCCCTGCCAGATGGCGCACACCGACTGGGCCTCGACCGTCGATTTCGACGCGGCGCAGTCGACGCGCACGCGGGAAGAATTGTTCTCGCGGCTCGCCGGCACGGACACGCTCGTGATCGGCGCGCATTTCGCCGCCGGGCGGGTCGTTCGCGACGGCGCGGCGTTCAGGCTCAAGGTGTGAGTCCGATCTCCTGGGTTGTCATCGCCCGGCTTGTCCAGGCGGCCCAGTATCGCGACCAGATCGGGTCCGATCCTGGGCCATTCCAAAGACTGTGATTACCAGGTCGCCCGCTTTCGCGGGCGATGACAGTTCGGAGCTCACTCCCGACCGCGCGCTTCGCCCGGCCCTTCGCCGGTCGGCAGCCGGGAAGGCGCGTCGACGAAATCGACCGGCGTGCCCTTGCGCACGCGCTTGGCGAGATCGAGCGCGTCCCAGTTCGTCAGCCGGATGCAACCGTGCGAGTAGGTCTTGCCGATCCGTTCCGGGTCCGGCGTGCCGTGAATGCCGTAGCTCTCCTTGGTGAGATCGATCCACACCGCGCCGACCGGATTGTTCGGACCTGGCGCGACCGTGAGCTTGCGGTTGGTGTGGACACCCTTGAACTTGAATTTCGGATCGTAATGGTAGGTAGGATTATGCGCGATCCGACGGACCCTGAATTGTCCGCTCGGCGCTGGCTTCTCCTGGCTCCCGATCGAAGCCGGATAGAACGCGATCGGCTCGCCCTTGTCCCCGAGCGCGCGGACCGCCCGCGTCGACTTGTCGACTTCGATCCTGGCCACGCGAGCGGAAACGTCGCGTTCGCCGACGTTGGGCACCAGGATCGAGGTTCCGGCCTCCTCGAAACGCTTGCC
>WNFY01001109.1_pt1 | contig 25201 bp, 27 predicted proteins | sample 5400091 | NCBI WGS metagenome assembly WNFY01 (sample SAMN13153364, study PRJNA577476) | soil metagenome | isolation source: 60 cm soil or saprolite under grassland replicate 1 | place: USA:California | collected 2016-06-15 | reverse complement strand
CGGAGTGACAGGCGGCGCCCCCGCCGAGGCCCGGTTACGCGCCGAGACCGGCCGTCCGGACGGGTGAGGCTGCGCCGTTCGGTGGCCACGGGCGCTCAGCCGCGCGGCGAGATCCGGGCCGGGGTGACCAGCACGGCGACCCGGCGTTCCTCGGCCATCACGCGGTCGTAGGTGCCGAAGTCGTCGTGCGACCCGCCCGCGGCGGTGAAGATCTCGCGCAGCAGCAGGCGCAGCCGCTCGGCGTCGACGCCGGGCATCGGGTCGTCCGGCCCGGCCAGTTCCGCCGGCCCCTCGACTCCGGCCCACTCCCAGCCGGCCCGGATGACCACGCTGGCCCGCGGCCGGGCCCGCAGGTTCGCTACGCGGTGCGCATCACAACGGCTGACCAGGCCGACGACCTGAGCCCCGGTCACCGGATGCGGGAGCACGCCCGCGTTTACCACCGACGACTGGATCGTGCCGTCCGGCCGCAGCGTGGACACCACGCACAGGCCGTGATCACCGTCGACCAGCCGGGCGAAGTCCTCGAGTCCGCTCACGGGTGAAGCCTAACCTGCGCCGCGCCGGCTGAAGGAGAGCACCACGCGGTCCTCCACCGGGCGGTAGCCCAGACGCTGGTACACGGCGTTGCTCGTGGGGTTGGCCAGGTCGGTGTAGAGCACCACCTCCCGAAGGCCGGCCTCCAGCGCCGCCTGGCTGACCGCGGCGGTCGCGGCACTCGCAAAGCCGTGCCCGCGCAGCTCCGGAGGCGTGTAGACGGGTCCCACCCGCACCATCCCCGCCACCGCCCGGGTCCGGCCGGCCACCGAGACCGGGACGCCGCCGGCCTCCCAGACGGTGATGCCGCCGTAGCCGAGCCGCTCGGCCACCGCGCCGCGGTGGTCCTGTCCGGGCGGGTCGCCGACCTCGCGGGCGAACGCGCCGAACCACCGGGCCAGCAGGTCGCGGTCGGTTCGGGCGGCAAGCCTGGCCGTGCCGTCGGGCCACCGCCCGGGCGGGACGAGCTCCCCGAGCCGGAACAGGCGCATCCGGCGGTACACCGCGACCGCGGCCCCGGTGCGGTCCCGCCAGGCCGCCGCGAACGCGTCGGCCGCCTCCTGGCCGGCGTTGACGCCGGGGACCCGGCGGCGAGCATCGGTGAGATCCCCGGCCAGCCGGCCAGCGGCCGGGGCGCTCACCCCGGAGAGCAGGAGGGGATAGTCCGGCGTGTGCATGAACGCGGCTCCGACCGGCTCTCCTTCCGGTTGCCACCAGCCGAACAGCGCCCCGGCCGAGGCGGCCGCCTTGACCCTGAGGTCCTCGGTCACGGTCAGGATCACCGTGTTCCTGGCCGGGTCGGCGCGCAGGAACTCCCCCGCCGCGTTCAGGAACCGTCTGGTATCCGCGGTCATGAACCAGCTCATCGGCCCATGCTTTCATCCTGGGCGGGTAGGTACGGACGGTGCGAAACGTACCAGCGGCGGCCGACGCGGCGCTCGGCGCGGATCTGTACCAGATCGTGACCGAGGACGCCGCGGACACGGTCTTCTCCCCGGCCAGCGTGGCCAGCGCGCTGCGGATTGCGCTGTGCGGGGCGCTCGGCCAGACAGCGGCCGAACTGGCCCGGGTGCTTCACCTGGACCAAGACCCGAAGCCGCAAGACGCCGCGGCCACCGGACTACGGCTGACGCTGACATCCGGCGGCGCCGGCAGCGGGTCCGCGACGTTCCGGGCGCCGAACACCGTGTGGATCCAGTCCGGGCTCCCGGTGCACGCTGCGTTCAGGGCCCGGCTGCACGACGCGGTGACGTTGGCCGCCGCCGACTTCCGCACCGCGCCCGAGGCGACGCGGGCCGAGATCAACCAGGTGATCGCCACCCAGACCGAGGGCAAGATCAGCGGCTTGCTGCCGTCCGGCACCATCACCGCGCTGACCAGGCTGGTGCTGGCCAGCGCGGTATATCTCAAGGCGGCCTGGACGGACCCCTTCCCGGCGCGCGCCACGGCCGGCGCGCCGTTCTACCCGGACGGCCGGGACCAGCCGGCGCTGACCGTGCCGATGATGCACGGCACCGCGTCGCGCGCCTACCTGCGCGGCGACGGCTACCAGGCCGTGCTGCTCCCCTACCGGGACATCAACCTGGCCATGGCCGTGCTGCTGCCCGACGGGCCGCTGGCGGCGCTGCGCCCGAAGGTCGCGGCGGCCGGCCTGGGCGGCCTGCTCGCCGGGGCGGCCCGGCACCGGGTCACGCTGTCGCTGCCCAGGTTCCGGCTGGAAGCGGCGTTCGACCTCATCCCGGCGCTGCGGCGGCTCGGTGTCGTCGCGGCGTTCGGTGCGGACGCGGACTTCGGCGAGATCACCGAGGCCGCGCCGCTGCGGATCGGCGTGGTGGCGCACAAGGCCTACGTCGACGTCGACGAGCAGGGCACCGAGGCGGCGGCGGCCACCGCGGTGGTCATCCGGGCGGCGGCCGCCATGCGGCCGCCGCCCGCGGTCACGATGGTGGTGGACCGGCCGTTCCTGTTCGCGATCGTCGACGGCACGACCGGCCTGCCGCTGTTCCTCGGCCAGGTCAGCCATCCGGCCCAGCCGAGCGGGGTGGAATCGAAGCGCTGATCGCGGATGGCGGGATCGGCGCCGAGCCTGAGCAGGCTCCTGGCCAGGTCCAGGCGGCCGTCCATCGCCGCGACGTGCAGCTCGGTCTGCCCGCAGCAGGTGGGCCCACTACACGTACCCACCATCAGCCATACCGCCCCACTGAGGGCCGGGCGACTGGAAGCGTCCTCTCCAGAGGGCGGGTGGAGCGGGCCGTGGGGCTGGTGTGGCGGGCGGGGCGCGAACGGACACCTGGCGGAGCCTCTTCCTGGCGACGCACGCGCGGAGTTCATGATCGTGAGCAGTTCGGGACAAATAGCGCCCAAAACTGCTCACGATCATGAAAGCGCGCTCCAGAGGGGGCTCGCTCACGGGAATGTTGAGGCGTACGTGGTTGGTGTGATTGAAGGTGCGGCGCGCCTGGCGGCGAGCGTCGCGGATCGCTGGTCCCTGATCAGGGGTGCAGCGATCCGCGATGATGCGATCGTCCCGCAGGTCATGCCGACGGGTTAATAGCCAACGTTTCCCAGCTACATGAGCGCGGCATCCCCGCAGTAGGCCCCTGATCGTTCAGACAGCTGACTCGGAAGCTTGGCGCAGATTGTTGACAATTTTGTTGGGCATTTTTAAGCTCGTCCCGTGGATACGGCTGACGATGTGACGCCAGCGGCTGTTGAGGCTTCCGAGGTTGCTACGGGACTTGCATCGGGGCTGGTGGCGGGCGCCATCGGGCGGCGGCTGGCGGTTGAGCGGCTCCGGCAGGCGATCCTGGCCGGGGAAATGGCGCCCGGGCAGCGTCTGGTCGAGGAGGAACTGGCCGGGATGCTCGGGGTAACCCGCGCCAGCCTGCGCGCGGCCCTGTTCGACCTGGCCGCGGACGGATTGGTCGAGCGGATACCGAACCGCGGCGCGCGGGTCCGGGCCGTCACCCTGGACGAGGCGGTCGCGATCACCGAGTGCCGGATGGCGCTCGAAGGGCTATGCGCGGCCAAGGCGGCCGAACGGGTCACCGAACCCGATGCGGCCCGGCTGCGCCAGCTGGGCGAGGAGATGCAGCGCTGCGTCGCGGACGGCGAGCTGCTGAGGTACTCGGCGCTCAACCACGAGCTGCACCGGCTGGTGCGGGAGATCTCCGGCCAGGCGGTGGCCACCAGCCTGCTCGAACGGCTGAACGGCCAGCTGGTCCGCCACCAGTTCCAGCTGTCGCTGCGCCCCGGGCGCCCGCAGGCCTCGCTCCCCGACCACCTGGCGATCATCGCCGCCGTGGCCGGACGCCGGCCGGCCGAGGCGGAGGACGCCACCCGCCGCCACCTGAGCAGCGTCATCTCCGCGCTGCTCGACCAGCAGCCGGCCCAGTCCCGGAAGGCACAGTCCCAGGAGGAGGCAAGGTGAGCCAGCAGGAATCCATGCTCGTAGTGAGCGCGCACGCCGCCGACTTCGTCTGGCGCGCGGGCGGCGCGGTGGCGCTGGCGGCCTCGCGCGGCGACCGGGTCACGGTACTGTGCCTGAGCTACGGCGAGCGAGGCGAGTCGGCCAGCGCCTGGCGGGCGGGCAAGACGCTGGAGGAGATCAAGGCGCAGCGCCGGGGCGAGGCCGAGAGCGCCGCGGCCGCGCTGGGGGCCGCGATCGAGTTCCTCGACGCCGGGGACTACCCTCTGCGCGAGACCGACGAGCTCGTCGACCGCATCGTCCGGGTGTACCGGGAGGTCAACCCGTCGGTGGTGCTCACCCACACGCTCGCCGACCCGTACAACGGCGATCACCCCGCGGCCGGGCAGATGGCGCTGCGCGCCCGGGTGCTGGCCCAGGCGGTCGGGTATCCCGCTCCCGGCGAGCCGATCGGTGCCCCGCCGGTTTTCCTGTTCGAGCCGCACCAGCCGGAGATGTGCGGCTTCAAGCCGGAGGTCCTGCTGGACATCACGCCGGTCTTCGACGCCAAGCGCAAGGCGATGGAGTGCATGGGCGCCCAGCAGCACCTCTGGGAGTACTACACCGACCTGGCCCGACGGCGCGGCACGCAGCTCAGGCGTAACGCCGGGCCCAACCTCGGCCTGCCGTCAAACACCATGGGCGAGGCTTACATGCGGGTGTTCCCGCACGTCACAGACAGGTTGAGCTGATGGGCACCGTGATCGTCACCGGCGTGGCCCGGGCCGACCTCGGGGTGGTCGACCAGCTGGCCGCGCTCGGGGTGGCGACCGTGCACGAGGCGATCGGCCGGGCCGGGTACCTCGGGCCCGGCCTGCGCCCGATCCAGGACGGCGTGCGGACCGGCGGCACCGCGGTCACCGCGCTGTGCTGGCCCGGCGACAACCTCATGATCCACGCGGCGGTGGAGCAGTGCCAGGCCGGCGACCTGCTGGTGGTCACGACGACCTCGCCGTGCTCCGACGGGATGTTCGGTGAGCTGCTGGCCACCTCGCTGGCCGCGCGCGGGGTCCGCGGGCTGGTCATCGAGGCCGGCGTCCGGGACGTGGCTGAGCTGCGGGCGATGGGCTTCGGTGTCTGGTCGGCGGCGGTCAGCGCTCAGGGCACGGTCAAGGAGACGGCGGGTTCGGTCAACGTGCCGGTCTCGATCGGGGGGCAGATCGTCCGGCCCGGAGACGCGATCATCGCCGACGACGACGGCGTGGTCTGCGTGCCGCGCGCGGACGCCGGCCAGGCGCTCGAGGCGGCGCGGGCCCGGGTGGCCAAGGAAGAGCAGAGCCGCAAGGCCCTGGCCGACGGCCAGCTCGGCCTCGACCTGTACGGTCTGCGCGACAAGCTCGAGGCGCGCGGCGTGCGGTACGTCTCGGCCGGGGACCAGGACAGCCGATGAGCGCGGGGGGCGTGCGCTGCATGCTGATGCGGGGCGGCACGTCGAAGGGGGCCTACTTCCTCGCCGGAGACCTGCCGGCCGATCCGGCGGCGCGAGATGACCTGCTGCTGCGGATCATGGGGAGCCCGGACGCCAGGCAGATCGACGGGATCGGCGGGGCGCACCCGCTGACCTCCAAGGTGGCGGTGATCTCAGCGACCGTTCGGCCCGATGCGGACGTCGATTACCTCTTCCTGCAGGTTGGAGTCGACCAGGCCACCGTCTCGGACCGGCAGAACTGCGGCAACCTGCTCGCCGGCGTCGGGCCGTTCGCGGTCGAACGCGGCCTGGCCGCGAGCTCGCCGGTCCGGATCCACATGGTCAACTCGGGCAGCGTGGCCACGGCCAGCTTTCCGGTAGTCGACCGCGTCGTGGACTATGACGGCGACACGGCCATCGCGGGGGTGCCGGGGACGGCCGCGGCCATCGTGCTTGACTTCGCCGGGACCGAAGGCTCGGCCACCGGCGCGCTGCTGCCCACCGGGAACGTTGCCGACGTCATCGGGGGCGTCACCGTCACCTGCATCGACAACGGCATGCCGGTGGTGGTGGTGCCCGCCGCGGAGTTCGGTCGCAGCGGGTACGAGAGCGTCGCCGAGCTTGAGGCGGACGACGAGCTCAGGCGCAGGGTGCGGGCGCTGCAGCTGGCGGCCGGCGAGCTGATGGGGCTCGGCGACGTATCCGGGGCCTCGGTGCCGAAGATCTCGCTGGTCGCCGCGCCCGCGGACGGCGGGACGATCTGCACGAGGACGTTCATCCCGATCCGCGTGCACGACTCGATCGGCGTGCTCGGCGCGGTCAGCGTCGCGACCGCGCTGCTGCTCGACGGTGCGGCAGGGGCCGACCTGGCCGTGATCAAGCCGGGTCAGACGCGGTTCGGCATCGAGCACCCCACTGGCCAGCTGGAGGTCGAGGCCGAGGTCGACCAGGCAAGCCAGCCGCCCCAGGTCGTCCGCTCGGGCGTGGTGCGCACCGCGCGCAAGCTCTTCGACGGCACCGTCTTTCCACGGAGGTCCCGGTGACAAGCCCGCAGATCGGTTCCGGCGCGGCGGCGGCGACCCGGCCGCCGCTGCACGATGTCGCGCACCTCGGCCACATCGAGCTGCTGACCCCCAAGATGTGCGAAAGCCTGTGGTTCTTCGTGGAGATACTCGGCATGACCGAGACCTGCCGCGAGGGCAACTCGGTGTACCTGCGCACCTGGGACGACTACGAGCACCACACGGTGAAGCTCACCGCGCACGAGACCTCGGGCATCCGCCGGGTGGGGCTGCGGGCCTCCAGCCAGGCCGCGCTGGAGGCGCGGGTGGCGGCGATCGAGGCGGCCGGGCAGGGCGTGGCCTGGAAGGATGGCGACCCCGGTATCGGGCCGACCTACCTGTTCCTCGACCCGGACGGGCATGAGCTGGAGCTGTACTGGGAGACCGAGTGGTATGCGGCGCCCGATGAACTCAGGCCGTCACTGAAGAACCAGGCTCAGGCCTACCCGGGGCGCGGCGTCTGCGTCCGGCGCCTGGACCACGTCAACTACCTGGCCCAGGACGTGCCGCGATGCGGGGACTTCGTCCGCGACGTGCTCGGCGGGCGGGTCACCGAGCAGATCCAGCTCGACGACGGCACGATCTCGGCGCAGTGGCTGCACTTCACCAACAAGGGCTATGACCTGGTGTACACGCGCGACTGGACCGGAACGCGCGGGCGCCTGCACCATGTCGCGTTCGCGCCGGACACGCGCGAGGACATCATCCGGGCCGCCGACATCTGCCTGGACCACGGGGTTTTCATCGAGACCGGACCGCACAAGCACGCCATCCAGCAGACGTTCTTCCTCTACGTCTACGAGCCGGGCGGGAACCGGATCGAGCTGTGCAACCCGGTCGCCCGGCTGGTACTGGCGCCGGACTGGCGCACGATCACCTGGACCGAGGCCGAACGGGCCAAGGGCCAGGCCTGGGGCCTGAAGACGATCGAGTCCTTCCACACCCACGGCACCCCGCCGGTCGCGTAACCGGGCCGCCCGCGCAGGCTGTTAACATGCCGGTTACACGGCTAACACCGAGGACACACGGCCCTGATTTCATGGACATCCATGTACGCCAAGACCAACCCGGGGACGGTGCGCATCTCGCCGCGGCAGAAGCGGATCTTCGCGGTCGCCGCGGTGGTCGTGGTCGTCCTCTTCGGCGGCCTGGCCGCCTGGGGAGCGACGGCGCACGACACGTACGGGACTTCGGCGCACGGCTGTGTGAGCGTCACCGTGCCGAACTCCACCGGCGGGGCCGTCCTGCACTACTGCGGGTCGCGGGCGCAGGCGTTCTGCCAGGCCTCGTTCGGGTTCCGTGACCAGGTTTCGCTACTCGCCCGGCCGCAGTGCGTGCTGGCCGGGCTGAGCCCGCCCGCCGCCCCGGGCACCGCGGCGTCGTAGCGGGTCCGCGTCGGCTAGATGTCGACGATGATCGTGACGGGGCCGTCGTTGACCAGGGACACCTTCATGTCGGCGCCGAACACGCCGGTCTCGGCACGGGCGCCGAGGTCGCGCAGGGCCTGCACCACGGCACCGACGAGGGGCTCGGCCACCGGCCCGGGGGCGGCGGCGGACCAGGACGGGCGGCGGCCCTTGGCCAGGTCCGCGTAGAGCGTGAACTGGCTGATCACCAGCAGCGGCGCGCCAATGTCGGAGCAGGACTTCTCGCCGTCGAGGATGCGCAGCCCCCACAGCTTGGCGGCGAGCCTGCCGGCCTGGTCCGGGGTGTCGTCGTGGGTCACGCCGACCAGGACCAGCAGCCCCGGCTCCTCGATCGCGCCCGTGACCTCGCCGTCCACGGCCACGCTGGCCCGGCTCACTCGCTGCACCACTGCTCGCATAGCAGGGCAGGCTACCCGGCGCGCCCGGGAAAAGGGCACACTGCCTGCATGATGCTCTTTCCGGAACACAATGGCCTGAACCCCGTGGTCGCCGAGGTCGTGCGCTCGGGCATGGTCGAGTCGCGGCATCGCGGCGCGGTCGCGGGCCTGGCCGCCGACGGCACCCAGGTGGTCAGCGCGGGAGACACCGCAGTGCCGTTCTTCCCCCGCTCGGCGAACAAGCCGCTGCAGGCCACGGCCATGCTCCGGGCCGGGGCCGAACTTGACGGCGAGCTGCTCGCGCTGGCCGCGGCCAGCCATTCGGGCGAGGACTACCACGTCGACGGGGTCCGGAAGATCTTGTCCGGCGCCGGGCTGACAGAGGCCGACCTGGGCTGCCCGCCATCCTGGCCGCTCGACCAGGAGACGGCGGGCCGGCTGATCGCCCGCGGCGAGGGCATGTCCAGGGTCCGGATGAACTGCTCGGGGAAGCACGCGGCCATGCTGGCTACCTGCGTGGTGAACGGTTGGCCGACGAGCAGCTACCTGAACCCGCAGCACCCGCTGCAGCAGGCCATCGTGCGGACCGTCGAGGAGCTGGCGGGCGAGCGGGTGCCCGCCACCGGAGTGGACGGCTGCGGCGCGCCGCTGTTCGCGCTGACGCTGGCCGGGCTGGCGCGCGCCTTCCGGGCGCTGGTGCTGGCCGCGCCCGGAACACCGGAGCGCCGGGTGGCCGACGCCATGCGTGCGCACCCGGAGTGGACCAGCGGCACCGTGCGGGAGGAGCGCAAGCTGATGGACGCGGTGCCCGGCCTGCTGATCAAGGGCGGCGCCGAGGGCGTCGACGCGTTCGCGCTGAGCGACGGCAGGGCCGGCGCGGTCAAGATCGACGACGGGGCGCACCGGGGCCGGACGCCGGTCACGGTGGCGACGCTGCGCCTGCTCGGCGTCGCCGTCCCGGCCGAACTGGCCACCGTGCCCGTCATCGGCGGCGAGGCGGAGGTGGGCGTCATCCGCGCGGCCGCCATAGGATGACGCGGTGAGCAAGAACAAGGCACGGCGCCGGGCTCCGGCCAGCCAGGCGGCGGCAGGCCAGGCGGCGGCAGGCCAGGACGGCGACATCAGCCAGGCCGAGGCGGACGCGATCGTCCGGGACGTGCTGTCCAAGCTGTGGGAAGGGGTCGCCTCGGGTGACCCGCTGCGGGCCGAACTGGAGACCGCGACCTGCATGGCGTTCCCGTACGTGCTGGGCCAGCGCGACCCCGCCGACATCGAGTCGTTCATCGACACCGTGCTGGTGAAGGGGGCCGTCCGCCGCCGCAACCCGGACGGCGCCGCGCTGCTCCGGCTGCTCATGGCGCTGGGCACGCCGGCCACCAGGCGAGCGGCCAGCCGGGCCCTGGCCGACCTGACCGGCGAGGGCATCTACCCGCCGGAGTGGGTGACCGAGATCGGCAAGGTGACCCCCGGCCAGGCCTGGCGCCGCTACGACGTGTTCGGCGACGACGAGGCCATGGCGGTGACGTTCAGCTACGGCGAGACCGAACACGGCCTCGTGGTCCAGGTCGACCTGGCCGGCATCCCGGTCGCCACCACGATCGGGGTGTCCGCCGACGGGGCGAAGCTGATCGAGGTCATCAGCGGCAACAACGAGGAGTTCGACCGGTCCGAGCAGATCAGCCTGGCCGAGGCGCGGATGAGGATGCTACGGCCGCTGGACCGGGCCGGCCGGGACGAGAGCCCGAAGCTCTCCCCGAGCAGCATCGCGTACCTCCCGGTGGCCAAGTCCCGGGTCCGCCGCCTCCCTGTCGGTGACGGCGAGCCCCGTCCGGTGTACACCACGGCCGACCGCGCGGCCGCGGTCGAGGAGTTCATGACGAGCCCGGAGGCGGCCGAGGCCGTCGCGGCGGACGAGGCGTCGACCCGGTTCTGGGCCGAGGTGCTCACCGGCTACAGCGGGCGGATCCCCGGCGAGCCGCCGGACCAGGTGGGCCCGCGCAAGCTCGCGCATATCCTGCTCGGCCACGTGCCGAACACCTTCGTCCTGACCCCGGCCCAGCGCGACTATCTCGAGCCCGCGGCGACCGCCTGGGTCCGCTGGTCCGCCGCCCGGCGGGAGCTGGGTGAGGCGGGCACGACGGTGCTGATGGAGCAGCTGCCGCGGGTGCTCAGCCGGTTCGGCGAGGCCTACGACGACCCGGACGCGGCGGCGATCCGCGGTTACGCGTCCGGCCTGGCCACCAGCGCCGCCGACGTCTCCTGGCTGTCCGACAGCGTGGGCCGGCGGATGTTCGCGCTGCCGATACCGGACCAGCACGCCCCGCTGGACCTGTCCGATCCGGCCGACCGTCATCGCCTGGTGGCGGAGGAGTTCGGCGAGTGCACGCCACCGCCCGGCCTGACCAGCGAGGAGTTCGTGGAGGCCGCGTACCGCGTGATCGAGGAGCTGTGGCGGGACGAGGACAACCCCACGTACCAGACGGCCAGCCGCCTGTTCGCCGACGGCCTGTCCCGGCACGACGTCATCCACCGGCTGGCCGGATCGCCCGCCCCGACGGTGGGCTCATCGGTCATCCGATGAGCTACGCCGTGGCCGTCAGCGTCCGGGCTGGTCGTACGGCGGTTCGGTCCACAGCGGAGGCGGGCCGTACCCGGGCGGGCGGCCGTACCCGGGCGACCCGCCGTAGTCCCCGCTCTCATCGGGGCCGAACGACCAGGATCTTTCGTCCCACTGCCGGCGCCTGCGGGGTTGGGGTTCGGCGGCCATCGCGGCGAGCCGCCGGCGGCGTGAGGACATCCTGAGCACGAACACCAGCGCCGCGACGAAGGCGCAGACCGCCGCCGCCGCGGTGATCACGATCTCCCGCATGGTGATCGACGGCATGGGCACGGAGTCGCCCCGGGCTGGCCGGGCCGCGGGGGTGACCGGTTCCCGGGCGCCCAGCCCGTATCGCGCGGCCGCCGCCCGGCCCGCCGGGGTGGCCAGCCACCTGGCGAACTTCGCGTAGACCGGGTTGGGGGCCGAGGCGGGGACGGGATAGGCGGCGGCGTTCACCGCCCGGGCCGGATTGATGATCCCGTAGCCGTAGCCCTGGTTCGGCACCGGGTGGCCGACCGGGGTGGCGGTGCCGGTCAGCCGCTGGTCCACCTGATACCAGGGCATGTCCGGATAGCGGGATCTGATCAGCGCGGCCGTGCCGGCGGTCAGCGCGGCGGAGAAGCTCGTCCCCGCTCCCGTCGTGGTGTACCGGCCATCTCGCCCCACGTAGACCATGTGGTCCGCGGGCGCGCCGACCGCCACGTACGGCTGTCGCGTGCTGCCGCGCCACAGGGACCCATCCGGCTCGGTACCGCCCACCGCGAGCACGCCCGCGCAGGACGCCGGCTCGCCGGGCCCAGCATAGAGGCTGGTGTTACCCGAGCTCGCGACCAGGACGACATCGTGGCCGAGCGCGTACGCGACCGCGGCTTGCAGGACAGGATCGCAGGCCGCCGGGGAGGTTCTGCCGATCCCGAAGGGCAGGTTGATGACCTGCGCACCGTGCGAGACGGCGTACCGGATCCCGGCCGCGGCCGTCCGCACCGACGCCGGGCCCGAGCCACCTACGATCACCGGCAGGATCCTGGACCTCGGCGCGATGCCCACGGTGCCGGTGCCCGCGCCCTGCCCGGCGATCACCACCGCCATGGCCGTGCCGTGCCCGTCCTCGCCGACCTGGATGTCGGTGTCCCCGTTGCCGCCGGTCCCGGTCAGGTTGGCACCGGGCAGGACCACGCCGCGCAGGTCCGGGATGGTGGCCTGGACCCCGCTTTCCACCTCGCCGACGGTGACGCCGGCCCCTTTGGTCAGCGGCCACACCTTCCGCTGCACCTGCCAGGCGGCGAGCCACCACTCGGCCGGGCCCGGCGTCAGCTCGAACGAAGCCCGTACGCCCGGGTCGGCCTGGGCCGGCCCGGCGGACAGGGGCAGCCCGCACATCGTGAGCAGGCCGGCCAGCGCCGCCGCGGACAGCAGCAGGCGGCGCGCCGTCATGAGACTCCCACCCCGCCCCACCTTCCCTGCCGTCCGCGTATACCAGGCCGTACAACCTGGACACGGAGCGCGACATGGTCCGGCTCACGGTTCCGGACGCGGGTAAGGGACCGGTAATAACTCCTCACCGCAGATCGGCCAAGACGGCGCACAGCCGGGCCAGGGCCGTGGTGTAGGCGTGCTCGGGCGGGCGGCCGTAGCCGATCACGAGGCCGGCCGGGACCGAGTGACCGTGGTCGTCCGGGCCGGTTCCGCCGGCCCGGTAATGCCCCAGGCCGTCGATGGCCACCCCATGCTCGCTGGCCCCGGAAAGGGCGGCATGCTCCAGGCTTGCCCGGGGCAATTCGAGGACCGCGTGCATGCCCGCGGCGATCCCGGTGACCCGCAGGTCCTGACGGCGCAGGGCGGCGGCGAGGCGGTCCCGGCGGCGGCGGTAGACGAGCCTGGCCCGGCGGATCTGCCGGTCGTAGCCGCCCGAGGCGATGAACTCGGCCAGGGTCAGCTGGTCGAGCGCGGACGGCCCGGCGGCCAGTTCCGTCGTTACCGCGTCGAGCAGCCGCGGCGGGACGACCAGCCAGCCGAGCCGCAGGCTGGGGGCCAGGCTCTTGCTGGCCGTCCCGGCGTAGATGACGTGGTCGGGCGCGAGCGTCTGCAGCGCGCCTACCGGCTGGCGGTCGTAGCGGAACTCCCCGTCATAGTCGTCCTCGATCACCACGCCGCCCCAGTCGGCCACCTCCCGGCGGCGCCGCGGATGCAGCGTCACGCCCAGCGGGAACTGGTGCGCCGGGGTCAGCAGCACCGCGTCCGCCCCGGCGGCCTGGCCGACGACGGCGCCCATGCCGTCGACCGGCAGCGGCCGCAGGCGCAGGCCCTGCCCGGCCGCGATGTCTCGGTGGGTCTGGTGGCCGTACGCCTCGACCGCGAGGGTGGCCGCGCCCGCCGCGCGCAGCGCGCGGCTGATGCCGGCCAGGCCGTGCGCGAAGCCCGCGCAGATGACGATGTGCGCGGGATCGGCGGTCACGCCCCGCGCCCGGGCCAGGTACTCGGCCAGAGCGGCTCGCAGCTGCGGCAGCCCTCGTGGATCCGGGTAGCCGAGCAGGTAATCGGGGGCATTGGCGAGGACCTTGCGGGCCGTCGCGAGCCAGGCGCGGCGCGGGAACGCCGACAGGTCGGGCGCTCCGGCGCGCAGGTCGAAGCGGGGCACCGCCTGCTCGGGCCGGGCCGTGACCGCCGCACCGGGCGCGGGTGCCCGGTGCGGGGCGACCGAGGTCCCCGACCCGGTCCGGGCGGTCAGCCATCCCTCGGCGACCAGCTGACTGTAGACCTCGGCGACCGTGTTGCGGGCGATGCCCAGATCCACGGCCAGCGCGCGCGACGACGGCAGCCGCGTACCCGCACGGAGGCGGCCGGCCCGGATGGCGTCGCGCAGCGCGTCTTCCAGCCCGGCCCGCACCCTGGTCCCGGGCAGGTCCAGGTGCAGGTCCACGCCGCCCACGAGTCCTTTGGCCCACGTTTCTCCCATAGAAATGGACCTTACCTTGGGCCGTTTTGGCTCGTAGCGTGAGTGTCATGACGAACACGAACGACACCGCGCAGATCCCCGTCCGGCTGGATTTCGACTCCCTCGCCGCCGGGTACTCGCGCGCCATGGGCCACCTGGACCACGCCGCGACCAAGGAACTCGACAAGGCCGAGATCGACCCGAAGCTCCGCGAGCTGATCCGGATCCGCGCCTCGCAGCTCAACGGCTGCGCCTACTGCATCGACATGCACACCAGGGACGCGCGCGCGATCGGAGAGACCGAGCAGCGCATCTACGGGCTGGCCGCCTGGCGGGAAACCCCGTACTTCACCCCGCGCGAGCGTGCCGCGCTGGCGTTCACCGAGACGGTGACGCGGCTGTCCGAGACGCACGTCCCCGGCCAGGCGTACCAGGACGTGGCCGCGGAGTTCGGCCCGCAGCAGGTCGCAGCGCTGGTCAGCCTCATCGTCACCATCAACGCCTGGAACGCCATCGGCGTCAGCACCCGCGCCTGGGCGCCCGGCTCCTATAACCCGTAGTCATGCGTCCCGGAACCGCAGCACCAGGGCCCCGGCCAGCATCGCCCCGGCCGCCCAGGCGGCCAGCACGCCCAGGCCCTGCCACGGGGTGAGCGGCAGCGAGCGCAGGTTCGTGGTGGCCTGGATGTACAGGCCGGCCGTCATCGGGCTGAGCTGCTCCAGGTGCCGGTGCCAGCCCGGGCTGGTGATCACGCTCGACAAGATGGGAAACAGGAAGAGCAGCGCCAGCACCACCCCGATCGCCACCGCGGAGTCCCGGACCGCGGCGGCCACGCCGAGGCTGAACAGCGCGATCAGCGCCAGGTAGAGCACCGAACCCGCGGCGGCGCGCACTACCGGCCCGTTGCCCAGTGACAGGGCCTCGTAGCCGTGCGCGGCAGTGATCCCGTGCCGGCCCAGCAGCAGCCCGCCGGCCAGCACCGAGGCCAGCACCGCGACCGCCCCCGTGGCCAGGGTCGCGGCGCCGACGACGGCGGCCTTGGCGGCCAGCACCCGCCACCGCCGGGGCGTGGCGGCCAGCGTGAGGCGGATCATCCCGGTGCTGTACTCGCCGCTGACCACGGTCACGGCCACGATCGCGACGATGGCCTGGCCGAGGTCGACCCCGGTGAGGCTGACCTTGGCCGGATCGAGCTGGCAGCCCCCGGCCGGGCAGGTCACCGAGTTCGTCGCGAGCGCGCCCACCGCCGCGGTCAGCGCGACCGCGGCCAGCAGCAGCCAGCCGGTGCCGGGCAGGGTGCGCAGCTTGGTCCACTCCGCGTGCACCACGTCCGTCACGCGTCCCTCCGGCGGAGCAGGAACAGCGCGAGGACGAGGGCGGCCGCGGCCCAGGCGCACAGCACCGCGAACCCGGCCCACGGCGCCAGCGGGAAGTACCCGGTCCCCGGTGAGTAGTTCGCGGTGACCTGGGCGTACTGCGGGGCGCTCTGCTGGATGGCGAACGCGGCCGCCGGAGTGACGCGGACCAGCCACTGCTCGGCGCCGGCCGGCAGCACGCCGGGGATCCTCGCGAGCAGGTAGGGCAGCACGATGCCCACGATCACCGCGGTGACCGCCCCGGCGCTGCGCCGCAGCATCGTGCCCACGGCCAGGGCCAGCACGGCGGACACGGCGAGCAGCGCCGCGGTGCCGACCACGATCCGGGTCATGGTGAGCGCGTCCACCGGGTAGATCGGGTTGCCGCTCTGCCGCAGCAGGCGCTCACCGAGCGGGATCGTGACCGCTACTGCGACGAGCCCGGCCGTGAACGTGACCGCGGCCAGCACGATGGCCTTGGCCGCCAGCACCCGGCCGCGGCGCGGGCTGGCGGCCAGTGTGGTGCGGATCATCCCGCGCCGGTATTCCGCCGTGATGAACATGACGCCGATCACCACCACGGCGATCAGGCCCGCGAATGTCCCCGCGAGGGCTTGCTTAACGCTGTCGACGTTGTCGGTGGACGGGGCGATGTCACCGGATCCGGACACGGTGAGCCGGCCTCCGGCCTGCGTGAACCCCTGGGCCGAGGCCGGCAGCGCGATGTCCGTAGTCCCCTGGATTTCCTGGCCGGTCCACCGCCCTGCGGGCCATCTGCCCACCCGGCCTACCCGGTCGAAGGCGGCGGTGGCCAAGGCGGGTCCGCCCGTCGAGGATCCTCCGCCGAGCGACGTAGAGTTCACCGAGTACCCGGGAGTGGCGGCGAACAACCCGGATGGCGCGGTGGACGGCAGCCCGGCCAGCGTGGCCGTGCCGACCTTGGTCCAGTGCGCGCCGTCGGCCGAGTCGTAGCCGGTAATCGTGTCGCCGAACCGGGTCAGCCGGAGCCAGCGCGGCGAGGCCGCGGATACCTGGCCGGCCATCCCGGCCACGTCATGGGTGAAATCCCACTGCATCCGCACCCCGTGGCTTCCGGTAACCATCATCGCCGCGTACGCGGACCCCCGATGGGTGCTCGTCTTGATGATGATCCCGGCCTTGGCCCACGGCTGCACGCCTGGGGTCATTCCCGCCGTCGGATTCTGGTCCGAGGCGAACCCGCCGTGGGTTGAATACAGGCCGGTCAGCGACGTCACCCGGACCGTGATGCTGCCGTCGCCGACCAGCGGCTGGCGGACGAAGTAAAAGCTGTCGCTCACCCACTCCCCGCCGGGTCCGCTGGGCGGCGCCGGGCACGCCTGGATGGGCGGGTTCGGGTTCTGGGGTGTCACGTCCGCAACGCTGCACTCGCTGTTCGCTCCGGTGAGCGCGCCGAGGCCGACGATCAGGAACGCGGCCACCAGCATGCCGATGACCCAGCCGCGCACCGTGCGGAACTTGGTCCACTCGGCCCGCAGGAGCTGGGCGAACCCGTCGCGCCTGACATGCATCTCCGAGTGGTACGGCGTCATCACGCTCATGGCGTGGCCTCCGCACGGAACTCGACCGCGTCCCTGGTCAGCTCCATGTAGGCCTCTTCCAGGGACGCCCGGTGGGCTGATAGCTCGGTGAACGGCACCGAGCTTTCGGACAGCAGTTTCACCACCCGTTCGGGAGTCATGCCGGCGACGATGATGATGTCGCGAGCCGTGGCCGCGGGCTCGGCCCCGGCCCGGGCCAAGACCGTCATCGCCTCGTCGCGCGCCGCGGTGCGCACCGTCACCCGGTCGGCGGAAGCCGCGGCGATCAGCTCGGCCACGCTGGCGTCGGCGATCACCCGGCCGCGGCCGACTACGACCAGGTGATCCGCGGCGTCCTGCAGTTCGCTCATCAGGTGGCTGGAGACCAGCACGGCGCGGCCCTGCGCGGCCAGGGACCGCAAGAACCCGCGCATCCAGACGATGCCCTCTGGGTCCATGCCGTTGAACGGCTCGTCGAACATCAGCACCGGCGGGTCGCCGAGCAGCGCGGCGGCGATCCCGAGCCGCTGCCGCATGCCGAGGGAGAACCCGCCCGCCTTCCGCCTGGCCGCCTGCCCCAGGCCGGCCCGCTCGATGACCTCGTCGGCCCGCGCAGCCCCCAGGCCCTGCGAGTGGGCCAGCCAGAGCAGGTGATTGCGGGCGGACCGGCTGGGCTGCAGCGCGCCCGCGTCGAGCAGCGAGCCGACCTGGCTGAGCGGGTGGCGCAGGCTGGCGTACGGCCGCCCGCCGACGGTCGCGGCCCCGGCGTCGGCCGCATCGAGACCGAGGATGATCCGCATGGTGGTGGACTTGCCCGCGCCGTTCGGCCCGACGAACCCGGTGACCTGGCCGGGTGCGACGGTGAACGTCATGCCGTCGAGGGCAATGGCCGACCCGAACCGCTTGCGCAGCCCTTCGACTTCGATGGTTGCCTCCATGTGCAGAAGGCTAGGGAACCTGGTATCCCGCGGTCGTCCCGCGACGGAGCCGTCTTCGGGCTCGCTGCCTGGTGGGACGCCGGGGCCGGCCGCGTCCCCCGCACGGGGGACGGCGGGACCACCTCTCGGTCCGATGCGGCCGTGCTGGCCAGCGGCGACAATGGGAGCATGGATTCGGCTGCGCGGCTCAGGGCGCCGCTGGCGCTGGGCGCGCTGCTCGGGCTGCTCGCCGTGGCCGAGCTGGCCGCCCGGCTCAGCGCCAGCTCAACCGTGCGCGCCGGGCTGGCCGCACCGGTCGGCCATGCCGGGGTGACCGTGCCGACCGCGCTGCTGATGTGCGGGTTCTGCCTGCTGGCCACCGTTCCGGCGGGACTGCTCCGCCCGGTCCCCGCGGCGGTGACGGTGTACCTGGCGGCGGCGCTGTCGCTGGCGCTGTTCGAGCTGGTGACGGTCGCGGGGGCGGCGGCGCTGCTGGTGGCCGCGTACCGGCTGGCGCGAGCCGGGTCACTGGCCCTCGCCGTCGTGCTGGGGGCACCGTTCCTCGGGCTCGCCCTGGTGCTGGCCGGTACCGCCTCGGGGAGCGTGCGGATGCCGGCCGTGTCCGGCCTGGCCGCGGCGGCCACCGAGACCCGGGTGCTCGCGGTCCTGCTGGCGTCGGCGATCCCGCTCGCGACGGTGGCCGCGATGGCGCGGGGGGCGCGCGAGCAGAGCCAGAGCCACAGCGCCGCCCGCGAGGAAACCGAGGGGATGCTGGCCGATCACCTGGCCCGCGGCGAGCGGGCCAGGATCGCCCGCGAGCTGCACGACGTGGTCGCGCACCACATCTCGATGATCGCGGTGCAGGCGGAGACCGGCCGGCTGACCACGCCAGGGCTGCCCGCCGCGGGCGCACAGCGGTTCGCCGCGATCGGCGACACCGCCCGGGCCGGGCTGACCGAGATGCGCCGCCTGCTCGGCGTGCTCCGCGAGGACGCCGGGCAGGACACGGCATCCGAGCCGGTCCTGCAACCGGCGGGCCGGGGCCTGCAACCGGCGGGCCCGGGCCGGCGTCCGCAGCCGGGCTTGCCGCAGCTGGGCGACCTGGTGGACGACGCGCGGGAAGCATCGGGCGGTGTGGTCAGGCTCATCCTGTCCGGCCAGGCGGACCGGCTGGATCCGGGCGTGGAGCTGGCCGCCTACCGCATCGTGCAGGAGGCCCTCACCAACGCGCGGCGGCATGCGCCCGGCGCGGCCGTCGACGTCGAGCTGCGCTACGCCGACGACGCCCTGCGGCTGCGCATCCGCGACAACGGGCCAGGCCAGGCGCCCCGTTATCACGCCGGTCACGGCCTGCTCGGGATGCGCGAGCGGGCCGCCGCGGTCGGCGGATCCCTGCAGACGGGCGAGGCGCGTGGCGGCGGTTTCTGCGTCGAGGCCGAACTGCCCGCCAAGGTCCCCGACGCCATGACGGGCACGCCGCCGGACAGGACGCACCAGTGAGCATCGGCATCGTCGTCGCCGATGACCACGAGGTGGTGCGGGCCGGCTTCGCCGCCCTGCTGGACACGCAGCCGGACTTCACCGTGCTCGGTACCGCGTGCGACGGCGGCGAGGCGGTGCGGGTGTGCCGTGACCTGCGCCCGGACGTGGTGCTGATGGACGTCCGGATGCCCAGCCTGGACGGGATCGAGGCGACCAGGCAGCTGGCCGGCGACCCGGGCCCGCGGGTGCTGATCCTCACCACGTTCGACCTGGACGAGTACGTCTTCGACGCGCTGCGCGCCGGGGCCAGCGGCTTCCTGCTCAAGGACGTCACCGCCGAGCGGCTGTTCGACGCGGTGCGTGTCATCGCGGCCGGCGAGGCGCTGCTCGCACCGGCCGTCACCCGCCGCCTGATCAGCGAGTTCACCCGGATGCGGCCGGTTTCCGGCACCCTGCCCTCGGCCGTCCTCGGTACGCTCACCCCGCGTGAGACCGAGGTGCTGCGGCTGGTCGCCGAGGGGATGTCCAACCCGGAGGTCGCGCGCCGCCTCGTCGTCACCGAGGAAACGGTGAAGACGCACGTCAGCCGCATCCTGGCCAAGCTCGGCCTGCGTGACCGGACCCAGGCCGTGGTCGCCGCCTACGAATCGGGCCTGATCGTGCCGGGCCAGGACCATGGCTGACCGGGGCCGCCACGTCGTTCCGGGAAGGGAGCCCGCCTCAGGTGCCACAGCTGTCACAGCGCCCGTGATTGGGTGACGCCGTACCCCTGATAGAAATCATGAGCCATTGCGTGGCTCTGCCGTGGGGCATGGGAACTGGGTCCCTTGCCGCCGCGGGCGGTGGCGGGCTGGGGTGGTTTCCGGTGCCCGCGCTGCGGCGCGGGCCTGGAAGGTGCATGCTCGTGATGGCTGCCGCCGGTCGTGACCGTTCCCCCTTGGACCGTTCGAGGCCGTCTGATAGGGGGTCTGGTGACACCCAATCATTGCGCGCGGCCGCCGCGGCGTGTTCCCGCAGGGCTGGCGTGACTGCTGAGGCGGCAGCGGCAGGGATACTGGACGGCATGGGCGAACCCGACGGGTGGGATCCGGGCAGTCCCCGGAACCAGGACCGGACCTGCTGGTAGCTGAGCCTGGCGCGTCCGTGCTCGTCCAGGTCGGCCGCGGGGAGCTGCACACGGGCCTTCCGCTCGGTAACGAACACCGGGCCCGTCTTGCGGTCTTTGAGCAGCCGCGGTAGCAGTCGCGCTGTACCGGTCTGCCAGACGATGATGTCGAGGGCGCCGCCTTTGCGGCGGACCCTGGCCTGCCGGTTGGGCAGGTCGAGGTCCTCGACGTCGAGCGCGAGTACCTCGGCCGACCGGGCGGCGGTCTCGTACAGCATTCGCCAAAGCGTCCGCTCGCGCAGGCTGATGTTCTTGCGGGTGAGCAGCTGGTCAACCTCGCTGCGGGACAAGGCGCGGTCACGATCGGGCCGCGGCCTGCGCCGGACGAGCATCCGGGAGAAGTCGGCGGCGAGCCAGCCTTGCCGCTGCCAGTACGCCGCGGCTGACCGGATGGCATCGAGAGAGACGTTCCATGTGGACGGAGCCCGGTCGGCCCACTGAGAGCCGAACCACTCAGCGAACCGCTCGGCGTCGACCTCGTCGGGCGCGGTCTCAGGGCCGAACTCGGCCACGGCCCGGCGGAGAATCCGGCCGTAGGTGCGGCGGGTGCTGGCCTGCTCGGCGCCGCCCAGGGTGACGAGGTAGGCCTCGGCGGCCTGGCCGAGGGTGACGTCACCGGCGGCCGCGGCGAGGCGGCGGACCGTTCCCATGGCGGGACGCTATCAGAGGTAACGGTCATTGCCGGTGTGTCCGGCATCGAGCTCCGAGCCCGGTCCCGCGCTGCTCCAAAAGTCCGGCCAGGCCTGGTGATACGCTCAAATCATGTCCCAACCCGTCCAAGACGACTGGGTCCTCGACGAGGCCGAGGCCCTGCTCGACATGGACGGCCGGCGGGAGCGCCTGGACCAGGTCGTTGCCGACCTGCAAAGCGGCAAGGTCCAGCCGGTCGACCAGGCCACCGCGCGCGACCGGATCGAGCAGCGCATCCGAGACCGCCGCCCCCGGTGACGTGACCCGCCAGCCTCGCCGGCCCACGTGGGAACCACGAGCGCTGGACGCGCTCGAGCAACTGGCCGAGTACATGCCTGCTGCGGCTCGCGACGCCCTCGACGCGATGGAGCGCATGGCCTCGACAGGGTTCAACTACGGGCGGCTGACCAGTAAAGGGATCCTCTGGTACTTCCCCACCCCCAAGCTCGGCCTGTTCTACCTCGACGATGGCCGCACGCTGACCGTCGTCGACGTCGTCGACGCCCGCCGGCTCCGCAGGCTGCCATAGCAGACCTCCGGGCAGCACCCCGGCGCCGCCCACTCCCCCGCGCCACCTCAAGATCCGTTCCTCAGATGACCCGAGCTCGCCGGGCAGCGGGTCGTAGGCCAAGCGCTGCCGACGCCGCGGCGGCCGAGCTGGGCGTGTGATCACGAGTCTTTCTGGCGGGCGTCGGGGCCGAGCGGCCCGCCATCGGGCAGCGCGACCGGACCGCCGTCGGACCGCTTGAGCGGGATGCCGCAGTGGCCGCAGATCACCCAGCCGGATTCGCTGCCGCCGTCGGGCGGGAGGTGCTTCCCGCGCCGGGCGCACTCGGCCTCCTGGCGGTCTGTTCGCTCGTGGAAGTCGATTGCTACCTTGACCATCTCGTCAGCGACGATGAGGTAGCCGCCGTCCCGCCTCTCCCACATGCCGACCGCTTCCAGTTCCAGGACTGTCGTCGTGGTCTCGGCCGCGATGGCGTTCAGGTAGTCGTCGCTCACGAAACCGGGCTGGCCGTCCTGGATACTGCTGACAATCCCGGCGGTGTGCAACTGGATGGCCGCCCGGCTCAGCACGGGCATGCCCTCGACCTGAATGAAGGTGGTGTGATCGTCGCCCAGGGCGACCGCGTCTGCCATCAGGCCATCGTGCCACGACCGGAATCAGCCGCCCGTTGGTCCAGCAGTACGGTCTTGCCCACGCCCGGGTCGCCGCACACCGAGGCGGCGGGCGTCTTGTCGAGCCGCTTGGCGTGCACACGCTAACCGGGGGTGTTGGTAAGAACGCCGAATCCTGGCCCGGACCGCTGCACCGGTCTTGCCAGAGGCAATGTCACAAGCCGAAGCGCAAGACAGTGCCACGCCGAGGCCCGGAGTCTCCTAGCGTTTGCGTATGTCGAACCGCTGGGCGCCCGAGCCGCGGGACCGGTGGTTGATCGGGGCGGTCGCTGTCGTGCTGCTGCTGGTAATCGTGTGGGCGCCGACCGGCGGCGGAACGCCCGCTCAGCCTCCGATAGCACGCGATCGATGTGCCACAGTGTCAGCGAGCGAAGCATCCACGAAATGCGGGGAAGGCGAATCGGGGAGCGCTGCCGCGACCACCAGTGCCACCTTGATGCAACCATCGGGGTCATCGGCAGGCCATCAAGGATGTCGAGCGTGTCGGCGTAAGCCGCGAGCAGCCGCCGAACGGTTGCGGGGAGTCTCGGTATAACCTGCGTTTCAACGGTGTCCTGTTCCGTCCGGACGACCGTCCCTCCAGCGCCCACGGCGCGCACCGGTTGCGTGGGCCATGGGCCGTCGGCGGCGGTCACCGGGGATCGCCGCCCGCAGCCGCACCTAGGCGGCTACTGGATGAGCATCCTGTCAGGGGCATCGCGTACCTCCCCGGGTCGTCCGTTCACCAGTACAGAGGAGCGGCCAGGCCAGTGGATACACCGAAGGCCTGTGTGTTCCGCGTCTCTCAGTGCGAGCGCGTAGCGACTGGCTCGCGTCGCACCTCGCCGGCGCGGACCTCTATGGCGCGGACCTCACCGGCGCGCACCTCGCCGACGCGCACCTTCTCATCGCTTGCAGCAGGAGCGGGCGCGGACAGCACTGGCCACTCCCCCGCCCTTCGCCTCGTCTCAGGTTCGCCCACTTTGCCCCGTTTTGTTATTTTCTGGTAAGGCCGTCATACCTCCGGGCAAGGTCGCCAGGCTCTGACCGCCTGGGGCCGGAGAGCAACGTGCATCCGGCCCGTGGCGGATCGCGCGGCGCCACCTGACCCGCCCTATTGACTCGCCGTTCCGCCTGCGCAAGCATCCGGGGATGACCGTCAGCGAACCGCCCGGCAGCCAGCCGCCCGGCGATGACACGGCGCTCCTCACCGCGGCCCTCGATCACACCTGGGCCTGGTACGACGGGCGGACTACCCGCGCCTTCCAGGTGGTCAACTACTACTTTTTGGCGAGCGCGATCCTGGGCACCGCCTACACCAGCGCGATTAACACGAAGAACTATGGCCTCGCCGCTGTCCTCGCGGCTGCCGAAACGGGGCTCGCGGCTCTAGTGTCCATAGGCTGGTTCCGCGTGACGGGCGCCGCTGCCGCGGCCGAACCCGCGCTGATCGAGTTGCAAGAACGCATGGCCCGCAGGCTGAGAATGGACTCGATGCGCATTGCCAGATCACAACCCGGAATACTGCGATGGCGCACCCTCGTGGCTCTCGGGTTCGGGTTGTCAGCCTTGCTTAGTGTGGGCGGGCTACTTTATGCGGTGATCCTCTCGGTGTCGCCGTAGCCGTCGACGAACGCCAGATGGCGCGCGAGCTGGCGAAAGTGCGATCACGACGGCCGCCGCGCCGTCTGCTTGAAGGCGTTGAACAGGGTCTTGCCGTCCAGGCCGATCGTAGACAGGCTCGCCTCCAGCCGACCGCGCTCGTAGAGGTTCATCCGATCGTGGACCCGGGTGAAGATCTCCCGGTTGACCTCCTTGCGGATCTGCGAGGCCAACTCGTCCAGCGTCCGGTACGCCGGCAGCTCCAGCGTGGCCTGCAGCACCTTCTCCAACGCCACGTTGATCAGGTCGGCGGGGTTGTTCTTCACCTCGGCCTCCGCTCGGATCGCCTCGGCGGCGATCCGACGGGCCGGGGCGCATGCAGCCAGCGATCTGGACTGGTTCCCCTCAGCATGCCGCGTGTTGTAAATCGAACGGTTGGCGACACGATCACCGGCGGAGCCCCGGACCGGGTAGGCACTGCCCGGTGATCGTCGTAAAAGGCGTTGCAAATCCGGCGTGTCCAGCAGCCGGGCCAGGACCGTTTCTTCTACAGTCCGGGTGTGACCGAGCCCGATGCCACCGGTCCCTCCCCCGCCGCCATCGGCCCGCACGACGTGCCCCCGCACGCCGGGCAGGTCGTCCGCCGCGTACTGCTCCGCCGGAACATCGTCATCGACGCGGAGACCGCGCAGCTCGTCGCCGCCGCCGTCCAGGCCGCGCTCCAAGTCGGTGCGCCTTCCCGGCCGCTGCGCCAGGGCCCGCGTGTTCCCGTCACCGGTTGCGAGCCGCTGTTCTGATCACGGCTCATGCCCGGGCCGGGGGACGAGACAACCCCCGGTTGACTACTCCATATTGGTGAATATGTAGTAGAGCGGGACAAATCGGGGGAGACTACGCTGCGAGCGCCGACACGCACCAGGGCAGTTCAGGAAACTGGACGCCATAGCGGTGCTGACGGGTCCATTGTTACCGGCACCCTGCTTCATCGATCCCGGGTCAGCCTGAAGTCTCTGACACCCTTGAAGGCGGGATGACACTTCCCGTCAGACGGGCATCCGCGCATTGGCTCTCAGAGAGATTACGTGCGGAGGCTAGATCGCATCCGGCCAGGTAACAGCCGGTGAGCGTGGCCTTGTCGAAGTCGGTTTGGTACAGTTTTGCATTGCGGAGGTCGGCATTAGTCAGGTCAGCATTTCTAAGGTTAGCGTTGGACAAGTCAGCTCCGAGCAGCTTCGCATCCTGCATCCAATGCCGCTTAGCTTAAGTTGATCTTGATTTGCCCTGGCGTGTCGCTGCGGGGTGTTTCGGCTGGTTGCCGGCATGGTCGCGGGTTATGACGCAGACTGGCAGTGTGGCTGAGGGCCGCTTGAGCGACTGGATCTCCCTGGGCGTGCTGGCGTCCTGGGTGCCGCGGGACGCGGTCGACGAGGCGGTCGAGGCGACGGGGAAGGGCGCGAAGCGGA
>WNFY01004240.1_pt1 | contig 25233 bp, 22 predicted proteins | sample 5400091 | NCBI WGS metagenome assembly WNFY01 (sample SAMN13153364, study PRJNA577476) | soil metagenome | isolation source: 60 cm soil or saprolite under grassland replicate 1 | place: USA:California | collected 2016-06-15 | reverse complement strand
CTCAAGGGTCCCACGACGGATGAGCCAATGAAAAAAGGCGCGAGCAGAACGAGCATAGGTCTGAATGGTCCGCTCGCTGCGTATTTTGTCACGGGCTCCAGGGGTCGTGCGCATGTGTGCGAACCAGGCACTGATATCGTCGGACTCGACCGCATCAATCTGTGTGATCTCCAACTCCTCTTGAAAGAAGATTTGCATCAATCCGAGAGCCGTTCGGTGCCATTCCACGGTTTTTTCACTATGGTTGCCGCCGATATGATCCTGGATGTAGGCTTCAATGAGTGTTTCGATGATGCGTCGTTTCGCCTGTCCCTCTTGCCGTCCGGCTTTCTTGTTCTGTGTTTTCTGAATGACCACTTCTTGTTCTTCTTGCAATTGGAGAGTCTCAGCCTGGGTATCTAGCTTAGCTCGTTGGGCTTTCGCACGTTCTTCCGTCACGCGTGATCCTTTCTTCTGAATACGTCTCCCTACATTCTTTGTCTTCTCAGCATGTACAGCGGAGATGTTGTTCGTCGTCTTCAATACCATGATTCCTTGTCTCCTTTTGTCTGCATCATCTTGAGTCCTTCTTTAAAGGAAAGATCTGGTGATACATCTGTGCAACACATCAGTATGATGAAGTAGTAGTCCAGTCAGGCCAGAGATAATATATCCCTCTGCATGCATTAGTTTTTTCAGCATGAGGATCACGGCAGACGGCCTCCCATCTTTTGTGAGGAGGAAGCCAAGAGGCAGGTTGTTATGTGCCCACAAAGGCAGATGTTTGCTTAAATGGAGAGGCAGGTGGTCATGTATGACAAAGTTTGTGACAACTTTTGTCAGAAGATGGAAGCAGAGGCCGCGACAGCCTGCTTGGAAGGCAGGAACTCTACCACTGAGTTACTCCCGCACGGTATCGGGGTGCGCGGACTCGAACCGCGGACCTCCTGGTCCCAAACCAGGCGCGCTACCAACTGCGCCACACCCCGCCGACGTGCCTGAACTATATCATGCTTTTAGTGGTCTGTCAAGTACCCGCATTCCCTGGAGTGTATGAAATGGTTGTGATGGTTCAAGCCACCAGATGAAATCGTTGCTTCCAAAACGGGTCAAAGGTGCCATTGAGCCGAGCCGTGCGTAAGGCCAGCAAGGCATCGAGACCGGCAGGTGTCCATCGCATGCCAGAGCGCTTCATGCGCGTACTGACCACCGTCTTGCAGGCGGCTTCGGCAATGCCACTGCCAATGTGCATCCCTTGTGCACGGAAAACGGGATAGCGCATCCGAGCGGCATGGGTGATGAAGTAGTCAATCGCCTGCTCCGGGAGACTCCGTGAGCCGGTTGGAGGTGGGAGAATGGGGGGCAAGAGAGCAATGGCCTCCACCAGGGCTTCGATGTTGCCCTCTTCGAGCAATTGGCACTGTACCTCGGCCCAGGCGGCTCCTTGAGCGGTGGTGGGTCCAAAGACCGCGTTGGCGACTTGCCAGACAGGTTGCCTGGCAAGCCAGAGATCCACAATTTGGACGGCTGAGGGAAAGTGTTCAGCCACCAGATTCCAGATCCAGGCGGCTCCATCTCCCAAGATGACGATCTCTTGAGCTTGAGCCAACCCGTGCTGCTGAGCCAGCACATACAGCAGGGGAGCAAACGCTCCCACCCCGCCACAATGAGCCACATACGTTTTGGGACCCGCTGCATCAACCAGGACTCCAGGAACCAATGCTGAGCGCTTTCTTCCTGATTCCGCCACAAAAACCGCTCCAACTTTCACTTCTCGAGACACATCTCCCGCTCGCCTTCGTTCCCTTTCGCGCCAAAGGGACGCTCCCCCGGCGGAGCCGGGCCAGGACCCCATCGATCTCCACATCCAGTCTGCTGATTGCCGGTGGGTTTCGCAGGTCTTGAGCTTCGGGTTGACTGCGCTTATCCCCTGCCTGTTTGAAGATCTCTTGCTGCTGCTCTTCTTCTTGCTTTTTGAGGGCTTCTCCGACCGGTTGGATCAGATTGAGGGCTTGTCGGGCTGACATCGCCACGGGAAACAACGCTTGTAAGGTTTCTGCTGCTTCCTCCAGCGTCACCCCGGCACAGAACCGACTGATCGCTTGTTGGACTCCCACACTGCACCGATGCTGCTGCACTCCCCACAGTTCATCAGCTGGCGCTTCTCCGTGGGCCGCATGATGACCTTCTGCTGACTGCTCTTCTTCACTGGCACTCGTTCCTGCACAATGATAGTACGGACGCCACAAGGTGATCGGCCCCATCAGCGTTTGCAGCCGTTTCCCTCTCATTCCTACCAGGCGCATGGTGTGCCCACAGCTCCCTTCCCGTTTGGTGGTGGGGGGTTGCTCCTGGGTCTTAGCACTCAGGAGCGTTTCCATCATCTGACATCCCATTGCATTGATCGTGCTTCTCACCAGTTCCTCCACGCTTTTGAGATCACCCTCCTTGAGCTTCTCAAGCTGCTTGAGGAACTGGTTCCTCTGGTTTTCTGCTCTCTGCATCAGTGCTTTTTCTTGCTTTTCATTCGTCTGCATTCTCAGGGTCTCCTCTTTGTCTGTGGTTTTTCTTTCTTCAAAGAGGATACCCCATTCTTTTTTCTTTGACCACAACCATTTCATACACCCCATTCCCTGTGACTGTTCGCAAATTGGTAAAACTGGGGTAAACTAGAAGAGAACCAAGAAAGGAGAGATCAAAGCGATGCGTTTACACTTGTTGTTACCAAAGGTGAATCCAGAGAAGATCGCCGCCCCTGCAACATGCCCGTTTGCCGACTGTGGAGGCAAGCGAAAGTGCTTGCCTCCACAGTCGGCAAAGCGCTGAGAGATACCGTGTATCAGCAGGTCGAGGTGCATCGCTATCAGTGTTTGAAGTGTGGTCGAACGTTTCGCCTCTATCCTGAAGGCGTGAGCGGAGCACAAACCTCAGGACGTGTCAAAAGGCTCGCCGTCATGCTCTACTTACTCGGTCTCTCCTATGGAGCCGTCTCGCTGGCGCTCTCGGCCATCGGAGTCGAGATGAGCAAAACCGCCGTCTATGAAACGGTGCAAGAGGCGGCCAGGCGTATTCCTGACCTCAAGCGAGAGCACGTCTTTGAGGGGATGCGCACGCCAGCACTGGGAGGAGATCTGACCAGCGTCAAATGCCTCGGCAAGGGGTTGCCATTAGGCATCACCGTTGACCCGATCAGTGGACTCGCCTTGAGTGTGGATGCCTTGTCTGCTGAAGAGATGCAGACGCTCAAGCAATGGATTGAGCCCATTGCACAGAGTGGGGGAGCGCAGCTGCTGGTCACTGATGACGCCGATGGCTTTAAAACCATTGCCGATGAGATTGGTGTGCGGCATCAAGTCTGCAAAAGTCATGTACTGCGTAACACCCAGAATTTGATCAAGCGCTTCGATGCCTTGATCAAGCAAGGAGAAGATGCCTCCCTCAAAGCGATTGGGGTCAGCGCACAACAGGTGCAAGCAGATTTGCAGCGATTGGGCGAGCTGGTCAAGAGCCGTGAGCGTGAAGAAGCAGCGGAGTTGGAAACCATGCATCGTCGCTATCTGCAAGCGGCGCCTCCAAGACAAGGAGAGCAGATGAGCCTGGCGTATCGCCTGCGGATGCTCTTTTTGGATCGATGGAATCTGTGGTTTCGCCTGACGCGCTATCGCAGTTGGAAGGGACCCAAAGGGGAGCAACTTGATGGAACCAACAATGCCTGTGAACGAGCCATTGGCTGTTGGATCAAAGAGCGCTATCGTCCGAATTGTGTCAGCAGCACGCAGGAGACTATCTGCACCCCTTGCAGATGACAGATGTGGCCATGGGTTGGAGCGAGCGCGTTGCGATCTTGGGACGAGGCCAGCAGGCGATGGAAGCAGGCTTTCGTCTCATCCTGAGTCGTCTGCCTCAGGCATTTTTAGCTTACTTCATCCGCTTCTCAGTGCTCACTCTTGCGTCGGTAGCGTAGCTTGAGTATAAACAGATGCCATCTCGTCTTGAGGTCGCTGAAAAAGTTACGACGCAATGGTGTCACTGTGGTGTTCCCAAAACGTACTGATCGCGGACCCCGAGGTCGAAATAGATACTGCGAGAGCGCAACCAGGAACAGGCAGACCAGGCTCACAGTTGCCAAAATAGGCGTAAAGATACCACCTGGACCCCCTGGCCTTAATGTAAATGCATAACCCCCTGCTATTAACGCGGTGATCACTGCGATGATGAGTAACCATTCTGGTGTGGAGAAGTTTAAAGAGAAACTCCTGCGCGGTCGCACACGCGGCCCTGGACTTCGGCGCACTCGCTCACCGGTTCTCTGTCCACGAGGCGATTTTGGGTCTGTGTGCTCCAGATTACGCAGTATCTCTTCAATTTCACGTTCATATCTGTTTGGCATAGCCGCTCTGCTTCCTTGAACTCGTCAGGAGACGCTCTTGCTTGTAATGATACCAATTTTTGAGCGCTGAGACAAGTCCTTTCTCTCCCAATTTTTAGCAAGTAAGCAGATTATCCTGTACCTGCACTATTTTAAACTCAGAAGAACCTGGACACGCTCCACCAGTTCCAATGGGTGGAATGGCTTTGTCATATGCTGCGCCGCCCCTAAATCCGCACTGATCCGCCGATAAATACCCTCCGCATGACCCGTTATAATCATTACCGGGATATGTTTTGTCCGCGCATCACTGCGCAGATTACGACAGATCTGATATCCATCCTCCCCTGGCATCATGACATCTAAAATGATAAGATCAGGGAAGTGTCCTTCCTTAATAGCAAGCAATTGCTGCAACTCTTGTCCATTAGAAGCACTTACTACCTCAATACCGTTACAATTCAATACAAACGTCACGATTTCTTGTACATCTCTGTCATCATCAACTACCATCACTCGTTTCGCCATACACCCCTCCTGCACTGCTCTCACTGCTTAAGGTATCATAGTTATATATCATACAGATTTTTAACGATGAAAACAACTATCTCTCTTTTTGTTCCTACATTGAGGTACCTTTGCATACCATTTGAATCTTAACAGTTGACGCAAACGCATTACCTCTGTTATGATATGCTTCAGAATTACACATTTTATTTAGTACGCAAAGAGGTGGCATGTCATGATTACCCCTCCGCCAGCCTGGTCGATTGTCTTACAAGGCATTATCAAGTCATCGGCTGAACGCCAGCGCTTATCTTCAGCTCTCGGTGTGACTACGATGACTCTATCTCGCTGGGCCAGCGGCGAATCGCGCCCACAACGGCCTCACCTGATCCATTTGATCCAGGTAGTACAGTCCCAGCAACGCCAGGAATTGATTGAGGCCCTTGAGAAAGTACACCCGGATGTCCAAACATGGCTTACCGAAGATACTTCTGAGGAGATCCCTGCTACTTTCTTTGCACACGTTCTGAACCTGCGTACGACAACCACCGAGAGCCTGCGCTTCTGGCGCATCAGCGAGGTTGTGCTCAAACAGGCTCTTACACAACTGGATCCCAATAATCTGGGTATGGCTATTAAGTTGATACAGTGCATGCCTCCATCACTTGATGGAAAAATTCGCAGCCTGCGTGAGCGTGCCGGGAAAGGCACCCCACCCTGGACCGCCGATCTCGAACATGATGTGCTCTTCCTGGGACTTGAGTCTATGTCCGGTTATGCGACAGAGGTTCGCCATATCGTCAGCGATGGCGACCTGCGCAAGAGTAAGACCTTTCCAGCTTACCAGGATGAATACGAACTGAGTGCTGCTGCACACCCCATTCGCTTCGAAGGCCGTATTGCTGGCTGCTTACTGGCTTCTAGCACACAGCTGGATTATTTTACTCCGCAGCGACTCAGCCTGCTTGCGACATTCAGCGACCTGATCTCGCTCGCGTTCGATAAAAATGACTTCTATCTTCCTCAAAAGGTAGAACTGCGCGTCATGCCCAGGCCAGCGATACAACGACCTATTCTCGCTACGTTCCGTCAACGTGTTACCGAAAAGTTCCAGGAAGCGATGTTCCAACGTCAACAATTAAGTAACGCCGAAATAGAACTGCAAGCCTGGCAAGAGCTGGAAAGCGAGCTACTCGCAATACAGGACGAAGATACCTTTGAGTCACATAACAATATATATCAGGCGCATTAGCAGTTGTGCTGCTCTGTGAGCACCATCTCTTCTTTATCAGGAAGAAATGATTAGTATTCTACTTTATTGCAGTGAAACCGTTCTCCTATTCAATCCCATGCTTACGCATAAGATACCGCAACTGATCAACTTTTGCAAATCCCAGTAGTTCAGCGGCTCGCACGCGATTATGCTTCGCTGTTTCTAATGCCCAGCGAATCACGTGTTGTTCTATACGATCACTCAATTCTTCGAGCGAGATAGGTTCCGGCGGTCGTTCGCTCAACCACTGCTCCCATGGATCACGGGGAGATTCCTCTCCCCGCTCAAGCGTTCCTACGATCTCTTGTGGAAGATGAGCCGGTAACAATTCCTCGCTACTACTTAGTATTACGGCTCGTTCGATGACGTTCTTTAATTCACGTATGTTCCCAGGCCAGGTATATGCCTGGAGAAGGTGTTGTGCTTCCGGCGAGATGCGCCGGATATTCCGTCCCAGCGACTTATTGAAATCTTCGATAAAACGAGAGGCAAAGAGTATAATATCGTCAGGTCGTTCGCGCAATGGCGGAAGTAGTATCTTCAGTACCGCCAGGCGAAAGAAAAGGTCAGCACGGAATGACCCTTCTTTCATCGCTTGCTCAAGATCCCGGTTGGTTGCCGCCAGCACGCGCACGTTGATTTTGACCTCTTTATTTCCTCCCAGCCGGAAAAATGAGTGCGTCTCCAATACGCGCAGAAGTTTGGCTTGCATGTCCAGTGACATCTCACCAATCTCGTCGAGGAACAAAGTCCCATCTTCGGCCAGTTCTAACAGGCCGCGTTTCTGCTTCTTCGCATCGGTAAAGGCATACTGCTCAAAGCCAAACAACTCGCTCTCCAGAAGATTGTGGGCAATTGCTGCACAGTTTAGTGGATGAAACGGACCTGCCACACGTGTACTTTGCTCGTGAATGGCACGCGCCACGACTTCTTTGCCCGTTCCACTCTCTCCCATAATCAACACTGAAGCTTCGCTATGGGCAATCCGCGTGACAAGACTAAATACTTCGCGCATGCGTTCACTGTGTCCCACAATATGATCAAAGTGGTAGTTTTCACTACGCTCTCTCCGCAACAGGCGCAATTCCCTTGACATGGCACTCTTCTCTAAAGCTCGTCGCACGACCAGTAGTAATTCATCGAGGTCAAATCCTTTGAGTAAGTAATCTGCTGCCCCCAGTTTCATCGCGGCTACCGCCGATTGTACGTCAGCATACGCGGTGATGATTACGACGGGTAATTCCTCGTCAATTTTCTGAATGCACGAGAGAACTTCCAATCCCCCTAATTTGGGCAGGCGTAGATCGAGTAAAACGAGATCAATTGTGTTGCTTTGTAACGTTCGTAAACCAGCTTCCCCATCAGGCGCAATAAACACCTCGTAGGAATGCTTCTTTAAAAAACGTGCTAGCTGGTGTGGCAAATGTGGTTCATCATCAATAATTAATATCATCAGGCTCATAACTCAACCTCCACCCTCCTCAACATTCTCTTCTTTATCCCACATACCGTCTTCATTTACCAGGGGAAGCCGTACTGATACTGACGCCCCATAGCCGAAATGCCCCTCGACCAGAATGTAACCGCCATGATCCTCCACCAGTCGACGCGTAATGGCTAAGCCCAACCCGATACCATGTGCTTTTGTGGTAAAAAACGGCTGAAAAATACGCTCAACTTGATCAGGAGGAATCCCAACTCCGGTATCACTTACTATTATTTCTAGCCACTGTTGGAGCACTGATCTGTTTTTTCGCTCAGACAGAGCAGTGCATGCCTTGTGGTCCATAGTTTCCATATGCATTTGTACTGGTGCAATCTCTATATTGCTTGCTTCACCGCCGATACCCCCTGCAGAAATTATCTGACAGGTAATGCTGAGAATACCTCCATCAGGCATAGCCTGAATAGCGTTCATATAAAGATTCAGGAGCACTTGCTCCATTTGTGCAATATCGATCCAGATCGCTGGCACCTTGCTATAGACATGATGGATCACCACATTTGCTTCAGCACATTGCCTCTGCATAAAGTGCAACACGCGTTCACTAAGCTCGGCAAGATTACAGCGTACTCGATGGAGTTGGCGTGGCCTGGCAAACAGAAGCAGATCACGCACAATCTTGTCCAGGCGCTCTACTTCTTTCAGGACGACCGCAGCAGACGCCCGTACTCCATCATCTGATCCAGATATTTTCTGGATAGCGTCATCGCTTAACAGGTCCTCCTCCAGTATCTGCATAGCCGTTTTGATAGATGCAAGTGGATTACGCACCTCATGTGCGACGTTAACAGCCATCTCTCCTAAAGATGCCAGGCGATCCAGGCGCCGTTTTTCTTCTTCCAGGCGATGGACAGAGGTCACATCGATAAAAGTTGCCAGCAGGCCAATTTGCTTCCCAGGGTCATCGCATAAGGGTAACATATCGACATCCAGTACCACTTCCTGCCCATGGCGGTCTACTGTGACTACAGTTTCGCTACGCGCTTCGCCTGTATGGATCTCCCCAGGCCATGCCTCGTGTCCCCCCAGACGCGCAGCTTCCATGCGTTGCAAGATACAGTTCATAGATGCTATAGGACGCAGGTCAAGAAATTTGTGCAGGGGCTGCCCCAACACTTCATAGGGATGGTAGCCCAGAATGGCTTCGGCAGCTCGATTAAATGTGATAATACACCCGTGGCGATCGGTGGTAATTAAACCACTTGGAATACTTTTCAGGATCAGCTCTTTCAAATGTTGGTCGTCCAGCACCTGGCGCAGGAGTTCGCGCGCTTCGTTCCTCGCCTCTATCACCTCTCCCATCAGATACATATTTTCCAGGGCGGCGCTGGCCTGACTCGCCAGTACTTGCAGTAAGACGACTTCTTCTGATCGTAGCTTCGAGACACGATGATATGCCCCTACGACTATGCCCAGGACATCTGGCTCCTGCACGAGGTTCTGCGCCGTACCAATACTTCCACGCAATAAAGATCCTCCGCGCCTGCCGATTGTGCGACCTTTCAATAATGGAAAGGCAAAGAAGGTCTTGATATCCGCTGGCAGTTGCTGCAGATAGTCATCGGTATGCGCGTTGTTTAAATCTCCAGGGCGCTCAATAATCAGAGGCGCTAGCGTCCTCTGTTCATGAAAGCGCTGTAACAACATCTCCCGTAATGTAGTTGTTACCCACGGAACGGCGTCCTTCGCTATCGCAGGCTCTATCAGTTCACAAAGATCCGCTACTGAGATCTCTCTTGCACGCTGTATTACAACACTCCTCAAACGCTCACGTTCATACATCGAGCCATTCATCTGACTGCTAATGCTATTCAATAAAGAGAGCTCATGAATACGTTCTCGATCACGCTCAAGCAACCGCGTATTCTCCAGTAGTAAGGCCACGACTCCGGCTACTGCGTCCAGAACCTGCACTTCATCGGCTGCCCAGGTCTTTTCATAGCCCTCTCCCGCCTGGTCTGTACCCCGCAGAGCTACCAACACACCAATCCCACGATGACGGTAAATCAATGGCGCTGCAACCAGTGTTGGCTGTTCTTCCGGTACCGCTATCACATGCCGTTCGCGCCAGGCAGAGGCCTCTGGCTCATCGCTACTGAGACTGATAGGATTGATATGCACTACAGCCAGCAGAGAGGCTGACCACCCCGGCTCATCGTTAAAAGAACTCGCCGCAAAATGCAGTGCTTCGCCCATGCGCTGATAGAGCAAAACACTACGACATTTGAGCACAGCAGCCAGATACCTGGGCAGACTATCCCTCAGCGTACAATAATCAGGGACCGCGCTAAACTCGCTGAGTAGCGCTTTCAAAACCTCCGGCGCTTTTATCTGTTCACATTGTTGCTCCACGTCCGTCATCTACCAAACCCCAGACCTGTCAAATTTTTACAGTATTTTATATATTCACTATATCAGACCGTTATAATATAGCAGATGGCATTCCACTTTGCACGAATTATTGTGCTTTATGAAGATATTGTCACTTTGTAGAGTTTAACAGGAATACTCCATTAAAGGATATGAATATATAATTACAATAATGCGATTTCTGCATTATTATTGTTCATATACACCGTATATGCCGAGTTGTGCATTACCCGCCAATGCAGTAAAATAGGTAAAGAATAGCACTTTTTTGCAGGGAGAGGGCATCATGATGAGGCAGACTGACAAAGCACAACAGACTCAACAAACGAAAAATGTTCCACCAACTCCTAAAAAATCTACTGAATCTCTGGAGGTTATGATCTCACGTTGGACGGCAGCTATTGGAGCACTGGCTTTTGGTGTTGTCTATGCGCTGCTCCCCAATCACGTAACAATCTTCCCAAACTGGCTTCCGCTGGTGCTTGAGGCGGCGTTGTTGCTCCCACTCTTGCTATCAGGCATCATAAAACGCCCTTTACGCCACACCATAGCACGCGCCCTTGGCCTTGCTTTGCTGGTTGTAGTTACCGTTGCACTTATGGGTGGCATTATTCTCTTCGTTGGAACGCTGGCAAGTCCCAGAAATCTGTATTCTCCGCAAAGCTTGCTTCGTACAGCAGTTCTCCTCTGGGCGGCTAATATCCTTGTCTTTTCCTTGTGGTACTGGGAGATCGATGGCGGTGGTCCAGGTAAACGCCGTCAGAATGGACATAAGGCAGCAGATTTTATGTTTCCACAACAGGTCGATGGCAATACCACTCAGTGGATGCCTCATTTCTTCGATTACTTTTTTGTTTCCTTTACAGGAACTACTGCGCTCAGCCCTACCGATACCTATCCACTTACACGCACGGCGAAGATCTTGATGATGATAGAAGCTATGAACGCGATGGCTATTATCGTGATTATCGTAGGACGCGTGGTGAATATCCTTTAAAGATGGTAAGCTACTTCCTGCCCTTCATCATCTCCACCCGGCCTTATAATACTCTTTGCGGGTTGCGTAGCAGCCACTTCACGTCCGTTTTTGAAGACATGTAAACGAGCAGGGACCAGGCGCAATGCTTCAAAAGCTGAGGGCGCATCAAGCACCAGGAAGTCGGCTGGCCTCCCTTCTTCGATACCGTACCTGTCTTGCACACGTAACACTTTTGCCGCGTTCCTGGTGATCAGATCAAGCACATCATTGATCTCTTCATATCCACTCATATGACACAAAAAGAGGGCCAGTTGCGCAGCCGCTAGCATATCACCTCTCCCCAGCGGAAACCAGGGGTCCATAATGGAATCGTGCCCGAGCGCGACATTGACGCCCGCAACCAGTAGTTCTTTGACACGGGTAATACCACGTCGCTTCGGATAGGTGTCAAAACGACCTTGCAGCACTACGTTATCAAATGGATTGGCGATAACGTTGACCTGGGCACGCTCTAGCAGGCGTATCAGCTTGAAGGCATAAGCATTGTCATAGGAATGCATCGCTGTACAATGACTTGCGGTGACACGCCCTTGCCAGCTCTGCTGTAGTGTGTCGGCGGCCATTACTTCGGTGAAACGCGACAGGGGATCATCGGTCTCGTCGCAGTGGCAGTCAATATCGCGGTTGAACTCTTTCGCCAGCTCAAATACATAATGGACATCTTCCACGCCCATGTCGCGTGTCCATTCGTAATGCGGAATGCCTCCCACCAGATCGCAACCCAGTTCCAGCGCTTTATGCATTAACTCACGGCCATCCGGAAATGAGAGAATGCCGTCCTGGGGAAATGCAACCAGTTGCAGTTCACAAATATCGCGTACTTCCTCGCGTACCTCCAGCAGCGCACGCAACGCCGTAAGTTCTGGATCACATACATCAACGTGGCTGCGTATATACAGTGTTCCCTGCGCGACCTCCCAGCGAATCTCTTCCAACGCTCGCCGTTTGACATCCTCGTGGGTCAGGTCCGGCTTACGTTCACTCCAGATCTGTATACCCTCTAGCAGCGTTCCCGAGTTATTGTAACGCGGCTGCCCGACGGTCAAAACGGCGTCGAGGTGGACATGCGCATCAATAAAGGGCGGTACAACGAGCCGACCGGCAACATCTATTTCACGCTGAGCATCAGCGTTTGTCAGATCGGCATCGATACTGACAAAGCGTCCGTTCTGGATCGCAATATCTACAAGCCCTTGCCGTCGATGAAGTTGCGCGTCGCGAATAATAAGATCATACTGCATGCAGTATTCCTCTCACAAAAATGACAAAAAGAATAAAACGCTTTTGGCAAGTCAACTTCATGACAAAATCACATCCCGCTTGCTCTGGAAATGAAAGCTTATCACTGAACGCAAGGGCATCCCCTCGGAGGTGCCCTTGCACATCTTCTTCAAAAAATGACGCCTGATCACCTATCCATATGTTAGCGCCTACTCATATTCAACTCTATACGACGGAGAATAAAGTAGGCAATACCAGCCAGGACGATACCTAACTCAAAACCAACATCAGCACCACCAAGGACTTTCGCCAGCGGCCCCGTGAAGAGTTCCTGCGAAGCTCCTAACACTACCCCCACCAGACCAAGTGCCATAGAAATAAGCGCGGCCCAACCGATTGGTAACCTGCTACGATTATTCCAATCATCAACATTGTAGCGCCCACGACGGAATACAAAGTGCTCCAGAACCAGGATAATTGTCCAGGGACCCAGCCAGTAGGCGATGATAAAGAGGAAACTTTCCAGCGTGAGCGCGAAGTTCCTTGCAGCAGGTATAGCAATCAGAACATAAACCACCGCCCCTAGCAGCGTCCAGACAGCTCGATTGACATGCTGGAAGGGACGACCAAGTACCTGCATCGAAAGACCAAGGCTGTAGTCATTCGGAACGTTATTAGCGATAACACTAAGCGCAATCAATACAAGTACAAGTGTTCCGATGCTTCCCAATGGACTGACAGCAGCAGAAAGCAGATTCCCTACATCGCCGCTAGCAAATGCAGCCGCCCATGCAGCTACCGTTGTCAGAGCAACACCAAAGATTTCTAAGAGGACGCAGGGAACAAAAACGCCCAGGAATGTAAGCCAGAAGACTCTGCTGGATGGAGTATTTTCTGGCTGATTTACATTGTAGTCCGCCGCATAGGAACTCCAACCTGTTGCAAAACCGTAAACAGCTCCACCAAAAGAGAGCCAGGCGGCAATTCCAGCCGCTCCAAAGGCCGGTGTGGCTGCAACGTTAAAATGTGTTACATCCGCTATAAACATGATGATGAATAGCGCCGCCATCGGCATCCAGGCATACCGTTCATAGCGATGCACATATTTGTATCCATAGATACTAACCACTGTCGTTAGAACTGCAATGATGAGAATGCCTCCCCAGCCAGGGATGCGCCCTCCACTCAAAGAAGCTACCAACTGGCCACCAATAATTACGTTGACAGCAGACCAGCCGATACACGCAGCTACATTGAATAAGGCCATAATGATGCCGCCCACCCATCCAAACGAGAAGCGAGATATCGTCATCTGGCGCAATCCTAACCTGGGGCCCAGCGTAGAAAAAAACGCTACAGGGAGAACTCCAAGCCCATTAAACACGATGATGATTAAAACGCTACTCCAGAAGCCCAGATGGAGGAATGGAATAGCTATCGCTCCTACACTGATCGTTGAGATCACCAGGTTGGCCGAGAGCCACATCGTAAAATTGTCAAAAATACGTACGTCAGCACGCTTGGTAGGGGAGACGCGTTCTATACCATGCGTCTCAATACCTCTCTCAAGCTCGGGGATAGTTACGGTCCAGAGTGCAAGTTCGTTGTCAAGACACTGGACTATGCAACAGAAAATGGGTACAATGGCAGATATATTATTATGTACGTAGTATCCATAAGCAAGGGCGACCGACGATGCGAACCCGCTGGAGATTCGCGTTGTTGGTCGCCTTACCGCATCTACGCCTATTGCTCTGGATACGCTAGATTGGCGGACGTTTTCACCGCAATTGAACATGTTTGAATACATTTCGAAAGGCAGGTTGCATGTCTTCCAAGGTCAGTACCAATCATCAGCCCCCCTCGAGCGCACTTGAAACGGAGGGGGAGCAAGCTCTCAAACAGCTGCGCCAGGAGAATCTTGAACTACAAAACGAGATCGAGCTCCGTAGCCAGGAAAATGCTTTGCTCAATGAGGTGATCTCGACCGTTGGCTCAACGCTGAGGCTTGATGAAGTGTTACGTCACCTGGTGGACACCGTTGTCCGCGCTACTTCCTGCGATGTTGCCTTTATTTACCTGTATGACAAAGACAAGGAACGTCTCATACTCGCCAGTACAAGCGAACAGTACCGACGCCTGGTTGGAAAGATTACGATGTCTCTCGGTGAAGGGATTGCTGGCTGGGTAGCCTTGCATCGCAAACCTGTTTTCCTGAAAGAAGAGGCGATGGAAGATCCACGCTTCGCCTACTTCCCTGAGTTGGAAGAGGAGAAGTTCCAGTCGATTATGACGGTACCTATTGTTGCGAAAGATCGTCGCCTCGTCGGTGTGATCACGCTACAAGCTGTGGCACCACATGAATTTACGGAACAACATCGCACCTTCATTAGCAATACCGCAGCCCTGGTCGCCGGAGCGATAGAGAATGCGCAGCTCTACGAAAATACGCAGCGCAAACTCAGTATCCTGACCTCGCTCTCTGTCCTGAGCCAGACGATCAGTTCCGGCCTCTATCTCGACGATATGTTACGCTCCCTGGCAACGCTAACGGTCCAGATTATGGAGGTCGATCTCTGCGTCATTATGCTCATGGAGCAGCCACGCGAACGGGAAACTGACTCAACGCGCCAGTATAGACGAATGACGGTGCACGCAACGTCTCCCAATCTCAATGACCGCGCCAGTTTTCGTCCTATCGACGTTGATCGCCAGGCGCTTGAACGCCTGCGCGAAATGAACGAAGCTTCGCAACTTGCTATCAATCCTACAGGCTACACGGTCATCAGTGATGATACACTCGAACGCTTCAATCCTTTGAAAGACTCACAGTACAAAGCGCTTCTTTCAGCTCCACTGATCGCCGGAACTGAGCAGCTTGGCCTGATCAATTGCTATTCCAGCAAAACAAGGCGCTTTACGTCCGAAGAACAGACTTTGCTGACAACCATTTCTAACCAGGCGGCCATAGCTATCAAGAATAGCTACCTCGTCAATCAGCTCGCACAAAAGAATCTTGTCAAGGGCTTCTTCGATGATCTGATGCATGGCACGACCGATTCAGAGGATTCGCTGCGCCAGCGTGCTCACTTTCTCGGTTGCGATCTCACACGCCCAAACGCCGTTGTGATGATTGAAATTACGCAGATGGAGGAGCGTAAGAACGAGTCGAATAGCAAAACGAGCCGCGAAGGACGCTTGCAGTCACTTCCGCTAGCAGCTACAGGCGACGAGAACGTTTATGCGCAGGCAACAGCATTACAGGCAGCTTACAAACGTGTAAGCAGCATCATCCGCCGTCGCATCCAGGACAATTATTCAGGCGCGGTCTTCTATGAGCACGAGAACCTGCTTACGGGCATTCTCTCGCTCAATAAAGATCTCAACGGCACACGCCTGAAAACATGGCTGCAAGACCTGTCCCAACAGATGCGTCTTGAATATAACGTGATCCTCTCTATCGGCATCGGCAATGCCTGTCAGAATATCAGCGATTACCGCAGAGGTTTCGCGGAGGCCGAGGAAGCCTTGCAGATGGGTCAAAATATTCAGCAGGATAAAAGTGGCGATGCACGCCTGTCGCCCACAGTGACGCACTTCAACGACCTGGGCGTCTACCGCTATCTGTACAAGATCGCGCGCATGGACGATCTACGCGATGTCTACCAGGACCAGATCTCGCGCATCGACAACTACGATCGACGCAAAAACACCGATCTGCTGACAACGCTGGAAACATACCTGGAGTGCGCCGGGAATCTCACCAAAACGTCAGAGCGTCTCTTCGTCCATCGCAATACACTCATTCAGCGCCTTGAACGCCTGCAGTCACTGTGCGAGATCGATCTGCAGGAACGCGGCAACTGGCTCACACTACAGGTCGCTATCAAGGTGTATAAGCTCAGGACTGGTACTGCTTAAAAAGCATATGACTCATCCCGAATTTTGAGGAGCCGTTTCTGCTCCTCATACCTGCTTTGCCAGCGGGAGTGCAGAGGGCAGCCGCCCTCTGCCGGGGTTTGGGGTGTCCCCAAAAACCCTTTTTCTCTCTTTTTGCTCGCCGCCACAGGCGGCGAGAGTGGGAAAAGAAGTATTTGGGGACACCCCAAACCCCGGCAGGGAGAACCCTGCACCCCTGATTTTGCGAACTTTTGAAAAAGTTCGGGATGATTCATATCAACCAGGCACTTTATACAGGATCTCACTTGATAAGCGCAATAGTTGAGCTAACGAAAACCTTCTTGCTTATGCGCTCTTCGTATACTTCTTTGGCAGCGCCTCAGCCTCTTTATGCAATACGACTCCACCAGCAACCAGGAGAATCCCTGCTATTTCTAAGAATGTTGGTATTTGACGGAGGACGAGAATGCCAATAAGCGCGGCAGACGCCGGCAACAAGGAGAGCAAAAGCGCGTATGTCGCCCGTGGCAGACGGGCCATGGCAAGCTGATCACTCACATAAGGAATGACCGAAGAGCAGATACCAACGCCAATGCCTGCCAGGAGTAGCAGGGGATGCGTGATGGCAGGTAAAGCTCCGGTAATGCCAATCGGGGTAATAGTGACGAATGCAATAAACATCGCTGCTCCTAGTCGATCAATTCCAGCCGCTCCTCCGTCCTGAGCAATACGATGACCGAGTATTACGTAGAGCACGAAGAAAGCGCAGTTGGCAAAGGCGAATACAAATCCAAGAGGTTGTCCGCCGAACCGAACGTCCGTCAAAAGCCATCCACCTCCTGCTGCAAGCAATAAAGCGATGATATTCCGCGGAGTTCGTGCACCCAATGCCGCAAGTGTGATGGGACCAAGGAACTCGATGGCTCCAACGGTTCCCAATGGAATGCGGTCAATCGCAAGATAGAAGCAAGCATTCATAAGCGCAAGCACTACTCCCAGCGCAAGCAGAATACGGCGTTGTCCCCACTTCATCTCAACGAATATTCGCCATGGTCGACGCCACAACGCGAACACAACAGCAGCACTCGCTATACGGAACCACGCGACTCCAAGTACCGTAACACTGGAGAAGAGAAGCACTGCGAATGCAGGCCCAAGGTAGTGGAAGATGGCGCTCACGAAAAAGAACACATGGGGCGGAATTCTAGTTGTCACGTTCGTTTTTCTTATGTGAAGCATATTGTCTCCTTCTGTCGATTTCATCTTCCTCTATGGTACAATGGAATACGATGAAAATACATGGCAGTTTGAAGGAGATGATAGCTATATGGATCAAGATTTAAGGAAAAAGAGGATCTTTACTTATACATCATTCCATGAGGAAATTGACGCGGTGAATATTCGGATATTGGAAGAATTGCAGTATGATCCTCGCTTGACCATGTCGGAACTGGGTCGTCGAGTTGGAATGTCTTCACCTGCCGTCACAGAGCGTGTTCGTCGCATGGAGGAAACCGGGATAATTCAAGGGTATCGTCTGGAGATAAATCCAGTTGCACTTGGGCTCCCTATTACAGTCTACGTTCGCATCCGCCCAGCCGCAGGACAACTGCCCAGAATTGCGGAACTCGCGCAGCAGATTCCTGAAGTGGTGGAATGTCATCGCGTCACTGGTGAAGATTGCTTCGTGCTCAAGGTGCACATTCCCGCCATTGATCAGCTTGATCGACTCCTCGATGGTTTCCTCTTGTACGGTTCAACGACGACCACCATTATCCAGTCCTCGCCTATCCCACTGCGAGCATGATCGTGCTCACAGTTATGCTCTCCAGGTGCTTCCATACGACAGTACAGACCTTCGCAACATGGTTTCTGATGCGCGGCGCTGCATTCAAATTGAATAGTGGTGTGGCCGATCTGATACTTCTCGTTCAATAGACCGGTGAGCGATTGCAAGATTGGCGAACTATTACTGGGCGGCAGATCGTCGATCACTACGTGACACGAAAGCGCGGACATGTCGCCGGTGATGCTCCAGACATGGAGATCGTGCACGTCCTCAACACCCCCGACTTGCTTCATATCCTTCACCAGATTCAAAATGCATACACTCTTCGGCGTGGATTCGAGCAGAATATTTACGGTCTCGTGCAATAACCGCCACGCGCCAAAGGCCACTAATGCCGCAATTCCCACCGAGAGAATCGGGTCCACAATGGTCCAGCCTGTTGACAGAATCAAGATACCAGCGATCACGACACCCACAGAAGCTCCAATATCGCCCATAACATGCAGGGTTGCCGCACGCACATTGAGATTATGTTCGTCTTTTTGCAGGCCAAAGGCGATAAACAGGTTGATGGCTATTGCGATACCTGCTGAGCCAAACATGATCAGTGGCTGCACAGGCTCGGGATGCTGGAAACGTTGGATGGCTTCCCAGGAAATGGCAACCGCGATGACGATCAGCGTAACAGCATTGAGCAGCGCCGCCAGGATGCCAACGCGATGGTAGCCAAAGGTCTTGCGTTCGTCCGCCGGACGCTCTGCCTGCACGGCGGCGAACCATGCCAGGCCCAGCGCAAACAGATCGGTGACGATATGACCAGCGTCGGAGAGCAGTGCCAGCGAGTTTGCCAGGAAACCACCAGCCAGGCCCGCACACAGGATAATCACAGTCAGGAAGAAGGCCAGGCGCAGCGTCTTTTTTGCCATGCCATGCGCATGATTGTGCCGGGCATGGACGTGATTGTGGCCAATATGTTCTTGCTTACGAACAGTTGTCGTTGTACTCACACCAGCACCCCCGCTTCTTGCTCTACAGAGCTCGCAGGTGCCAGAGATGTTCCAAATTTGTCGAATACTTCCTGTGCATGGGCGACGCCCATCGTCAACAACTGACGGATATGCTCATCCACAAGCCGGTAGTAGACAACGCGTCCAGCCTTGCGCATTGCGACGATCTGCTGGTTGCGCAGGACGCGTAATTGATGAGAGATAGTGGTATCGTCACGTCCAAGGCCACTGGCGAGATCACAGACGCATAATTCGCCTGTGGGAGCATTCAGCAGCGCATGCACGACCTGCAGGCGTGTTGGGTCACTCAGTACCGAAAAGAGCGCAGCGATGCGCGCAGCACTCTCGCTTGAAAGCACATTCCGACGCACTTCCTGTACGTGCGCTGCGTGAATGGAGCGCTCCTGGCACATATCTTCCGTAGAGATGTCAGCAGAGTGAACTACCATATTTCCTTTCCTTACTTATGAATACCTGCACAATCGTGCAACTATTTTATACCATAATTATATCACCAGCAGACGGGATTTTCCAGTGAGCCAGATCACAACTTGCATTGCTCTTTCGAGAAATGTTACACTAGAGCGTGTCTACATTATCTTACACTAAAAACGATGCCTGGTGGCAACGGATGCGCCCCCGGCTAACGATATTTTATCTGGCCATTGCCCTGGTTTTACTTGCTCTCAGCGCAACAGGTCATCAACGTCTGCTCAGTGAGGTCGGTAGTCGGTTCGGCGGATTTTTCTGGGCCATCGATACCGATACAGGAGGAGATGTTGTTGTCTCCACCCCTTCTCAATTGCCTTCTTTCGAGCTGAAAGCGGATTCGTTGACCAGTACGACACGGATCATTGCCATTAACGGCCTCAAGGGCGCTAATAATTTCACACAAGTCTATAAGAAACTTCAGCACGATACGCCCATTACTTATACTATTTTACACAATAATAACTCGACCTCCACGTTTACTCATCTTACTACGGTGTTTACGCAAGATATGTGGTGGCAGAACTATGGTCTGGGACTGCTCGCAGGCTTAAGCTGGCTGATAGTTGGAGCCGTTCTGCTCCTCACTGCGACTGAATGGACCGGAGCAGTCGAGGGACTGACGCTATTGCCACCGGCGATGCTCCTTCTGTTGTATAGCCATTGGGGCAACGTCCAGCACGCCTACACGCCCGATCCTGTCTTCCAGCTACTCTGGGTTCCAGCCTTCGCTTTGCTTGGGGCAGCTTTTATCCATCTCAGTCTGACCTATCGTCCAACGGCGCTCAAGACAGTGCGCACGCCACGCTTTACAGTTGATGGCTTGCCTTATCTGCCCTTGATCGCTCTATTGGCTTACGAGTGGAGTTCTTACCTGATCTTTGGACATGTCCCGACACGTGTGAATCTGCTCATCAGCCTGGGCTACGCGGTCGTTGGCGGGCTTATCAGCCTGTGCATCGGTGTGACGTCATTGATCAGCGTCGGACGCCTGCTCCCACGCCGCTATATCCAGAAGCAAGGCGCCGGTTCCAATCCTATTCCTTCACGCATTCGCCAGCGCATCGGCGATCTTCTCACACTATGGATCGGTGGAGTCGGTCTGGGCTTCTGTCTCGGCGTCCTGCCAATTCTTTTAACCGGGCAGACACTCCTGCCACTGCCTATGTTCTATACATTGGTTATCGTCTATCCGCTCATTCTCCTCTACGCTATTCGTTCTCTTCGCCTGGTTGATCGACTGCATATTACACTGGAACAGCGCGAGGCAGCTCTACACGAACAACAAAAAACCGCCGAAGAGCTGCGCCTTACCAATAACGATCTCAAACAGGCAACCTCACTCTTGCTTCATGCTGATGCACATCTGCGTTCGATCCTCTCGCAGCGCATCCATGATCAGCCCAAGCAACAGGCATTGCGTATCCGCTCATTGCTAGGTCACTGGCAACATAAGCTCCGTGTAGAGGCTGAACACGATCCAGAGGGGAAAATAGTGGTACAGCCCATCATTGAGGCACTTGGGAAGGTGCGCAAGATCAGCGAAGAGCTAGAGGGGGATCTGCGCGGCCTGCAACTGCTGATCGAGGATGTCTACCAGCGTCGTAGCCTCGGCCTCAAGCTCCATCTGGAGAAACTGATTCGCGAAGACCTGCCCGCGCTCCACCCGGAGTCGCCGCTCAAGATACAGCCAGACCTCTGGGCACTCGATGCCCTGAATACCAACCTTGAACAGACCGATGAAGGTGCCAGGACCGCTGAAGCCATTTCCTATACCGTCACGCAAGCTCTGCTCAATGTCTACAATCATGCAGGGGCCTCATACGCAACTGTACGCAGCGTCTGCACAAACGGAGCGCTTGAAGTCTACATCACCGACGACGGACGCGGCTTTGATCCCAACACTATCTCCCCCGAAAAAACCAGCCTCTTTAAAGCTCAGCTCAAGGTTCGTGAAGCAGGTGGCATGCTCGCGGTCAAATCAATTCCACGCCCAAGACCAGGTCACGGCACCACTGTTATGTTGCGCATCCCTCTCCCTTACATCAAGAGCAGCAAGGGCATCTCTGGTACTCTCCTGGAGCCCGACAGCACAATTCCATAGAAATCTGATTCGTTCTCATCCACTAGAGGAAAGGCCATCCCTGGCCCAGATGACAACAAGCTCCTAATATCACGCTCAATATAAGGCATCTACTAAAAGTACATATAAATATTATAATCTAGTGAAAGATTGTACAATTTAATGAAATATGATACTATACATTCCGCAAAAAAGATGCATGGCACGACTCTTTATCTCATCTATTTTTATTTGGTGACTAGTAACTATTCAGGACTCCTCGCCACCTGCGGCGGCTCGCGAAGCGCCAGAGGCGCTGAGGAGTCAGAGAAAGAGAATCTGAAAAGTTGCGAGGAGATACTATGTTAATGGATCGTTTAGGACAACAATTTGGTAATTATCGTTTACTGCGCTCTCTTGGAGAGGGAGGATTTGCTGAAGTCTACCTGGGAGAACATGTGCATCTTGGTTCTCAGGTGGCCGTTAAGGTGCTTCATACACGCCTGATCGCACGTGAACAGGAGCAGTTTCTGCGCGAGGCTCGTATGATCGCGTCACTGGATCACCCCTCAATTGTGCGTGTCCTGGATTGCGGCGTTGAACGTGGCGTTCCCTTTCTGATTATGACCTACGCTCCCTATGGCTCTCTGCGGCAGCTTCATCCCATTGGAACGCGCCTTCCTCTGTCTCAAATATTATCTTATGTCAACTCAATTGCTGCGGCGCTCTCCTATGCGCACGAACAAAATTTGATCCATCGTGATATCAAACCAGAAAATATCTTATTAGGACCGAAAAAAGAGCTACTGCTCAGCGATTTTGGCATTGCGGTGGTCTCTTCTTCGTCTACATCGCGGCCTGCCAGAACAACTGCCGGGACAATCGCCTATATGGCGCCTGAGCAGATTATGGGGAAACCACATACAATGAGCGATCAATATGCTCTGGGCGTCGTTATTTACGAGTGGCTTTGTGGCGAACTTCCCTTTCAAGGAGCTTTTTTTGAGATATGCGCTCAGCATCTTTACGCGCCGCCCCCACCTCTAAGCGAGAAAGTTCCGGCCCTTCCACCCGCCCTGGAAAAAGTTGTTTTGAAGGCGCTTGCCAAAGAACCCCATGGGCGCTTTGCGAGCGTACAGGAGTTTGCAGAAGTCCTGGTGCAGAGTGTGCAACCATCTCTTTCTCACAGCTACTCTACAGCTTTAATGGTACCTCCTTCTCTTCTTTCTCTCTCGTCCAGCAATCCGTCACCTGCAGCAACGAAGAGGAAGAGCATAACATTGCTCCCGAAAGTCCCATCAACATACCGTCACTTGCTCTGGCTGCTCGTTATAGCCATCTGCCTGCTCCTGGTTACGCTATCAATAATTTCTCCTATGGTCTTCCAGCAACTCCCATCCCATAAAACACAGTTCGTTACCTCATTTCCAGCCCATACCTTCTTCCCACAACAATCTACAGGGCTGCCACGAGCAACTCCAGTGCCTTCGACAAACATACATCTAGCATCTATAACCCCTACTGCATCGAATATAGCATCATCCTCGCCTGCAACTTCATCACGGTCATCCACTGTAACTTCAGGTGCACCAACAGCGACTCCTGGAACGTCTCAGCCGACACAACCAGCAGTTGCACTGACGCCCACCGGGCACCTGTCGCCTGCATCACCCACGACAATACCACCATCGTCTCCCATACTACAGGTCTCACCGATGTCTCTGGGTCCGCATACACCATCTATTTGCTACGAAGAGCAATACTACTGGGTATGCAAGGTAATATTGACAGCCTCTGGCCCAACTTCTGGCAGACTCAGGTGGTCTCTGGCGATCTCTGACAATATGTCCGGTGTCACTACTGATGCTATACACGGCAAGCTGAGAGTGGGGGAGCGTCGCGAACTCACCATCTATGTTCCAAATGATCAATCTCAGGGAAATTGCAGTGGTGCGGTCTTTGTCTTCACCAGCACATATAACACGGTGAAAGTACCCTGGACCTGTTCACCAGCTTCTTATTCGGCAACTGGCTCCTCGCGCAACCCGGCATATGCTTCATAGGCATGAGCCAACAAGACACGCCGAACTCGGGTCATCGATGCCGGTGTAGCAGTAGCCGGATCTATTCCTGCACCGTGATAAGCGCGGTTATGCGACCTGATCGTGTGCCGACGGGCCAGGGAACAGGTATTTCCTGCCAGGTGGATCCAGCATCTGCTGAGCGGAAGACACCCTTATTGTTCCCCGCGTAGAAGACGCCGGGTTCAGTCTCGTTTGCCACGAGTACGGACGCTAGCATTCCCCGTGGTGCGGGCAGGCCTTCACGCGCCTGCTGCCACTGGCCATCACCCGATCGGCGATAGATAGCCGACTCCGCGCTCATCGGATTATGTGCCTCCTGCGGACCCGGAGCAGCCGAGATCACGAGCGCGCTGGGATCAGTTGGGTCCGCTGCCACGCTCCAAAGATAGTGATAGTCCAGTCCTTCACCTGGTCGAAACCAGGTATCCCCGCCGTCGTCGCTTTGGACGAACCCTGCTCCCGGCCTCATGAAGCCATCACCGGCTGCAGAATACAGCCGATTGGGTGCTAGCCGATGCATGAGCAGCGTATGAGTATCAAACGGTCCGTCTGGCTTGCGGTCTTCCCAGGTCTCTCCGCCATCAAGACTCCGCACTAAAGCACCAGCCTCTGCGGCAGCGAAGATGCGACCAGGTACCAACGGATCGCAAGTAATCCAGCGGATATGGGATGTCCACGGACGTGGCGGAAAGCTCCAGGTAGGTGATGAAGGTAACTGGCGCAACGCGGTGAGTTCTCGCCACGTGTTACCGCGGTCCTCGGAGCGGAAGATCGCACTCGGCTCGGTACCTGCATACACCACGCCGTAGCCGCCCTTTCGCTCCGTCGCGCTAACAGTGACCGACATCACCTTTTCGTGCGTGATTCCCTCTCCCACATGCGCCCATGAGACGCCCACATCAGCGCTCCGCCACAGCCCTTGATCGAAAGTCCCACAGTAAACCAGTTCCTGGCGCAGTGGATCGACCGCCAGGCATAGTGGCTCGCTACCCCTCAACTGCAGATCAACCACCCAGCCGCTGTCGTCCTGGCTCACCACGGCCAGCGCCTTATCGATTGCCGCATAGAATTTCATCGCAATATGTTCCTTTCCTCTCTCTATATTCTCTGTGGGGAGTATAGCGCAAGGTGGCTGTTTATTTACTGGACAAAAGGTCAGTCTTTGTTTTCACGCCCGCGATAGACGCTGGTCATGCGGTAGAGAGTAGCTTCCCGAACTCTGCGCTTGATCGATGTATGGAACACGTTCATTGAGTTTAAACGCTTCGACCGAGGTGCGAAGTTGTCCCGCCAATCTCGCTAAATTCTCCATTTCCTGGGCCACCTCGCGGGTACTCGCACTACTTTGTTGCGTTGCATCAGAGACGCCCTGTATGATCTGCCCAACGTCGCTTGAGGTCCTCAAGAGACGCTGCACCTGCAAGTTAATACTCTGGATGCCTTGTGATTGCTGCTCAACCAGGTCAAAAATCTTTTCGAGGGTGGCTTCTGTCTCCTGGACGAGCCTGGTTCCAGAGATCATCTCCTGCTGAGTGTCGATCATTGAGACTGCGACCGTTCCTATCCTTTCACGAATATTGAGGAGTATTCCCGCGATACTGGTTGTTTGCTGCTTTGCGTTTTCCGACAATCGTCTGATA
>WNFY01001421.1_pt1 | contig 25242 bp, 20 predicted proteins | sample 5400091 | NCBI WGS metagenome assembly WNFY01 (sample SAMN13153364, study PRJNA577476) | soil metagenome | isolation source: 60 cm soil or saprolite under grassland replicate 1 | place: USA:California | collected 2016-06-15 | reverse complement strand
TAGCCGGTTCTCTTCTCCTACCCTCTTTACAAGTATCTCACGAGCACAACATGCCCAAAACTGGCTAGATACAGACTACTACTACTTGCCTGCTCAAATCGTTACACCCACTATAACCGTACGTTTAGATGCAACAGGGTAGCTCCTCGACAGTGGCTTCTCACTATGCTACACTAACTAGAGAAAAGCAAGGCTTTTCTCTTTGTATCGCCTGGTTTCGCTCACGAGGAAGACAAAGAAATGCCCGAAACCTTCTCAGAACGGTACGCAGCGCTGCTCAAAAATGATGTTTTCACTATTCAAGCCAGAGAAAACGTAAGTCAAGGGGCCGACGCTCTTACATGCGCACTTGCATACGCGGAACAGGGTAAGCCTGAATTTTCACTGGCATATTTGCTCCTGTCAGACATCAGCGACAAAGAAAAACAAGAAATTCTTGCTGTCTCATATGACCAACGAGCGAACAATTCAGACCAAAAGGCAGAGCTGTTCGATTTACAATTCCATCGCCCCTTTCCACTCATTAAACTAGAAGCACAAAAAGATCGCCTGGCAGCTCAGCAAATACGGCAAGGACGCCGTGTCCGTCAAGATAGCGCAGCCAGGTTACGTCTAGATACAACATCGTGAAATATACCTAATCAATGCCAGCAGAACAAAACAAAGAGCTGATCCAGCGTGTATATGCGGAAGGTTTCAACAAGGGAATACTGGCTGTTGTAGATGAGATCTTCGCCCCCAATTTCCTTGATCGCTCTACTCCTGGCCAGGTGCCTGGTATAGATGGCGTCAAAGAGTACATTACAACCGTACGTAGAGGCTTTCCCGATATATTTGTCACAATAGAAGATGCGATTTCAACAGAGGACCGAGTTGTTGTTCGCACTACCTGGCGTGGTACCCACCTGGGCGAATATGAGGGCATCGCTCCAACAGGCGAAGAGGTGACAAGGACCATGATCCAGATTTTCCATGTTGCAGATGACAAGTTGCTCGAGGAGTGGTCCGAAGGGGAAAGTCTGCGCCAAAAGATTGTTCAATAAAAAAAAGAATTGCCATGCTCAAATGGGCATTGGCAATTCTTTCCGGTTACTCTTTATCACATTTCCGCTATGTCAGTGTTGTTTGTCTCCTCCGCTTCATCATCCCCACCGTCATCCTGCGCAGCTTCCTCTTCCTCATCGATGCCGTTCTGGCTATCCATTTTTTTACCATTCGTCGTTGCCACAGCAACAACAGTATCGCCCTCGTCGAGATTCATCATCCGCCTGCCCTGGATAGCTCGTCCTCCCCTAATAATATTACCAACATCCATTCGGATGACAACGCCTCCAGCAGAGATAATCATCAAGTCACTATCATTATCGCCGATTACACGCGCCGCGGCCACTGGCCCCGTCTTCTCCGTCACTTTCAAGGTAATAACGCCATTACCACCGCGACTCTGAGTGGGGTAATCATCTATGGGAGTACATTTCCCATAACCCTTCTCTGTGACCACCAGCAGTTCGCTATCCTTCGGCGTAAGATTAAGTGAAACGGCTCTATCATTCCCTTCGCCCAGGCGAATGCCGCGTACACCCCCACTCGTCCGTGAAGCCGAACGCAATTCTGTCACAGTAAAACGTATAGCTTTACCTTGTGCCGTGATGATTAATACATCGTCGTCGGCATGCGCCAGTTTAGCGCCAATCAGTTCATCGTCTTCTTCCAGGTCCATTGCGATCAAGCCTGAACGGCGCACAACCTCGAATTCATCCATTGCCGTCTTCTTGACCTCACCTTTTTTTGTGGCAACGATCATATAGTCCCGGCTGACGCCCTTAGGCATATAGACGATAGCCGTTACGCGCTCACGCTGCTCTATTGCAATCAGGTTGATGAGATGTTCCCCTTTAGCAGTGCGGCTCACCTCAGGCAATTCATAGACTTTGAGTTGGAAGACGCGGCCACGATCCGTAAAAAAGAGCAAGCCATCATGGCTGTGCGCGACCAGCAGGTGTCGTACGGCATCATCCTCGCGAGTGGCCATTCCCGTAATGCCTCTGCCCCCTCTGCGCTGCGCGCGATAGGTGCTGGAGGGAAGACGCTTGATATAGCCCTTTTCGGTCAGCGTTACCACAACCTCATCGTTAGAGATAAGGTCCTCGTCCTTAAACTCGCCTGCTTCGGCCTCCCCAAGGTCTGTACGGCGCGGATCGCCATATTTCTCTTTTAATTCCCGCAAATCATGCTTGATAATTTTGCGAATTTCCTGGATGTCGGACAGTAACAAATGATAGTAGTCAATGTTCTTCAGAACATCTTTTAACTCCTCTTCAATCTTGCTGCGCTCCAAAGCAGCCAGGCGGGCCAGGCGCATATCGAGGATAGCCTTGCCCTGCTCTTCCGAGAAGTTGAACTGGCGCCGCAAGTTGACAAGCGCGTCATCCGCTGCTTGCGATTGACGAATGGTGTTGATTACAGTATCCAGGTTATCGAGGGCAATTTTCAAACCCTCTAAAATGTGTTTACGAGCTTCTGCTTTGGCGAGTTCGTAGCGCGTGCGGCGCGTGATGACAATTTCACGATGGTTGATATGATGCTGGAGAAAGGCCTTCAGCGTCAATGTACGAGGTTGTTGCTCGACCAGCGCCAGCATATTCGCGTTAAAGGCGCTCTGCATCGCGGTGTACTTGAATAACGAGTTGAGAATGTTTTCGGGGTTGGCATCGCGCTTCAACTCAATGACCATACGCATCCCCTTGCGGTCGGATTCGTCACGAACTTCAGAGATACCATCTATTTTCTTATCGCGAGCTAACTCTGCGATCTTTTTTACCAGGTCTGCCTTATTGATCTGGTAGGGGAGTTCTGTGACAATAATACTGACACGACCACGCTCTGTTTCTTCAAAGTACGTGCGAGCGCGCACCACAATACGTCCGCGCCCATTGGCATACGTGTTTCGAATACCCTCTCGCCCTTGAATGATCCCTCCCGTCGGGAAATCTGGTCCTCGCACAATTCGCGAAAGCTCCTCAGTAGTAGCATCAGGATGATCAATTAGGTAGCTAATGCCATCGCAGACCTCAATGAGATTGTGAGGGGGAATATTCGTTGCCATGCCTACTGCGATACCAGTGGAACCGTTGAGAAGAAGATTGGGCAATCGAGCAGGCAAAACTGTCGGCTCTTTGGTCTGATTATCATAATTTGGAACAAAGTCTATTGTATCTTTGTCGATGTCACTCAGCAGTTCGTCGGCAATAGCGGCCATCTTGGCCTCGGTGTAGCGCATCGCTGCTGGGGGATCATCATCTTGCGAACCAAAATTGCCCTGCCCTAATACTAGCGGGTAACGCATTGACCAGGGTTGCGCCATGCGCACAAGCGAGTCATAAACAGCCACATCACCATGCGGGTGATAGCTTTTTAATACCTCACCAACGGTACCAGCACACTTGCGAAATTGCTTCGTGGATTGCAACCCCATCTGGTCCATTGCATATAATACACGCCGATGTACTGGTTTCAAACCATCTCGCACGTCAGGAAGTGCCCGGCTAACAATTACACTCATCGAATAGTCGAGATACGCACCAGTCATCTGTTCTACAATACTAACCGGTTTAATATTGCCCAGTTCCATTATGAGTCCTCACCAAAAATTTAGACATAGCCAGAAGGCGATATCGGTTGAAGTGTATAAATGTATGGAGGGTCTTAGAAAATATATATTATTGAGCCTACCACCTTGTATTATAGCATACCTGGACTTTCACGGCAATAAGCTCAGAAACGCAACCATCGCTGCTTTTAGTTCATAACAAAGGTTTAAGAGAGTATGTAATGTAACTTCACAAGGGTATGTAATAACGCCTATCCGCTTGCCCTCTAGGTTTTGGCGTTTACCTGTGGTATTATTGAGTACAAGAGGGATTTCCAGGAGTGCAAGACGAGGTGACACGATGAGCAGCAAAACAAATGCGAAAGATAAAAAAGCCGCTCCGACCGAGATACCATACGATGAGCTTTGGCGTTCGGGGCGCTCTCGTTTTGGTTTACAACAACTCCGCCTTGGCAGAGACAAAAAGTGGCATTTCTCGGGCCAACAGGCAGATGAAACGGTCATCAAGATTTTCCGAGAACACTGGTGGTTTCTCGTAACGTCTGCCTTGCCGCTAATCGGCGCGGTGATATTACTTATCTTGATATTATGGGGCTCTGTGAAGTTAGCACACCCAATATGGTCATTTTTCGAGATTATAGCAGTTGTCGCCATTCTAGGCACACTGGGATGGTTTATCTGGAGAGATTTCGCTAAATGGTACCTGAACACCTATATCATCACTAATAAACGCATTATTCATTCACGCGGTGTACTGGAACCTACTCGCCAGTCAACGCCTCTTGAAAACATAAAACAAGTGGGTGTTGACCTGGATACGATCTGGGGCTTTCTACTGCGCTATGGCACCGTCCATATTTACCTGACTGGCGGCGATTTCATCATGAAACATATACCAAGCCCTAGAAAGGTGAAAGAGGCGATAGATAGCATCAGTGAAAGTGTTAAGGCCAAAAAGCCCAAAGAAGAGAAACCACCTACTCCTGCTCACCCCGCGGTAGCTGCCGTCATTGATGACCTGTCCAAGGCGAAAGAACCACCGCAGCTTGAAAATGCGGATGAGGAATATATTCTGCGCAACCCCAATGGACGCCTTGGACCCAGGCGCACCTTTGGTGGCATACTGCGTATCCCTTCTGAAGTTCGTTACACTTCCGGTGAGTTTACCGTCAGATATATTCAACGCTCCCGCTACGTTTTGTACCGTAAGGCCACGATTCCCCTCCTGGCCATATGTTTTGTGCTCTTTCTAGCTTTCTACATACCGATGTTGCTGCCGTTCGTGACCTCAAACCTATCACAGTGGTGGATTGTCATGGGCATCATTGTTTTATTGCTCATCTTTTCTATCGGCGCAATTTACTCGAACTACGTGGACGATGTGTTCATTCTGTCGAACAAACGGATTATTGATATCCAACGCCGCTTCATCTTCTTTTTTGAGGATCGCAAAGAGCTTGAATACAAAAACATCAAAGATCTTAAGGTCAGGGTCCCTGGTCTACTGCAGCGTCTCCTAGATATTGGTGATGTGTACCTGGAAGTAGCCGGAGCCCCCAGCATCGTCTTACGTACCGTGGACCATCCTTTTTTCGTGCTGGATAAGATCAACGAAATTAAAAATTACGTAGCGAAGGCAGATGCCGTCAAGAAAGAAAACGAACAGAAGCAGGAACTGCATAAGTGGTTTGGGAAGGTGGTCACCAGCCTGGTCGAGGCTTCACAATTGAAGGGCGCTCCAAACCTGGAAAATCTGGATCTGATTGATGCCATGGTGATAGCTAGTGAGTTGGGCTTTCAGGTTACAGTATTTGGCGAAGAGCCATCAACAAAGCCAGATATACCGCCTGGGCGAGTTGTCCATCAAAATCCACCAGCCGGTACGGTCATTCAACCAGGTGGCGAGATCCAGGTTGTGCTGAGTAGAAGAGCCACTACGGCAGATCTGCTGGATTATTAGTATATTGGCATCGTAATAGCGCTGTTCATAGATGCCGGCTCGACAGAAGCCAGTGGTAATGTGAACACCAGCCGCGCTCCGCTACTGGGAGCTTTCTCTGCCCAGATTGTCCCTCCGTGCGCTTCAACAATTGCACGCACTATCGCCAGCCCCAGACCACTTCCACCAGTCACTGCCTGGCGAGAGAAATCGACCCGGTAAAAGCGGTCAAAGACGCGCGGCAAAGCTCCCGTCGGCATACCTTCGCCGTTATCAGTGACAGAGACCACAAGCTGATTCTCGCGCTGGATAGCATCGATGGTTACAGTTCCCCCCGCAGGAGTATGGCGTAAAGCGTTGTCACACAGGTTTGAGAAAACCCGCATCAGCATATCGGGATCAGCTTTAATTGGCGGCAGATTATACGCGATACTATTCATTGGTTCTACATTCGTGCGCTCAAACTCGGGTGCCAGCACAGCCAGAACTTCATCTACCAGCGCGGCAAGCCGCACCGACTTCCACTGCGGTTGAAGAGCTCTCATTCCTCCATCCTCCACCTTTGCCATCAAATGCAGGTCTTTCACCAGGCGCCGCAGGCGTAACGTCTCGCGCACGATAATCCGCCCCGTCGCCTCGTAGTCCTCACGGCTCTGGTTCACCCCATCCACCAGCGATTCGCCCAGGCCTGCAATTGCCGTCAATGGCGTTGCTAAATCATGAGTGATATTCATAATGAGTTCGTGCCGCCATAGTTCTTGTTGGTGCAGTTCATTCACGTCATTTGCCAGCTTTGCTGCCATCTCATTAAAAGTATTGGCAAGCTCGCCCAACTCACCATGCGCACTCGTTGTGACGCGTACATTATAGTTCCCCGAAGCCAACACACGGGCCGTTTTTGTCAGGTTAGCCAGTGGACGTGTAATGGTGCGCGAGAAAAGGATCGCTGCCAGTGCAGCCAGAACAACCAGGCTAGCTGAGGCAACCAGGACCGATGAACCTACAGCCGCTATAAATGGGGGCACAGAATTCTGTGCTGCGGAAAGAGGGGTCACTGCTAGCACACCCACCACTGGCCCATTATCATGTCCGCCCGCAAAAATCGGTTGCACCACAAAAGGACGTGGTAGCCAGAGAGGCCTTCCAGAGCCCAACTGACCCGTAGAGATAACTCCCTGCTGGCTACTGATTATTGCACTGCGCAGGCCCACAAAATCACCCTGGTGGAGCGTTGGGTCAGCCAGTGCCACAACAAACGCGGCAAAAGTATTCTGACGCAACCCGAAGTGCGGATAGACAGGTTGATTGCGGTGATTGAGCACAACAAGCAGGTATTGCTCGCCTTGATAGCTATGCTCTAAAACATTGGAAAAAGATCTGGCAGAGGCGCCCGCCAGGCTAAAGCTTTGACTGTAACTCTCGCCAATACGCTGCGCACTATCGGAAGCAAAGCTAGCAAGTCGATTATTCTGGTCGATACTGTAGTAGTGGACGATTGCCGAAATGACCGAAAATGCCAGGAGAACTATCGCGAGCATAACCACCAGCATAGATCCTAAAGCCAGTCGCCAACGTATACTTTGCCACCAATGTATTCGCATTTCCTTCCCTCTTGAGATTATGACACTGTACTTTGTGCTACCCTTGCTCCCTCAGGCAGCAACAAGCCCTACCCTACATTCAGGGTACGGTTGCTTTCGTTTTTACTTCGAATCTGTAACCTACACGCCAGACTGTGGTAATGTAGCGTTGTTCATAATTCGCCTCAATTTTTTTGCGCAATGAGCTGATATGCACATCGATGGTATGTCCATCACCCAGGTAATCGTAGCCCCATACTTTATTCATCAATATTTCGCGGGTAAATACCCTGCCGGGCGATTGCGCCAGCAATGTAAGCAGATCAAACTCCGTCGGCGTCAAAGCTACCTCAGCCCCGTTGACCTCAACTCGACGCGCAGGAAGGTCAATGGTAAGTCCAGGGAAACGCAAAACAGTGTTCGTAGTTGAGGATGGTTCAGAAGATGTAGCAAAAACCGCAGGGGCTTCTCCTCCTTCGGAGCTTCCTACTCTCCTCAAGATCGCTCGTACTCTGCTCACTAACTCACGCGGGCTAAAGGGCTTGACGAGGTAGTCATCCGCGCCCAGATCAAGCCCTTCGATACGATCTTCCTCACTTACTCGCGCTGTTAACATGAGAATAGGTGTTTTTGACCACGCACGGATTCTCCTGCAAACCTCGAAGCCATCTATAGCCGGTAACATAATATCCAGAATGACCAGGTCGGGATGCAATCGCGCGTGAAGAGCCAGGCCATCCGCGCCATCTTTCGCGACCGCAACCTCGAAGCCTGCGTCTTTCAGATAGAGACTGAGCAGGTGAATAATTCCTTCTTCATCTTCAATAATAAGGATTTTTTTAGACATCTTTCGTTCCAACTCCACCAAACGCAGCATGTTGCTTCATCGTATAGTATCATAACACGGGTACTAGAATTAAGGTACCCGCGAACAGCACAACCACAGGCCTTTTCTCAAATCTTGAGAAAATCTTGAAGTTTCCCTTACAATTCCTTCATTTCTCGGTAGTATGCTAAGGGTGTCACCAAAAAATTGTGATAAACACCGGGTTATATAGCAATACAATAGAAAGTTAGATAGCATATTCATATGAAAAAAAGAACTATTTTCATCTTCGGTGGAGTCACCCTTTTGCTACTGGCTATCCTCATTGGCGCTTTCTTTGCAGGCCCTCTATTTGCGCTGGCTAATGTCAGTCAAACGACAGCTGGCACACCTACTACGACAACAAATCCCTACTGTGAGCAATACCTCCAGGACCTGGCACATCGGCTGAACGTCTCGGTCAGCACCCTGCAACAAGACAAACTGGCTGCCAAGGAGGATGTCCTGAATCAGCTCGTGAAGGATGGAAAGTTGACGCAGTCGCAGGCGGACGCCATGAAGCAGCGACTTACGTCCCGCCACGAGTGTAGCGGAAAGGGTTTATACGGGCAACGCGCCATTCTCAGCCAATTCCTGGCGAAGTATCGTTCCGACATAGCGAATGAGGTAGCCCTGGGGTTACATCTCAGCACAGATCAACTTGTCTCTCAGTTGAAGTCTGGCAAGAGCTTGAATGACATTGCGACCGCACAACACGTCTCTTCCACGCAGTTGAACACCATCGTGTCAAACGCAATCCACGATGCTCTCAGTAAGGCGGTAAGCGCTGGCGACCTGACACAAGCTCAGTCTGACTCGTTCTCGCAGTTCTTGCAGAGCCATCCGCAGCTCCTGGATCATCTCTTGAACAAGCACTTCAGTCATTAAGGAACGAAAGTTATAAACAGCAGAGAGTTCGTGAGGAAACAGTCACAATATACAATCCCCTTTCCTTCTTCTCTCTCGTGCTAATGGAAAGGTAGGTACAATGCCGATTGTACCTACCTTTTCCATCTCCTGCTCTAAACCCGCCCAGAGCACCCACATATGAGAGGTCTACTCCTTTTCCAACAGTTCCAACAGCACCCCATTGGTTCCCTTGGGATGAAGAAAAATGGCTCGTCCTTCGGCAGCAATGCGTGGCTGTTTGTCAAGCACCAGCGCACCTTTTTCTTTCATTTCCGCCAGTGCTGCCTCGATATTCTCAACTTCCAGGCAAATATGATGGAGACCTTCCCCACGTTTCTCTATAAACTTTGCCAGGCTGGAATCAGGTGTAGTTGGCTCAATCAGCTCGATCACACTCCCGGCAGGGCCGCCCAGCGGGAGAAAAGCAATACGCACCTGTTCGCCTGGAACCTCCTTTATCTCACCTGGTGTAATACCCAATGTATCGCGATAAAAGACAAGGGACTGCTCGATGTTCCGCACAATAATGGCTACGTGGTCGATGCGCTTTGGCATGTATAGCAATCTCCAATCAGCTCATTATACGTTCTAAGCATTCTACGGTGTGCCAAGCGCATGATTCTTCTCGCACTCCACGAGGTGAAAATCCGTCTCGCGCAGCAGATGCGGAATAATCGCAAAGATGCCCGCGCTGCGTTGAATAGAGCTTGTGATGGTACGCATTGCCATCAATGCTCCTATGCGTGTCTCCTCGCTATAATGGAGCAGATCTGCCAACTGCTCAAATTCTGCCAGCGTAAGCACCTCATATGCCAAATCTGGCTTGACCAGAATGCTCAAATCAAGATCAACGTAGGAGAGGCGTTCAATTTCAATTGAGGCAGGCTGAATAATGGTTGCATAAGTATATTTTAGTACACGATCATCATAAAAAGCGCTGAGTGTATACCAACGTAGTGGCCAGTAATATTGTAAACAATCGTAGTGAAGTGGGCGTGTGTTTGTAGACCAGTGCATGAGCGTTCCGGCAGGCAACCAGAGACGTAAACAGTCACTCGATACTTCTGCCAATAACTCATCACTCAGTTGCGTGCTCTGATGAAGCCTGTAGGCTTGCCAGGACCCTCGCACCACCTGATCATAACTGCGACTCTCCACCTGAAAGTCTGGTTGCATGATAGCTCTCCCTTCCGTCGGACCTCATAGTACGCAAATTCTTTGATATCGTCAAGCCCGCAAACAAATAGTCCCGGGTACATTACTATATATTTCTCTATTACTTACGAGAAAAAGAGTGATACATCTCACCTTCGCCGCTGCAGTGTTGTACAATATAATGCAGAGTAAGGCTGCATGTAACCTATAAACGAAATAGACAAATATACCAGTGCGGGTATAAAGCTGCGTGCAGGGACCATACTCCCCATTTGCAGCCCGCTTAAAAGACGTTTAGATGTACATGTATAGGCTCCTTTAGTGCATTGACTGTTGCAGAATGATAGAAGGAAAGCAGAATCAGAGTAATATATGCGGTGTCCAAACTGTCAAACTGTTAACCCACCAACAGCAAAGTTCTGCCTTGAATGTGGCAGGCGTTTTGGAGTCTGCCCCAATTGCGGTACCGTCAACCCGGCTTCAGCTAAATTCTGTATCGAATGTGGTATAGCCTTGCAAGCGGGAAAACAAGCTGAGTCCAGGCAGCAATCGCTCCTGCACGCGAACGGACACACACAACCGCTTCCTCTCAGTTTGACAAATCTACCTGAAGAACGCCGTGTCGTTACAGTCATGTTTGCGGATATCATCGGTTCAACGCCATTGGCAGATCGCATGGACCCTGAAGACATGCGTGCCATACTCTCCAGTTACTTCAACCTGATGACCGAACAAATACGCAAGCACGGCGGCACCGTTGAGAAATACATTGGGGATGCCGTCATGGCAGTGTTTGGAGTACCCTTAGCACACGAGGATGATCCTGACCGCGCAATACGGGCTGCCCTGGATATGCAGGCAGCGCTTGCCCGTTTTAATGAACAACGACATGCTCAAGATCCGGAGGCTACACGTCTCCAGATGCGCATTGGCATCAACTCGGGAGAGGTAGCTGCTACCAGCGATGCTCATGATAACAGGCGCGATTTTCTTATCACGGGCGATGCGGTCAATGTTGCCTCGCGGCTCCAATCAGTTGCTAACCCTGATACCATCCTTGTAGGAGAGCGCACGTATCTCTCGACGAGGAACGTATTTGATTTCCATGCGTTAGCGCCCCTGAGGATTAAAGGGAAAACAGATCCAATTTCCTCGTGGGTGGTAACCGGACTGCAAAACAACACATCTGCCATCGCGCAACATCCGCGCGGTATCGAGGGACTGGAAGCGCGACTGGTTGGACGCACATTGGAACTCGCACTGATGCACGCAACCTATGCACGTGTCCAGGCGGAACAACGCCCACATTTAATTACCCTGCTTGGTGTACCAGGTATCGGTAAGTCACGATTAGTACACGAATTTCTCCAGAGCGAAGAGGAGACAGCCAAATGCACCACCTGTGAGGATGGGCTGGTCGCTCCTCGTATCTTACAAGGACGTTGTCCACCTTATGGTGAAGGGGTGACCTATAGGCCGCTGGTTGAGATTCTCTATTCGTTGCTTAGTGTACGCAATGATGAAGCAAATGAAACGTTAGAGAGCCGATTTAACGACTTTGTGCGCGAAACCTTGATCAACGCCAAAAGCGTTGAAGACCCCGTAGAGGTAGGCTCCGCTATCATACGCAGCGTGGGCAGAAGGACCAGCGACACAACTCTTGAACAACAATACATGGATCAACTCGAAAGAGAGCGCCCTCTTAGCGCTAGCACACTGAAGAAAAATACAGAACAGAGCAGTCAGAGCGCTCCACAGATGGCTTTGATGCGAGCCTGGCGTGTCTTCCTGGAAGCATTGGCTCATCAACAGCCACTGATTATTGTCATTGATGATCTCCAATGGGCAGATGAAGCGCTGCTTGATCTGCTAGAATACTTAACGGACCGCATCACCGATGTGCCTATACTTTTCCTTTGTCCTGCTCGTCCAGATTTATTCGATCGACGGCGTGACTGGGGTGGCGGACGCCGCAACTTTACTACTATTGTTCTGGAATCGCTTTCAAAAGAGGAAAGTAGTGACCTGGTTGATGCGCTGCTCAAAACAGAGGAGATTCCAGGCGTGTTGCGCTACACTATCCTCAACAGGGCCGAGGGCAATCCCTTTTTTGTCGAAGAGATATTACGCATGCTAATAGACCAGAAAGTGCTCATCAAAGAAGACGGGTACTGGCACATAGGCACGCAGAATGAGAGTATACTCAGCGAATTAGCTAGCCCCGTTGCACCACCAGACGATACACTGATAGATCTACATTACGTTTTTCCTCTTCCTCGCGTGCCCGATACAATTCAAGGGGTGCTCGCGGCCCGCGTTGATTTACTGAGTCCCATAGAGAAGCGGGTACTACAACACGCCTGTATCATAGGTCGTACCTTCTGGCTTTCGGCGCTCATTGAACTTGCCTCAGACATTCCTGCCAGTATCATTCTTGAAACGCTTGACTCGTTAATACAGCGCGACTTTGTCGAAGTGGCTGAAAAACAATCACGTAGCCCCGTAAAGAACGACCATGTCTACACTTTCAACCACATTTTGATTCGCGATGTGGTCTATAACAACATCCCACGAGCACGTCGCTCCCAGGAACACGCTCAATTGGCTCTCTGGCTGGAAGATAAAATTAAAAACAATGCCGAGGCCTTTGCCGAACTGCTCGCCTACCACTATCAACAGGCATTGAGTACGTGGTCAGCAGGTATAGTTCCGAACGCTATTACCAATCCCAACTCGCCAGAATCCACTAGTAATCCTCCAGTACGCTTAACACGTGCTGAATTACGCCGTCGTGCCATTACCTACATAACCATTGCAGGTGACCAGGCACTTCATAGCTATTTCACCATTCGAGCAATTCAGGCCTATAGTGAAGCATTAGATTTATTGGTCGATAGTAGAGCAGACTCACAAACCATCGCAGGGATGCACGAGAAACTCGGAGGAGCTTTTACCCAGCGAGGTAATCTTGATGAAGCATGGCAGGCATATCGACGAGCGCTCCAGTTGGTGACGTCAGAACCACAAGCAGAGCGAAGCCGCTTGCTTCACCTCTATAATCACTTATCACAGCTGGGGGCACGCTGGTTGCCTCTATTCAATACCAAGCCTGATGTACAGGAGATACGTACATACATCGATGAAGGGCTGAAGCTATTAGAGGGACAACCAATCAGCGGCCAAAACGCTGAATTCCTTACGTATCAAGCATTCTGGTATGCACGCAATCAGGAGGAATCCTCTGACACGCAGGAAAGAGCGAAGTTTGCCGATTTAGCCCTACAAAGCGGCAATGAAGCATTGCGCATTGCCGAAGAATTGTACGATATCCATGCGCTCTGGCTAACACTGGATGCGCTGGCTTACATATATACCAAGCAGCATAAGTACGATGATGCTCACATGATTCAACATTATCGCCAGAAATTTGCTGATCAGATTAAAAGTCGTGTAGAACTCCAGGATCTTTACTTCTCTCTTGGCTGGGCACATGAAGAAGTCAGTGACTATCCCACATCTTTAAAATGGTTAGGTTACTCCTGGCGCATTGCACAGAGCATGGAAAGCCCCTCTATTTTGCTGAACTGTTTAATTGGCCGTATGCTCACCTGGCAACGCTGGAATCGCTGGGACGAGGCACAGCAAGCAGCCAGGAGCATACTACACATGGTCGAACAATACCAGCAGAACGAACAGTGGCAGTTTGAAGCCCTGGAAACGCTGACGCTCATCTCTTATCTCACTGGCCAAAATGATGAAGGGGACGGTTACCTTCGCCAGTACAAACGGCTTTTGGAGCGCTACTGTACACTGGCCGATTCAGAGCCAACTATGCCCATTATCCACCTGGCACGGGAAGACTGGACACGCGCGGCCGCAGAATATCGAGACTTACTGGAACGCAGCGAGCCGTTTCCTTCACCTAATATGCTGGCTTTACTGGCGGAACTTGTCGTTATTACAGGCGAAAGCGTTAAGGTGCAACAGGCAAGTTGTGAAAGAGCAGTAACCGCCTCTGAACAATCTGGTACACGGCGAAGCCTGGCCATAGCCCTGCGTGCTCGCGGCAGGATGCACCTGGAACGACAGCATTGGCAGCAGGCGGAAGCAGATCTGAAACACTCTCTCAAGTGGGCAAAAGACCTTGATCTCCCCTGGGATAAAGGTAAAGCCTTCTACTGCCTGGGACTACTCTACCGCCGCCGCGCTGATGTACTCTATAAGGACAACCCGGACAAACGAAAAGGCGATCTTGGCCGCGCCCACTTCCACTTTGAGAAGGCCCTGGGATTTTTCGAAGCACTTAAAGCGGTACATGACGTCGAACGTGCCCGCCTCGCCCTGGCCCAAGGCCATACAGCACCTGTGTCTCCATAGAGATGCTCTATTTCTTGCTGAGATCGGGTTATTCCTCGTCTTGGGTTTTTACCAATAGACCTCATTGAGCGTCCCATCGAAGTTCCCGGCAATGGCATGCTGAGTGCCTTCACCGGCGACATAGTAGCCTCCGACATCAGCAATCCCGCTCGCGAAGTTAGCCAACACGTCTTGATGGACGCCCTGACCAGATCTCCAGTATACCTCGGTCAGATTGCCGTCACCGGTCCCGACAATGGCATGCTGAGTACCTTCGTTAGTAACATAGTAGCCTGCTACTCCGATAATAGAATTGCTGAAGTTGGTCAGCACATCCTGATGGACGCCCTGGCCTGACCTCCAGTATATCTCGGTCAGATTGCCGTCGCTGGTTCCGACAATCACGTGCTGAGTGCCTTCATTGGCGACATAGTAGCCTCCGACTTCAACAATTCCACTCAGGAAGTTAGCCAACACGTCCTGATGGATGCCCTGGCCTGACTTCCAGTACACCTCGGTCACAGTACCGTCATAAGTCCCGACAATGGCATGCTGAGTGCCTTCACCGGTGACATAGTAGCCTGCTACTCCGGAAATGGCATTGCTGAAGTTGGTCAGCACGTCCTGATGGACGCCCTGGCCTGACTTCCAGTACACTTCGGTTAGATTGCCGTCGCTGGTCCCAACAATGGCATGCTGAGTGCCATTATCGGCGGCATAGTAGCCTCCGACGTCAACGATCCCGTTCGCGAAGCTAGCCAACACGTCTTGATGGACGCTCTGGCCTGACTTCCAGTATACTTCGGTCAGAGTACCGTCATTGGTCCCGACAATCACGTGCTGGGTGCCTTCACCGGTGACGTAGTAGCCCGCTACTCCGACAATGGCATTGCTGAAGCTAGCCAATACATCCTGTGAAACTGAAGACATAAGGTTCCTACCTTTCTTCCGCTGTTCTAAAGTTTTTTTTGTTTACATCTAAACATGGATGGTCAAACTGTTTTTCCCAATGAGAAAATGCAATCCAATGAGGAAGACGTCAGAAGCAGTGGTTTTTGGGGTGCGAATAGCATTTTGGGAACCTCTCAGTATACACCAACCGCATCGGTGAAGGCTTGACCTGGAAGCGTTGCCAATTGCTGTACCAGGCTCAATTCGTACGCATCTGCGCGGGGCACCCCTGGTCGGAGAAGATATGCTGCAGGGTTTGCTGCCAGCAATAAGCCGAAGCGCACGATGTAGCGCGCTGTCGGAAGTATGGGTGCCGGCGTCGTATCCGTCTTATCAGTAGCAGTTGCTACCACCAGGCATCCGATGGCAGGATTGGATGCGGAGATAAGCCGTACTATAGCATCCGTTGACTCTCCAGATTGAGGGCCGGGCGCCTGACCACTTAAAACAAACCGCCGAGCAACGATACAAGCCGGATCGTCGGCGACCTGCACAGCGCCGGTTATGAAAGGTTGATATTTTCCATTTATCCCTCTGGTTTTCGTATACGTATATATGGGTGGACCGAGGTCTGGACCTAGAAGTACGTTTACATGCCACTCGCTATCCCAGGCAATGCGAAGCAAAAGCAGTTGTTGACCCAGCCCTGGCCCTACAAAGCCTATCGGTTGATCGCGCGCAACGATGCGACCATTTTCTGTGGCGTAGTTCCAGGAGGAGCGTGTCATAGCAAGAGCAGACCACCCTGATGCAACGGAGGCCGCGGTTTGTTGCTGCCTGAACTGCCAGGGGGCAGAACAGAGTTGTCGGCAATCTTGCCTATCGATTCCACAGAGCAGGCCGCTATGGGTTTGCATATTTGCAAAGCATACCCAATTGCTGTTGGTATCCAACTGGAAGTGAAGTGTGGCTCGCAGAGGTTGCCGCGCTGTAACCGGACCGCTCTCTCCGGCATACTGCTCACCCGGCTGTACCATTTCGCTTGCAAAGACCTTACTAAGCTCTGCTTGTATTGTGCCCACCAGTGCTGTTCGCTGCTCAAGGGGCAATGTGTTCAGCGACTCATGCAGAAGAATGACCTGGTACAACGACGATTTGTGTACGACAGTATCAAACGCAAAACGACAGGTATCATCGCTTGCGAAAGGTATTGATAGCAGGCAGGACTGCGGCAGGAAGGGAGCGGCGCGCCAGGAAATAAGATGATGTCCTCTCCCTAATTTGAGCGGTTCGTCGACGCCGATGCGCGGGAGACGTATCTGGTGTCCATCGACAAATACCTTCGCCCAGGGTATATCTTTATCCATGTAGAAGCTATCATAGCCCTGCGGAAGCGTTGGGGTAGAAGCGGGTATGAGAGGAAGCACTGCCTGCTGCATCATACTTTGCATCGTGGAAAAGCTATTCGGTATCACCTGGAAGGCTAGCAACACTGCGCTTGCGACAATAGCCAGGCGCAATGACCAATTCGGTTGACGTCGTGTGGAGCGTATTTTCGGTGGCAGAGGCACGAAAGGAATATTGTTGCGATCACCGATAATACCCGGTTGATCGAGACTGATTATTTCTACCTCAAAGTCATCCTGCGGGTGTTCATGTTCTTCTTTCTCGTTCACGAGTTGGCTCCAACGTCTATTGCCCTTTGGGTAATCTTTTATCCTGTTTAGTCACTACTTTGTAGAAAGTACGTTTAAAACAGAGCGTGATTTCAATGCTGCATCTCCCACAAAGCTGGGCTTTCCCATAGCTGGGTGGAGTCCCACACTGTACGCTGTTTATAAGTAGCAGAGGCATGAACGCTCTTCTAAACTGACCTTACGTGTTATCAATAGCTGTCAATTGGGTAATTGACAGCTATGCTGACAGCAAAATTACGTACAAATCCAACTTAATATTACTGATAATCTGCAATAGCACGTAACTGTATTATAAGCCATTTGGAAAATCAGATGCGATTGCCCTGCACTAGACGACTAGACCACTAGACGTTTCTTCTTGATAAAAACCATCTGAGACAAGGTTCAATTTTGACGAATTGTACTTGACAGTTTGAACAGTCACATTTAAATCTGAATTGGCTTAGCAGGCCACTTTGCACAACTCACCCAATTAGGTTCATTTGAACCATGCCTAAGATATTGAAGAGAAAAAAGTCTTCTACCTCAGAAACTCAGTCTTATCTTCCTTCTTATCCTCCGAAAGCACCTTACGATCATTCCTCGGCAACTCTTCATCAAACATTGCCAGGTAATCTGAGTAAATAAATCGCCTGTTACGTTGGTATGTATCCATCTGGCGTAGGAGACCAAGCTCTTGAAACTTCATTACGAGCCTGTTTGCATTTTGATAGCTTAAACCTGTTACCTTGGCAACACCATTAGCTGTAATGACCGGCCTTTTATATAAATATTCAAGTAGCTGATAAGCAGATCCAGCCGAACGAGAAAAGTTGGTAGCAATAATATCCCTATGCTTCTCCCTTAGTTGTACTATCTTGTTCGCTGTCGCTGTTGCTTCTCGCGCAACTTCATTCACCCCTTGTAGAAAGAACTTCAGCCATGACTCCCAATCGCCCTCATCACGTATCTTCTGAAGATGCTCGTAATACTCCAGCCTATGTGCCTTGAAAAAGTGCGACAAATAGAGCAGAGGCTTACGCAAAACGCCTTCAGAACAGAGTATAAATGTAATAAGCAACCTACCTACACGCCCATTACCATCAAGAAATGGATGTATTGTCTCAAATTGAGCATGCACTAAGCCCACTTTTAAGAGAAGAGGCAGGAGAATCTCTTCATGAATGAACTTTTCGAGATCATCTAATGCTTTATTCATATCGGCAGGAGATGGCGGCACAAATTTAGCTGTTCCCATCGTACCCCCCAGGTGTCCAATCCAATTTTGCGAAGTACGAAATTCACCAGGATAGCGATCAGCTCCCCTTACTCCTTGCATCAAAAGACGATGAATCTCACGAATAAGACGAAGAGAAAGCGGAATGGTGTCAAGCCGCTCAAGACCATAGTTCAAGGCATTAATATAATTGAAGACTTCTTCAATATCCTGCGGATTTTCAGGAAAAGCAGCATCTGCCTCAAACGCTAGCACATCTATGAGAGATGCTTGAGTCCCTTCAATCTGACTTGAAAGTACTGCTTCTTTGTTCACATACATAGCTACGAAAAGGTCAACATTAGGTAATGTTGTACTCATACCATCTAGACGCCCTAATGCCATAGCTGCCTGTGATAGTAATAGAATCATCTCACTGTCCAGTTGTATAGGTGGATCAGGCGGCAATGGTTTCGGCACAAAAGCCTTGTAACCTCCAATCTGGCTGACATAGCTCCCCGCTCGGTCATTATTTATAGCCCTACTATTGTTAGTGACCATTACAAAACTCCTTATTATCGACAAACACCTCGAAATGTTTATAAGGATAAAACCTCATGCTCTTTTTGTACCATGCCTTAGCATTAATAAGAAATTCCTTATTATCGATAAACACCTCGAAACGTTAATAAGGATAAAACCTCATATCCTTGTTAATGTTAGTATTAATAAGAAATTCCTTATTATCGACAAACACCTCGAAACGTTAATAAGGATAGCACAAACCATATCTTTAGTCACTACTTCGTAGAAAGTACGTTTAAAACAGAGCGTGATTTCAATGCTGCATCTCCCACAAAGCTGGGCTTTCCCACAGCTGGGTGGAGTCCCACACTGTACGCTTATGAATGGGCAAGAACTAGCTAAACGCCCTTCCAGCCTTGTTCTGCTCTCTACCCATGTCATTCGAGAACCTTTATTGCCATTATTATGACAGCAGAGTTGACAGACTCATTAATGTACAGGATTGGGGTTTGCCCATGATCAAAAACAACAGCGCTGTTCTTTTTGGTCCTCCTTCCTCGGGTTATCAGGCCGTGGTTCGTTTCTGGAGTGCATGAACGGCTTTGTTCATCACAATCTTTGTCATTCCTCGCATCCCGATAATATGAAAGAGGTTCTGTGGCCGAAAGAACTCGGTTGGTTGCACGATACCTGTCAGTACTCCGAAAAACTGGCTTGCTGCTACAGGATTGTGTGTGAGCGCTTGCAGGAGTTCGATCTGCTCGAGAGCAAAAGGATTCATCTGTGCCGTATCGATGGTCAAATCATAGAAGGGCTTGGAAGCGGCATTGCGTTGCTGTTCGTAATGACCCAGGGCTGCTTCAAGAGGCTGTCGTCCGGCGAATCCATCGTCGAGGGCTGCCGTGAGCAGTTCGGCATCGCGGAAGGCGTCACTGATGCCGTAAGCGCTAATGGGATCTTTCAGATACCCGGCGTCGCCCACTAAGGCCCACCCCGGTCCAGAGGGTTTGCGATAGTAGTTCGGCATCTCTCCTGAACCGCTGATCCGCTCGGCGCGTTGCCCCTGACGTACCCGCTCGGCGAGAGCTGGCACCAGATCAATGGTCGCCATATAGCTTCCTTCGACATCGGCCCGGAAGGTAGGAAATTCGGTGGCGGGCCAGGCAATATAGATCAGTGTCAGATGATCGTTCGTGGGCCAGAGACCCACCAACCGCTTGCCACGTCGATAGATTTCCCCTCCTTGTAGGGGCACCCCTGCCCAGTAGGAGTAGTAGCCGCAGGTCAGCGTCGGCTGTTCGTCGTAGCTTGGCGCCGCGACCGCTTTGGCGACCAGCGAGTACCTTCCATCAGCTCCAATGACGATGCGAGCATGCTCGGTCACACTGCCACCCGTTTTCGATTGCCCACGAATGCCAACCACGCGCCCATTTTCCCACAGCAGTTCCTGGACCAGGAACTCCTGACGCACCTCAGCTCCGGCCTGTGCCGCCGCCTCGACCAGGATGGTGTCGAGCAGATACCGGCGTGGGCTGCACACCGCAGTGATCCCATCCACAGGAGGGAACTGCCCTGTCACGACGATCTCGCCCATATCGAAACGGACCCGATCTGCTTTGCCAGGATCGCTGGCGAGCACCTTGTCAAGAAGCTCCCAGCGCTTGAGGGCAGCGCTGCCGGGAAGTTGGATCTGATGGGTCGAAAGGGTATCGCTGGGGAAAGTGGCTCGATCCACCAGCAGCACCCGATAGCCTTTGCGCGCCAGCAGCAGCACAGTCGATGAACCCGCTACCCGCGCACCAACAATGATTGCATCATACATCAGGCACCTCCAAAGGGAGTAGACTTTACACCATGTAAACTTGACATCGTGTAAAGTATATGTCAGAATAACCTGTATGTCAAGTCCGCAAATTGAGACGCGAGAACGCATTTTACTCGCCACCTGGAAGCTCATGGAGCAAAGCCGGGGGCAGGGTGTGCGCCTGGAAGATGTCGCACGTGCCGCCAGGGTTTCCCGGCAGGCAGTCTATCTGCATTTCCATTCCCGCTCCGACCTGTTAATCGCGACTGCCCGCTATCTGGATGAACGGCTGGAGCTTCCCCGGCGCATCCAGCAAGCTTGTGAAGCAGGCAATGGAATTCTGGGAATCGAGGCCTATGTGGCATTTTGGGCTGCGTATATTCCTGAGATTTATGGACTTGCCAAAGCGCTTTGGCTGGCTCGCGAAACTGATGACGCCGCGGCGGCAGCATGGGCCGATCGAATGCAGGCGCTGTATCAGGGATGTATATATGTTGTTCAAAACATTGCCACAGAGGGAAAGCTTGACCCTACCTGGACGATTGAGGCTGCGGCAGACTTTTTCTGGGCAACCCTCTCGATAGCCACTTGGGAGCATCTCACGACCGAGCGTGGATGGTCTCAAGACCAGTACCGCGAACGGATGCAGTGGGTCATCAAGAGAGCACTCCTGCGAGAAGCCTAGCTTTGGAAGAACTCACCTCGGCGTGTGGGACTGCCCCCTTAGGCCGCGTAGTGGCGCTGAACGAAGCGGGCGATCCGCTGGACGGCTTCGCGCAAGCGCTCCTCCGGTTCGTTCGTAAAGATGAATCGGACGTGCTGGTGCCCAAACGCATCGCTGCCCCAGGCTACCATCGGGGTCGTTGCTACCTCCTCTTCGGCCAGGAGCTGCTGGCAGAACTCGGTGGAGGTGACGCCCAGGGCGCTGATGTTGGCCAGACAGTAATAGCCGCCTTCGGGCGACACGACCCGTAGCCCAGCAATACCGCTTAGTCCACCCACCAGCGCGTCTCGATTGCGTTCATAACGTGCCACGGTGGCCGCTACCCCATCTTGCGTGCCAGTGAGGGCCGCTGTGGCCCCTGCTTCGGCAAAGCCGCTGGGCATAATGGTATTGAAGATATGCACATCGTGGACCGGCTTGAGCAGCTCTCTGGGGCCGACGGCCCAACCGATGCGCCAGCCCATCATATTGTAATTCTTCGAGACCGAGCCAATATTGATGGTCCGCTCCCGCATTCCAGGCAGGGTGGCGGGATGGATGACACGTCGTCCGTCGTAGACAATTTTATCAAGCGATCCATTGAAGAGCAGCAATGCATCGTTCTCTTGGGCTACATCGGCTAGTGCTTGCGTCTCAACCTGGCTGAACACCGTCCCAGTGGGCATGACAGGTGACATGAAGAAGAGGACTTTGCAGCTGCGAGCTTGCGCAGGAAGCGCTGCCAGATGAAGACGCCAGCCCTGCTCTTCTCCTAAGTCCGTAAACAGCTGCACCCCCTCTGCCAGCCGTACTCGTTGGGCCATCCCGTTATACGTGGGATTGGTGAGCAGCACCTTGTCGCCAGCGTTGACATAGCAGAGCAGCACATCGAGCATGGCTTCTCCCGCGCCGCAGGTGACGAGCAGTCCGCCATATCTGCCATCGTCATCCGAACCAGACTGGCGCTTCTGTGAGAGAGAAGAGGAGGCATAGTATTCTTTCCTTTCGACTAGACGGTGTGAGCACAGCGTGCTGGGCTGAGCCAGGTCATTGCTCATGCACCGAATGATGCAGATCACTACCGAACTACATCACCGCTGGGTAAAGCATCACCGCCACCGCCCGCGCTCCTTCAGGAGTGCGGTAACCGTGCGGCTGATCAGCCACAAACCACAAGGCATCGCCCGGCATCAGACAGACTTCCTGGCCAAGCGGGCCAACCTCAAGACTCCCCTCCAGGCACAAGAGAAACTCTTCGGTCCCCACCGCGTGGGCTGCTGAAACGTAGCCTTCCTCCTTCCCTAGCGAGAGTTCGTAGACTTCCGTCCGGTGGTAGCGCGCTTCAGCCAGGAGGAGGCGAAGGCGTGCACCTGACTCCGACGCAACGGCGGTCCCTTCGCCTGCCCGAATGACTCGGAGCTCTGGGCGCTGTTCAGCTCCAAGCAAGGCACCCAAAGGAACACCCAGAGCCCGCGTGAGGCGCCAGAGGACCTCCAGCGAGGGGTTAGCGGTCCCGGCTTCAATCGTCGAAATCGTACTTTTGGAAAGGCGCGTTTGCTTGGCGAGCGCCCCGATAGTGAGCCCTTTCTCCTCCCGGAGCGACCGCAAGGAGGCTGCTAACCGGAGGGTCGCGCTCTTGAGATGCTTGTCCACAGCAGAATAATACCATGACTGTCCAATAAAATCAACATGAGTATGATTTATCGAACACATCCTCTTCCCCGTCTGCGCATACCAGCCCCAGCCGATGCGCTAGAACGCCTCCCAGGAGAGGGCTTTGTGCTTAATGTGCAGAGGCAACAGATGCCAAAGACCCTGTTTAGCCATTTGATGCTTGTTTACGCATGTACAGTTTCCAAACGATCATTCATACATCCACTGATAAAGCGTATTGAAGTACGTTTCTTAGTCGGCTGAGATGCGAGAGCCACAGCCAGCGCACACTATCAGTACGCCAGGTTTGCAGTACAGCATCTGCTGCCTGGTCGTTAGATAGATGTCCCGTGGCGCTGAGGATGCGTTGCTTCAAGGCATAAGGATAGGGACCGCGTATTAGTCGCTCACGATCATGATTGGACTCTAAAATCAGCAGATCGGCGTAGTGCATCGCTTCAAGCATGGTAGATGTTACCTCGCCGCTATCGATAGCGATACAAATCCGACAGCCGCCGGCAGAAAGAAGATAGCCACATGGATCAACGGCATCATGAGAAACAGGAAATGATACTACTTCAATATCACCGATCATACGGCGAGACCCTACCTGCATAGGAGTAGTCTGTTCAACGAGCCTGCCATATTCAATGGGACTCACTAAAGTCTCCTGGTCTACAGGCCAGGTAGCGGAGCTTTGCTGGATAGCCGCAAGCGTAGCGGGAGCGCTAATGGCAGGAATGCAGTAGTACTTCATCAGCACAGGTAAGCCGAGGACATGGTCGATGTGCTCATGCGTAACTAATACACCACGCAAATCCTTGGGATGGACACCCACCTTGCGGAGGCGTTCGATGAGAATGCGGCTCGAAAATCCTGCATCTACCAGTAACTTTGTACGCCCTCGCGGTCCGGCTTCCACCAGCAGTGCATTACCGCTACTACCACTGCCCAATGAGGTAACTCGCATACGTGAATCGGGTCCCATTATCTAGCCATTACAAACCAAGTAAGCTCTGCGCATTGCCGCCCAACACCTTCTCTACTGCATCACTATCTAGACCGGACTGTGCTATATAGTCTATGATGCGCTGTTGACGCAAGAGGCCATAATCACTGGCAAAAAGAATGCGGTCCGCGCCAACCAGTTCTGCTACCACTGGCAGAATGGTATTGCGGTAGAGATAAGCAGTCGCGGCTGTATCATACCACACATTGGCCGTAACGCGCTGTATCTCCGGCATCAGGCAGTAAAAAGGTAAGCCGCCTCCCCAGTGAGCCGCTACAAAGCGCACATCGGGATAAGCCGTCAGGAAAGCAACAACATCCTCCAGCGTTACATCTCCTTTGCCCGGATAAATATGACCTACTGGTTCGCTGCAATGCGAGAGTACGATTAACTGATATTGGCGTACAACGTCCATAATTGGGTTGAGCAGATCAATATCGCTCAGTTTATAGCCTTGACCATGGGGCATCAACTCACCCAGGCCAATCATCCCGGCCCGTGCGCAGCGATCCAGTTCGCGTATAGCGTAAGTACCAGCCGTTGGTTGCAAAACCGCCATGCCATAGATACGCTTAGGATGGCGGCGCATGGCGTCAATGACATAATCATTCGTTTCTTCGATCAGCCCTGTGTCAGTCCAGCCAAACGAAAAAGTCACCGAGACATCGACGCCCGTCTCATCCATTTCCGCGATCAAATCTTCCGCGGTAGCAATCCGCGAACGTGGATTGCTATACAGACTGTCGAACCATGGATCACGCGCGCAATAGCGTTCTCGATGTTGTTGTATATCCGGCGGAAAGATATGCGTATGAAAATCGATAAGCATGAGTTATAGCTTTCCCAAATGTCTATTTCAGCGAAAAAGCCGGGCGGACATCTTTGCCCAGTTACCCCAATGATAGAGGATAGAGTCAATAGCGAAATAAGCTGTGCACACCCAAAAACACAAAGGACGCAATTGCTTGCGTCCTAATAAACAATACTGAAAGGATTACCTCAATTTTGCCGAGACCAAGAGCGAGAAGCCGAGGAAGGAGAGCCCTCCTCCCTTGCTGCACTCCCACCCCTTCTCTCGGTCGCTTTCGTCTCGTGTGGATGGAAGGAACCACAGAAAGAAAGATCAGAAGCAACAAGCCGTTCGATCATTAGGGCCACTTCGCTTCACCTGTTACCAGGCGTCCACGCGTGGTCTATCCACCAGGTCGTCTTCCTGGGATCTTCACTCGCTCAACGCGAGTGGGAAGACTCATCTTGGGGGCGGCTTCGCGCTTAGATGCTGTCAGCGCTTATCCCTTCCCGACGTAGCTATCCAGCTCTGGCCCAGGCAGGCCAACTGGCGCACCAGCGG
>WNFY01004359.1_pt1 | contig 25253 bp, 22 predicted proteins | sample 5400091 | NCBI WGS metagenome assembly WNFY01 (sample SAMN13153364, study PRJNA577476) | soil metagenome | isolation source: 60 cm soil or saprolite under grassland replicate 1 | place: USA:California | collected 2016-06-15 | reverse complement strand
ACAATGCGTCCAGCGGGGATGGTTGCGGAGTAGAAGCGGCCGCCGGGCGAGAGCTGCAGGCCGAGTTCAGCGACCGCGCGCTCGGCTTCGGCGGGAGCCATGCCGCGCAGCTCCGGCACTGCGACTTCGCGGCCGTGAATCGCAAACCGCATGCTGATCAATGCAGTGGCAAGGGCCACGATCATGAGAAAAAGAATTTTTGCAAGCAGCTGTAAGAAGCGGATCATTCGATAAACAGAGTAGCTGCCGGAAGCGGACAGCGGCAAGTTACTCTCGTGTTCAAAAGCAGTTTCCAGTGTTTCATGGTTTCAAAATTTCACAGTTTCAAGTTTTCAGATTGCAAGAACAACCGCAACGGAGTTGCAGGCTCGCGACACGCTGTGGAAAATTGCCCAATCTGGCCTTGCGTCTTTTTGGGGCAGCCGGATTGCTGCTTTGCTTTCACAGCGGAAGCAGGTAATGTGGATTTCCTGATTGAGGCGATATTCGAGGATGCGTTGCTGAACGTTGAGTCTCGCGAATGGATCTTCGACTGTGCCGTGGTCTGGCGGCATGGTGCGATCAGGATTTTAAGCGAATTATTTTAGGCGAACCCAAGGAATTCGGAATGATTCATAGGAAGCAGCTTTCCGTCCACAACTGGAAGCGAACCTTTGCCCTCCCCGCCGCAATCCTGGCGATGGCGATCGTTGGTTGGGCGCAAGCGTCCCCGCAACCCAACCGCATTACGCAGGAGCTGAGCTCCGGAGGACTCATCCGGCTGCCCGGATCGGTGCATCGGCTGACGCAGAAAGCAGCGGACATGGGGCCGGTGAGCCGCGGCATGCAGCTCAATACGCTGTCGCTGCACTTTGGGCCCAGCGCCGAACAGCAGATTGAGCTAGACGCGCTGACGCGAGCGCAGCAGGACCCCAAGTCGCCGCAGTATCACAAATGGCTGACGCAGGAGGAATACGGCGCGCGCTTCGGCCTCTCGGATGCAGACCTGAACAAGGTCAGCGAGTGGCTCCAGTCGCAGGGCCTCACCGTGCGCGGCGTCTCGAAGTCACGCAATGCACTGTATTTCAGTGGCACGGCAGCGCAGGTGGAGACGGCCTTCCATACCCAAATTCATCGCTACGCGCTCCACGGAGAAGCACACTTTGCCAATGCCACAGAACTGCAACTCCCGGCGGCGTTGCGGGGCGTGGTGGTGATGGTACGAGGGCTGAACGACTTTCGCCCGAAGCCGGCCTCTATTTTGCGCACGCATCCGGTGCCCAACTTCACTTTGACCGCTTCGGATCATTTTCTGACCCCGGGCGACTGGGCCAGGATCTACAACGTCGACGCGATTTACAATGCGGGCTTCACGGGCACTGGCGCCTTCGTCGGCGTGGTGGGGCAGACGTTTTTGCCGAAGAGCGATGTCGATCATTTTCGGAGCGCCGCCGGGCTGAGCTCCACGAAACTCACCTTCGTGTGCATCGACCGGGTGAGCTCGCAGTGCACGGGCGCAAGCGCGATCAGCGACCAGGGCGACGTGGCCGAGGCGGACCTGGACATCGAGTGGGCCGGCGGAATCGCCAAGAATGCGACGGTCGTGTATCTGTACGCGCCCTTTTCGGTGGTGAAGACGCCCACCATCGATCCGGCGACCTCGCAGTACTATGACGTCTTCGACGCGCTGCAGCACGCTGTCTCCGAGTACACCGTTCCGTCGACGCACAAGGTGCTGCCGGTGATCAGCATGAGCTACACCGACTGCGAGCAGAGCTTCAACGGCCAGCCGGCCTACGTGACCTGGGTCGCGAACCTGGGGCAGCAGGCAAACTCGCAGGGGCAGACGATCGTGGTCGCCTCGGGTGACGCCGGTGTGGCCGGCTGCGACTCGCAAAACGATTCTGTGGCAAGCGACGGGGCCTCGGCGACTGTTCCGGTGGACTCACCAAACTTCACCGGCGTGGGCGGCACCACGCTGAGCGGCGATGTGAGCACTCCTGCTCAGTTCTGGGACCAGACGCCTTGGAGCTCATCGACGAACGTCGTTGTCTCCGCGCTGGGCTACATCCCCGAGACGGTGTGGAATGAAACGGCATTAAACGGAACGCTCTCGGCAAGCGGCAGCGGAGTGAGCCTATTTTTTGCGAAACCATCGTGGCAGCCCACGCCGACCAACTACAGCGGACCGCCGGGGCGCTTCATTCCGGATGTGTCATTTGCGGCCTCGGCCAATCACGACGGGTACCTGTTCTGCTCGTCGGACTTCAACACCACACAGTATGGCGATGTGTGCGCCGATCATTTTTTCAGCAGCGGCGGTAGCAGCGGGACACAGGTCTTCTTCCCCGTTGGCGGCACATCGGCCGGCGCGCCTTCTTTTGCCGGATTGCTGACGCTGCTGGCGCAAAAGTTCGGCCCACAGGGAAACATCAATCCGACTTTGTACGGGCTGGCCGCTGATGACGCGACCTACGCGGCGGTCTTCCACGACATCACCAGCGGCAACAACAACGTGCCTTGCGTCTCCGGAACCACGGGCTGCGTGGGTGGATCGGGAGGCGCCGGCGGCACTCCCGGCACGATGGGCTTTTCGGCAACTGCTGGCTTCGACCTGACGACGGGGCTGGGCTCGATCGATGCGGGTGCGCTGTACACGGCGCTGGGGGCGGCAGCGGACTTCACGGTGGGAACGCCAAGTCCGTCGACTGTGACCGTCACCGCAGGCTCCTCCTCGCCGCCGATCACGATCAACGTCTCGACGGCCGGTGCCTACTCCGACGACGTCACATTCTCCTGCAGCGGACTGCCCGCTCACGCGAGTTGCATCTTCGATCCTGCCTACGTGAGCCCTGGCTCCGGCTCGGCCTCTACGACGTTGACGATCACCACGACGGCGCGCGCGGCCCTGGTTCCGCGGAACCTTCCGCCGAACGTTCCGCCGGGCGGCCCGCACGCGCTTTGGCAAATCGCGCTCGCGCTGGCTGGATTGCTTCTCGCCAGCTTGCGCGTCGTGGGCCGGCGACTCGCGGCTGACGGACTGGGCACTCCGGGCTCTGGGCTTACACCGCTGCACGCGAAGCGCGCGCTGGCTGTAGGCCCCGCGTTGCTGCTGATCGGCCTCTGCCTGTTGCAGGCCGCTTGCGGCAGCGGGGGGAGCAGCTCGAGAGGCACCCCGGCCGGAAGCTACGTAATCACGGTGAATGTGGTCGGGAACTCCAATCAGCACAGCACAACGCTGACGCTGAATGTGCAATAGGCAGCCTTCCCGGCAATGGAGATGCCGATGGTGGACAAAACGCCGGATGAATTGGCCGAGGTGCCGGGAATCGTGGGCATCGACCACCTGGCGATCGCTGTGCCCCAGGGCGAGCTCGAGGCGCAGGTTGCGGCCTATGCTCTGCTGGGCTTCCGCGAGGTTCACCGCGAAGAGGTGCGCGGCAAGGACATGGTGCGCGAGGTCATGCTGCAGATCGGGGACGGCCCGAGCGCGATTCAACTGCTGGAGCCGCTCTCGCCGGAGAGCCCGGTGCAAAAGCTGATCGAGCGAAACGGCGGGCGCGGCGGCTTCGCCCATGTGGCATTCCGCGTGAAGAGCGCGCAGACAGCGTTTGTGGCAATGAAGGCTGCGGGCTTTCGCATCATCGACGCGGCGCCGCGCCCCGGCTCGCGCGGCACGACGGTGTTCTTCGTGCATCCCAAGTCCAGCGCAAAGACCGAGTTTGGAATGCTGATCGAGATGGTGGAACTTGAGCCGTCTTCGCGGCGTCTGAGCCGCGAGGCGAAATCCTGAGCGAAGCGAAGGATCCAGCGCCGCTCATTTCTCCAGAGCCGTTCAAGGTCGAAACCATTGAACACTCTCGCCAACAATGAAAACCAATAGGGGAAGCTTTGCGGCCGGGTGACCTTGCGACCGCGCCAGTAGTACATGCTTCGCTGGGGTCCTTCGCTTCGCTCAGGATGACCCACAAACTTTGGTGCTGAAGAACTAATACCGGCTCGCTCAGCACGTACGCTTAGCCGTGTTGTGCGGTGCGCTGCTTTGCCTCCAACGCCAGTGCGTCGCGCAATGCGGCGAGCACCTGGTCCCGCGCGACCGCAAATTGGCCTTCGAGGTCAAGGCCGCTCGCTGCGGGGTGGCCCCCGCCGCCGAAGCGCCGCGCGATCGAGGAGACGTCGATCCCGCCCTTGCTGCGCAGGCTGATGCGATAGCCACCGCCGGGAAGTTCGCGAAAGAATGCCGTGGCCTCGATGCCGTCGATGCCGAGCGCCCAGTTCACCAGTCCCTCGCAATCCTCGGCCGTGGCCCCGCTCTCGCAGAAATCCGCCTGCGTGAGGTGCATCCAGGAGATTGGCCCCTCGCAGTGCAGGCTGCAGAGTGCGCGGCCAAGCAGGTGCATCTTCGGTGCGGGATTGGAGAAGTAGACCTGCTGCGCGATGGCGGCGGGATCGGCCCCGGCGAGCACCAGCTCGCGCGCGACGGCAAAGGTCTCGGCCGTGGTGCTGGAGAAGCAGAACGAGCCGGTGTCGGTGAGCAGGGCGGCATAGAGGCAGGTTGCCATCGTTGCCGTGATGCCCACTCCGGCGGCCTGGGCGATGCGATAGACAAGCTCGCCCGCAGCCGGAGAACTGCCGTCGATGTAATTCACGTCGGCGTATTCGCCGCTGGTGGCGTGATGATCGACGTTGACGGTGAATAGTTCGTCGAGGCCGGCGAGTTCGGCGCGCTCGAGGCTGCCGCACTCGAGGACCAGCGCGGCATCGTAGCGGCCCGGCTCGACGGGACCGGTGCGGACCTCGTCGGCGCCGGGCAGCTTGCGGTAGATGTACGGAACGCCGTCGCTGAGAAATCCCGCGGCCTGCCTGCCCATGGCGCGCAGGAGCTCCACGGCAGCCAGCACGCTGCCCACGGCGTCGCCATCCGGGCGGGCATGCGAGGTGACGACCCAGCGCTGCCGCGAGCGCAGAGCCTCGACCACCTCGGCGGGGTCCCCGGCGCGCCTTGTTTTGGCGAGCTCGGGTGGGACGGTGTTCATGAGCTCCTGTTCCGCTTGCCGCGCTTTTCGATGCGCTCCAGCAGCTGGTCGATGCGCGAGCCGTACTGGCCGGAGGTATCGAGCACAAAGTGCAGGTCGGGCGCCACGCGCAGGCCGACGGCTTCGGCGAGGCGGTGGCGAATGAAGCCGACGGCATCGTTCAGCGCGGCGACGGAAGCCTTCTGCTCGCGCTCGCCGCCGTCGGCGGCAATGTAGACTCGCGCGGACTTGCCTCCGGGAGCGATGGCCACCTCGGTCACCGAGAGCAGGCCGACGCGCGGGTCGGAGAGCTCGCCGGTGACGATGCTGACCAGTTCTTCCTTGATCGCCTCATGGAGCCGGTCCTTGTGATGCTGTGCGCTGCGGTTTTCCACGAAGGATGCTCCTCGGGCCCGGTGCCCAGGTCAGCGCCGCATACTTCGCGGCGCGGACCTTTCAATCATAGAACCTGGGGCGCCAAGCCGCTGGGAAAACCTGTCACTGTATCACAAGGTAGAAATTCCAGGTTTCAATGTTTGAAGGTTTCAGAGTTTCAAGGTTAAAAGCAGAGACAAAAGCAAAAGCAACACCAAAAGCAACTGCCCCACTCAAGCCAACAAAGGGCTTGAATGGGTAAGGCAAAAGCAAGATCAAAATCAACTACCCCACTTCTGCCAAAGAAAGGCAGAAATGGGGCACCTGCGACAATGAGCAGAACCAAAATCAAGAACAACTTCCCCACTCAAGCCAAAAGAAGGCTTGAATGGGGCACCCGCCCGACCTTGAACTTTCTTCAACCTTGAAACTTTGAAACCTTGAAACTTTGAAACTTGCTTTTAGAGCTCGATCACCGCGCCTTCGCGGGCGGCCTGGGTATGCGGATGCACTTCGCGGGCGGCCGCGACGATGCTGTCCAGGACGGGATCATCGTGGTCGGGATCGTGGTGGAAGAGGACCAGTTCCTTGACGCCGGTCTCGCGGGCGATGGCGACCGCCTCGCGCCAGTGGCTATGGCCCCAGCCGCGGCGCTTGGCCTCGTACTCCTCGGGCAGATACTGCGCGTCGTAGACCAGCACGTCGGCGCCTTCGGCGAGCTTGCGCACGTTGTGGTCGAAGATGGGATGGCCGGGCTCATTGTCCGTGGCGTAGACGAAGACCGCGTTGTCTGTCTCCATGCGGAAGCCCAGGCAGCCCTGGGGATGATTCAGCAGCAGCGACTGCACCCGGCAGTCGTCGAACTCGGCGCGCTCCTCCTCGATGTCGTAGAAGTTGCGGTGCGCGACCATCTCGGTCATGTCGACCGGAAAGTAGGGGTCGGCCATCTGCTCTTCGATGGTGCGCTGCAGGCCGCGGGTGTGGCTGGAGGAGTGAAAGAAGAAATGGTTGTCGCGGCTCTCATAGAGCGGCTGGAAGAACGGGATGCCCTGGATGTGGTCCCAGTGGAAGTGGGAGAGAAAGACGTGGGCGTAGATGGGGCGTTCGCCGAACTCCGCCATGAGGCTCTTGCCCAGATTGCGAAAGCCGGTGCCGCAATCGAAGATGTAGATGTGATCGTGGATCCGCACCTCGACGCATGGGGTGTTGCCGCCGTACTGCAGGTTCTCTACTTGTGGGGTCGGAGTCGAGCCGCGAACTCCCCAGAAGCGGATTCTCATGCGTTCCTTCCAGATTAGTTGAGGGTGGGTCCGCAAACGTCTGGCGAGAGATTGCGCACCGACTCATGCCTGCGGGGGGACAGGAGTAAGTGAACAAAGTATATGTCACCCGGCAACGCACCTCAACCGGGCAGTTGGACCATCAACCCAGGAACATGGACAGTTACCCGCGCCGATTCCGGTGACAAACAAGGGCGTACCGCCCCACCAAGCCAAAACGGCTCGCCGGGGACCCCGGAACTATCCCGATTGACTACCCCAACGGCCAAAAAACGGCCTGACTGGACGACATCGGCGGGTATCGCGGACTGGCTGATTTCATCTCGAAACAGAATTCCCGTAAAGAACACTGAAGTCACTGCTTTTGTCATGGACCGAGGAACTGATGTGTTGACTTCGCCGCGAGCAAACGTAAGCTAGAACTGCAAGTAATTCTTTCCCCGGCAGCCAGTGCGGCGCGCCGGAGGCCCGGATTCGCTCCAGCAAGCCGTGGCGGGCTTGCAGTGATCCGAATGGCAAAGGAGTCTGCCATGAACGATGCGAGTTCATCAGAGAAGCGCGCAATTCGGCGCTTCGCGCTTCAACTCCCGGTGACGATTACGGGACACTCGGGTGAGAGCCTGCAAACGCCGGCCGAGAGCCGCGACGTGAGCTCGCATGGCATCTGCTTCTTCTGCGATTCGGAGATGGAAGCCGACTCCCCGATTGAGTTCACCCTCACGCTACCCTCCGAGATCACAATGTCGGAGCCGCTTTCGGTCCGCTGCAGCGGTAAGGTAGTGCGGGTGGAGCGCCAGCAGTCCAGGAAGTTTGCCGTGGCGGCCGCCATCAGCAACTACGAATTCTTGTGCGAAGAGGAAGTAGTTCCCCAACTGGCACAAACCAGCAAGCTGAAAGAGGGCTCGCTGAGGACCGTGTAACCAACCCCAGTAAGCAAAGAAAGCGCTCGCCCGTGATCACACCCCAGCAAGCCAAGAACGGGCCCGCTGGGGACCCCGTGATCGCAGGGGGCTGACACGCCGTCCGCAATGTGATGGAATAGCCGGATGGCAATGCGGCGGCTACTGCTGCTCGGAGTGGGACTGGCCTTGGCCGGGTGCGCGCAGGCCCGGGGACAAATGTCGCTGGGTGTGCTCTTCTCCGGCGATGCCAGCGTGCGCGGCGCGGTCCTGCTGCGCGCCCAGTCCACCGAGGTGCTCAGCGGCTCGCAAATCGCGGCCGGGGAGGGCAGTGCCCTGCTCAAGCTGGATCGCGGCGGCCAACTTCGCATCTGTCCCAAGACCAATATTTCGCTCAATGCGGGCGCGAGCGGCCAAGCGCTTTCGCTGGGGTTAAACGCCGGCGCAATGGAGCTGGACTACGCGCTGGAGAGCGGCGCCGATTCGCTGATCACACCCGACTTCCGGCTGCTGCTGATCAGTCCGGGCAGCTTTCATCTGGCAATCTCGGTGGCCTCCTCAGGCGACACCTGCATGCGCAGCCTCCCAGGCAACAGCGCGTCGGTCTTTGTCACCGAGATGATGGGCAGCGACAGCTATCAGCTCGCGCCTGGAAAAAACGTGCTCTTCATGAAGGGGAAGATCGCCCTGGCGACCCAGGCGCCTGCGGTTTGCGGCTGCCCGGAGACATCGCCGCCCAAGGCCGAAGTTGCAGCTGCGCCTGCTGCGCCCCCTGCGGCGGAGACCCCTGCGCCCGCCGAGCAGACGCCCGAGACGCGGGCATCAGCGGTGCTCCCCGCAACCGAAGCGCCGAAACCGCAGGCGTCAGCGGCTCCCGAAGCTGCGGCAGCGGCTGAGCAGCCGGAGGTGGCGCATATTGAGGTGGACAGCCGGTTCAGCTATCGCGGCGACGGGGAGACGCAGGATTTCTACAGCACGGCCGCGCGGCTCTCGGTCTCCAGCGATAACTCCAAGCTCGCCCTCGCGCTGCTTCCGCAGATAAACCGTCCCGGCGAGGCAACTACGGGCCCTCAGTCTGGCGGAGCGGCCTCAACGACGTCTCCGGCCACGGCAAACGCCGCGGCGGCGAGCGCTCCGGCAGGGGCGCCGTCGAATGCAAAAGCCAGTGTATCCGAGCCGAAAAGGGGCGGTCTGCGCGGGTTCTTCAGAAGACTCTTCGGCGGGCATTAAGTTCCCTGTAATGACCAGGGCTGCCTGGAACCCAAATTGTTTTGCTCCACCTCTGCCGCAATTCGCGAGACGCGCGGAAAGCAGCGTCTCTGAACTGCTCGTCGGGCGCAGGATCAGGGCCCCCAAAAATCCAGCTCTGGCCGAGAAAAAGCCGGGCGGGGCTCATGCTGTTTTCCTCTGGGCCGTGATAAACTCCCATTTTGCCAACGTTTTAACGTTCAAGCTGTGGCGGCGACGCTGTTTCATCTGCCAGAGACGGGAGTGGGCCCGTCCCTCCCACACCTGCCAACAACTGGCGGATGTGGGGCCCGTATTGGGCCTCAACCTGTGAACATGGAGATACGAAAGCGATGACGAAAGCCGATCTTATCGAAGAGGTTTCGCGACTGGCCGAGTTGACCCGCAAGGACAGCGAAGTCATTGTGGAGACGATCTTCGACAGCGTGGTGCGCACGCTGCGCGCGGGAGACAAGATCGAAATTCGTGGCTTCGGCAGCTTCCGCACCCGGCAGCGCAAACCGCGGGTGGGCCGCAACCCCAAGACCGGCGACCGCGTCGAGGTGCCTCCCAAAAAGATCCCTTTCTTCAAGCCAAGCAAGGAGTTGAAGGAGATGGTCAACCGGGAGGGGGGCGCGCAGGCCGTGGCCGCCGAAGCGGCGGCAACCGAGCCGTCGGCAGGCCAGCCCGAGAGCTAAGTCCGGCGCTCTCGCGGTCGCGTCGAATCCGGGCGCCGTTGATCCCCTCCAAATGTGAACCTGCCGAACTCCATCACGCTGGCGCGCATCGGCTGCCTGCCGCTATTTCTCTGGATCCTTTCCAGCGTGGGTTCTCGCATGCTGCACGGCCGGCAGGAGCTGCCGGCCGCGGCTGTGCTTCTGCTTGCCTGGGGAAGCGGCGCCGTGGACGGCTACATCGCACGGAGGACCAGCCAGGTGACCAAGCTGGGCACGCTGCTTTCGGCGCTCACCGATCGCCTGGTGGTCTCGACGGCCTTTGTTGCGCTGGTGCGCTTTGCTCCGGAGCTGCTGCCGGCCTGGGTTGCGGTGCTCATTGTGGGACGGGAGTTTCTGGTGACCGGGCTGCGCGCGGTGGCCACGCAGGAGCGGATGGAGCTGCACGTGCTCGACCTGGGCAAAGTGATGACCGCTGTGCAGACCATCTCGGTGCTTTGCCTGTTGCTTGCCCACGGCTGGCCGACATGGCGGCTTGGCGGCGCGACGCTGCCGGGCGTGGCCATAGCCTCCGGCGTGCTGTGGACGATGCTGGCAATCTCGCTGCTCTCGGCCGCTGCTTACTTTCGCGTCTTCTGGATCGATGCCAGGAATAGACATCAGGGCCGTGCGCGAGCGTGACAACCCTGGGTTTCAAGGTTTCAAGGTTGCAAAGTTTCAAAGTTGAAAGCAACAGCAAAGATCTCCGCCCAGTATCACTCCGGCGGGTGGCCCATTCCAGCGTTCTGTTGGTTTGAGTGGGGTAGTTGCCGTTTGCCGTTAACTCTGAAACCTTGAAACTTTGAAACCTGCTTTTATGAGCGACTTCCCTGCTGGAAACTTCGTCTCCGACTACTCTGAGGCTGAGCGGCGCTGGTTGCTGCGGCTGGCGCACCTGAGCGTCCGCGCGGTGGTGATCAACCCCAGTACGCCAAATCTCGCTCTGCCGGGGTCCCCCAACCCCAACACGCCAACTGCAGGCGTGCCGCCCCCCCCCAACCCCAACACGCCAACTGCAGGCGTGCCGGGGTCCCCGCAGCAGCCGCTCGCTGCAGAGGCCGCAAGCGAGCATCTGCGCGAACAGCGCGGGGCCTTTGTCTCGCTGTACAAAGATGGCAAGCTGCGCGGCTGCATCGGGAGGATCGCGGCGCTGGCGCCGCTGGAGCGAACCGTGCGCGAGATGGCCATGGCCGCCGCACGGGAGGACCCGCGCTTCGTTCCGGTGAGGCCCGAAGAGCTGGACCTGCTGCAGATCGAGATCAGCGTGCTGTCGCCGATGCGCGAGGTCTCGCCCGACGAGGTGGTGGTTGGCCGCGACGGTTTGCTCGTGACCTACAACGGCCACCGAGGGCTGTTGCTGCCGCAGGTGCCCGTGCAGTGGAATTGGAGCCGCGAGATTTTTCTGGCGCAGACCTGCATGAAGGCAGGATTGCCGCCGGACCAGTGGCTGCACGGAGCAACGATCGAGGCATTCACCGCAGAGGTCTTCGCCGAGCGCGAAGCTTGCGAGAGTTTGCGGGAGTAAGAAACGCGGGGTTAACCTCAATGGAAATTTGAGGGTGCCCCGTCCTAACCTTCTTCTGGTTAGAGTTGCTCTTGTTTTTGTATTTCAGGTGTCACGTCAAAAACAACTCGAACCCGACCGCACTCTAGTCCGCATCGACGCTCTTCCCAGCATCTACGCTCTGCCCCGCATCCATGCTCTGATGGAGATCCACACTCTGCTCGGCCTCGGCACCTTGTGCTTCAACACGGCGCAGGCTTCCGGCGAAGTAGAGTGCGGCGCCAAGCAGGACCAGTCCCACGCCCACGGTAAGCGCATTCAATGGGCCGATGTGTTCGCTGTGGTTGCGCACGCAGGCGATGGCGATGAGGGCCGCCGGTGGAGCGGTGACGAGCACAAGTCCGGCCGCGCCTCCCGGCACACGATATGCGCGCTCGAGTTCGGGTTCCTTGATGCGCAGCGCGATGAGCGCGGCGAACTCCAGCAGGATGCTCAAACCGGTGAGCAGAACGTCGAGCATCACCGTGCGCTCAAATCCCAGCACCATGGCGCCGGTCCAAAAACACGCGCAGACAAGGATTGCGACCCAGGGCGCGCCGAAGCGGTTTTCGCGCGCGAAGGCACGTGGCAGAAAGCCGTCGCGCGCCATCGCGTAGGGCAGGCGCGAGAGCGAGAGCACGAGCGCATTGAACGTGGTGAGTGCGGCGACCAGCGCGGCGGCGGTCATGAAGAAGGCCAGGCGCGGGCCGCCGAGCAGTGCAGCCAAGTTTACCCACGAGCCGGTCTCCCATGAGGAAAGCGGAATGCGTGCGTGGGCCATGGCCAAGATGGGCGCGATGTAAGTGGCGATCACAAGCACGAGCGAGAGCAGCATCGCGCGGCCATAGGTGCGGCGCGCATTGCGCACATCTCCGGCGATGGTGGAGGCGTTGTCCCAGCCCATGTAGTTCCACATCGCGATGAGGATTCCGCCCAGCGCATCGGTGCGCGTGAACGCAGCCGGCGCTACCACGGGCACCGCATGCGGCGCGACCAGTTCCGTCAATCCAATGGCGCGCGCGATGAGGAACGCGAACGGCGCAAGCAGAAAGAGCACGAGCACAACGGAGCTGTCGCCGACGGCCCTGGTCCCCAGCATGTTCAGAAGCACGCAGAAGAGGATCATCAGCGCTCCGATGGCGAATGGGAGCACGCCTCTACCGAGCGCCGGCACCAGATGGGTGAGATAGGCGGAGAAGAGGATAGGATAGAGCGCCATGTCGAAGATGCTGCCGGCGAAGCTGAGCCAGCACTCCTGAAAGCCCCAGAAGGGACCCAGCGCGCGGCGCACCCAGACGTAGAAGCCTCCGGTCTCGGGCAGGGCGGATGCGAGCTCGCTGACCATGAGCGTGGTGGGCACTGCCCACAGCAGCGGGGTAAGGCAAAGGACCAGGATTGCGCCGCCGTAGCCGCTGCCCGCGACGATCTCCTCAAGACCAAACGGCCCTCCGGCCACCATGGCGTAGATGGCGGCGACCAGCGCCAGCACTCCGATTTTTCGGGGACGGGAGAGGCCAAGTTTCAAAGTTTCAAGGTTTCAAAGTTTCAAAGTTGAAAACCGTGGAAGAATCATACGTCAGCACAAAGGTTTGATCTCGGCTTTCGAGAGTCATTCTTCGCGTACCGCTGAGAGGGCGAACAGCAAGATACAACTGCAGAGCAAAAGCAAAACCAAAAACAAATACCCCGCCCCAACCAACTGCAGGTTAGGACGGGGCACCCGGTCCAGTCTCTGATCAAACGCGGTTCTGACCTCTTCCGCGTCTCTATTCGCGGAGGCCTTCGCTCCGGCTCTGTTTTCGCGGAGCGATCTGACCATCAATGGTGTTGATGCGCTCCTGGAAGCCGGCGTGTCCGTCGCGCAGCACGCACCACAGCGCGCTCTGCGCGCGCACCAGCGCGTGGCGATGCGCGGAGTCTGGCGGATAGAAACTGGTGATCTCCTCCAACAGCTTTGAATCACCCAGCAAACCGCCTCCCGGTTTGCTGAGTGGAATTGCCTCTTACCTGGCCTCGTGGGCCTTGCTTCGAGCAAAGGACACCATGCGGTGCCAGCGGGAGTCGTTCTTTCCCGCAACATTCGTCTCGGCGCTTGCGGCCTGCACCGCCTCGGCGCCCTCCAACTGGACGAGATCACCGAGCTCCACCTCCGCGGAGACGCGGGTGACGATCGCCGTCGAGGCATGCTCGCTCACGTTGATCACAAGCAGCTCGCCAAGGATGCGGTTCGGCATCCGCTTCTCCGCATCGCCAGGCACGTCGGCCCTGTGGACGGCGGAGGGTTCCGCCCCACGCGGCAGGTGCTCGGAGGCGCGGTCCATCTTGTTCAGATCATGGGAATGATAGCCGCGCGAGATGACAAGATAGTCGCCCGGCTTGGCGCCCTTGTGGGAACCGAAATCCGTGTAAACGATCAATCCGGTGCCGAGCAGTCCGGCAAAGTCGCGCGCGCCCACGATGTGTCCGGTCACCGCGGCGGAGCCGAAGCGGAAGCTGTCCAGCGGCGGCTCGGGGCTGCGGTACGTGAACGCCGGCCGCTCCTGGAAGGGCACGAGGATGTCGCCCGGAATGGCCGCGTCGCAGGAGAAGTCGAAGGTGGCGATGGCGGTCCCGTTCTCAACCGTGTGCACGGTGAGCCAGCCGATGTCCTCATAGCGATCGCCGAGGGAGTCAAGACGGCTGCGCTGCTCGGGCGTGAAATCCTCGCGGTTGGGGTCGGAGACCTGACGCACGATGCTGTAGCGGTTGCCCGGCGCAAGGTCACGGCCACGCAGGAAGAGGGTGTCACGGCTCGAGAGGCGGTCCGCGTTCGGGCTCTCCTTGGAACCCATGATCAAGCTGGAGCGGGGAATGGCCTCGCGGGTGACGAAGCCCGAGCAGTAGAGCTGGCTGTAGACCGGCCCCGAGGGCTGCGAGGAGGCTGTAGCGGGGTCTCCGACCTGCCCGCCTTTGGCAGGTTGGGATTCAGGTCCGGACTGCGCCCAAGTTTCAGGTCCGGACTGCGCCCAAAGCGCCCCCGACAGCAAAAGAATTGCCATAAACCGTTGAGTCATTCCGTGCTCTCATTTCTGCCGCAAACGGCATTTCCTGCTTGTACTCTGGAAACTAGCAAGGGCAGGGGTAGCGGTCAAGTAACTATAGGCATACTCCGGCAGGCACTCGGCTTACGGTCCATTCGTGAGGGCCAATTCGGGTTGCCAGGCAACCGGGGTCCCCCGGCAAGCCCGTAGTTGGCTTGCTGGGGCAGAACGCTCCCAGCCCGGTACACCAGCACCAGGCGCGCTGGCCCCCTGGAGGAAGCACTTGGCCGGCGTAGTCAATTTTGCTTTTCTTGTCCCAGATCAAAGACGCCGCTACAGCCACGAGAAGGCAGGACGAAAGGCAGGACGAAGCGCCCAGCGCGGAGACGCGCCCGTGGCCCGCGGCGGGGCACTCTCAAGCTTTTCAGTGGTTTCCGTATTTTTCTGCAGAAAAAACGCCGTCAGGCATTGCAACCCGGCGGTCGCATCATTACCATTTGCGCACCAATGAGTGCTCCAAACATCAACTACTCTGCCCGCTCGCTGCGCCTGCGCATTCCGCGGATCTGCGTCTCCATCCCGTCGGAGGATCCCGCCGAGATGATGGAGAAGGCCGAGGCAGTTTTGCGCGAAAACCCGCTGGTCGAGCTCCGGCTGGACTACCTGCCTGCCCCGCTTGGGGCGATGTCGCGGCTGCGCAAGCTGGCCGAGACGCGTCCGGATTGCATCCTGATCGGCACCTGCCGCCGAAGGGGGAGCGGAGGCAACTTCCAGGGTTCGCTGGACGAGCAGATCGAGGTGCTGCGCAAGGCGGCCAATGCAGGCTGTGCGGCGGTCGACGTGGAGATCGAGAGCGCCGAGGCAATGAGCTCCGAAGAGTGGGAGGAGCTGCGCTCGATGGCGGCCATCGTACTCTCCAGTCACGACTTCGAGACAACTCGCCGGCTGGAGGAGACCTTTGCGCGCATGCGTCCCTTCAACGCCGACTTCTACAAGGTTGTGGGCACGGCAACCTGCCTGCATGACAACGTGGTGATCACCCGCTTTCTGGAAGAGCACTGCCAGGAGTATTCGATGGTGGGCATGTGCATGGGCGAGCAGGGCATGTTGAGCCGCGTGCTGGGCATCCGCGCCGGCGGCGCCTTCACTTTCGGCTCCGAGGCCGCGGGCCGGGCCACTGCGCCGGGGCAGCCGACCTACCGCGAGTTGCGCGACCTCTACCGCATCGAGCAGATCGAGACGGTAACCAAGGTTTATGGAATCGCGGGCGATCCGGTCTCGCACTCCATGTCGCCCTACGTCATGAATTCGGCCCTTCGCCGGGAGAACGTCAATGCGGTCTATCTGCCGCTGCACGCGCGCACGCTGAGCGACCTGCTGGCCACCGTCACCGACCTGCCTCTGGACGGAATCAGCGTGACCATGCCCTACAAGCAGGCGATTGTGCAGCATCTGGACAACAGCGACGTGCGGAGCCAGCGCACCGGCGCCTCGTCTACGGCATTGTGGCGACCATCGAGGCCCGCGTGCCGCTGCAGGGCGCTCGCGTGCTGGTGATCGGCGCCGGTGGTGCGGCGCGGGCCGCGGTCTTTGGACTGCGCGCCAAGGGCGCCGAGGTCTGGATCATGAACCGCACGCCGTCCAGCGGCGCGGAGCTGGCCAAGCTCTCGGGCTCAAAGACCGTGAAGCGCAACGAACTGCCGAAGATGAGCTTCGACCTGATCTTCCATGCGACGCCGGTGGGAATGGCTTCCAATCAGGAGTCGCCGTTGGCCGAAGACGAGCTGAACGCGACCTGGGTCTTCGATTCTGTCTACAACCCAGTCGAGACGCCGCTGATCAAGATGGCGCAGGCCAAAGGCTGCGGCACCATCAGCGGGGTGGAAATGTTCCTGCACCAGGCTGCGCGGCAGTTTGAGATCTGGACGGGCAAGCCGGCGCCGATCGACGGAATGCGGCAGGTGCTTCTGCGGCAGTTGGGCGCATCGGGCGCGGAAGGCGCAGCCGGGGCCGCAACCGTAGTGGCTCCAAAGGGCCGTGCAGTGGCCAGTAACGCGGCTGTGGCCGAGGCGGAAGCCGCCGAGGAGCACGCAGGTGCGGAGAAGCAAGGCGCCGCGCAACCGGCCGAGCCCAAAGCCGCTTCGGCCAAGGCGGTGAAGGCCGTCCACGCCAGGCAGGAGGAGAAGGCTGCGGCCGCAAAAGCTGCCGCCGCAAAGCCGGCCGCGAGCAAGACCTCCCCGACGAAGACCGCAATCAAGACGACGGCAAAGAGCGTGAAGATTGCCAAGCCTGCCAAGAGCGTGGTCAAAGCTTCGGCGAAGGCGAAGAAACCCGCAGCAAAAAAGGCAGTGAAGGCGAAGGGGAGATAGAGCCGAGCTGCAAAGTTTCAAGGTTTCGCAGGATGACACTCCAATGCGAAAAGGGCCCGCCACGGGCCTTTAACTTTGAAACCTTGAAACTCTGAAACCTTGAAAACTTTGCTCTTACGAAGCTTCCTTGTGGCTCTGGCATTCCGAGTAAAAGACCACGGTGTTGCGGCCGCGGGCCTTGGCTTCGTACAGCGCGGCGTCTGCGGCCTCGAGAAGGTCCGCTTTGCGCCGCGCATCGTCTGGGAAGATGGCGACGCCGAGGCTGATGGTGAGGTGCTCCGGGACCGCGCCCGCCTCGCTGGAGGAGATGCGGAACTTGGCTGCCCCCACCGCATGACGCAGGCGTTGCGCTACAAGCATGGCGCCCTCCTGGTTGGTCTCCGGCAGCAGCAGGATGAACTCCTCGCCGCCGTAGCGTGCGGCCAGGTCGATCTGGCGCAGTTCGCCGGTGAGAATGGCGGCGAAGTCGCGCAGGACAACGTCTCCGGCAGGATGGCCATGTGTGTCGTTGAGCCGCTTGAAGTGATCGATATCGATCATCAGGAGGGCGACGGGCGTGCCACGGCGTCCGGCGCGGGCCAGTTCAAGGTCGAGCTGCTGTTCGGAGTATCCGCGCGTTTTCAGGCCGGTCAGAAAATCCGTAAACGCAGTGTGCAGCAGAGTTTCGTTGGAGTAGTCGCGCGCCAGCATGCTCTCCGAGATCAGAGAGAGGACCCAGAGGAGCTGAACGTCCTCGTGCGAGAAGCAGTCGTCGCGCTCGCCGAAGAGCTGCATGGCCCCCACCACGCGGTTGTGCACGAACAGCGGCAGCACCAGCACGCGCGCAGCGCCCATGGTGCGCAGCAACGCGTCCACCTGGGCCTGGCTGCGGCGGCCGAGCAGCAGCGGGCGGCCCATTTTGGCGGTGCGGTAGTTGAGCACGCTGGCCCGCGCGAAGGTCTCCGTGCTCGACATCGGCATATTGCGCATGGCGCGCAGGTGCATGCCTTCGCCGTTCTCCGCCCAGAAGTAAACCGCTGCACGGGAGAAGCTGACGATCTCGGCCGCCATGTCGCAGAGCAGGTTCAGGGTCGAGTCCAGCTCCATCTCCAAGGCCGAGAGCATCCCCATACGCAGCAGCACATTCACCTCGCGGCTGCGCCGGATCATGGTTGCAGGACTAAGTTCGGAAAAAACGTCGACGGCAAAGCGCTCTAGCAACTCGGACTCGGGGCTGAGGGGTAGGTGCGCCATAGGAATTTTTGAGCCTATCTCTGCTCTTAGTTGGATGCGTGCAGCTCACCTACAGCAAGCAGCTCACCTACAGCAACCAAGGTTAGTTGATTACCGCTGTTCTACTCCGGTTTTCAGTTCTTACCTGACTTCGATGGACCAAATCCTGATTTTGATTCCGCTTTTGAGCTGGTTTGTTTTGCGATTTGGACCGCCCCGGGGGCTGTCCCCCGGCTGTCCCAACGTGCAGCCGGTTTCCCGTTCAGACGCGAAATTCCGCCCTCAGTTGCCAAATCCGCGTCTTTGGGCATAGGATCAGAGTGTTGAGAATGTCATAGATCGGCTGGATCTGTCTGACCCAAAACTGTGGAGTGAAATACAGGCTGCGAAGCCCGGCAGACGGGCGCAAGCGGCGGCAGAGCTGACAGCGCAGAAGTAAAGGCCGGGACGAAGCTGCGTCCCCCTGTAGTGCAGAAATTTCTGAAGCAGTTCACCGTTCAGTTAAAGCTGGTTCCTAATGCCCGGACAACTCTTGCCCGGCGTCGACGGAGAGCAGAAGATGGCGTGGTACGCATACTGCATCAGCGAACAGGCGGATTTTCAGCAAGCTAGGGTTCGCCGCCCATTTCCAATTGGATCCCTCAAAGGCGTAAATGCAGGCCCGGTGCAGGGCTTCCCCTGCGGCGAGTTCGTGGTCATAGTCAGTGAAATCGAACATGGCCGGCCATTGACGACGCAGACCGGCGTGGAGCACGCGCGCGTGGTAGGCGAGTGCTTCCGGATGGCGACCGTGCTGCCGTTTAAGCTGGGAACGATTTTTGAGACGGATGACGCCCTGCGCCACGCAATCCGCAACAACAAGAAGACCTTTGCCGATTCCATCGCCAGGCTTCGCGGAAAAAGCGAGATGCACATCAAGGTGAGGGTGCGCGAAGGCACTGGTGTGGCAGAGGTGCTGGCCGTGCTGCCGCACAAGGCCGGCAGCGAGTATCTGAGCCGGCTGCGCGAGCAGGCCAGCCGCGACCGCGAACGGCAGTCGCGCGCCCGCGCCCTTTCCGTGCAGGTGAACAAGCTGCTGAACCCGCTGCAGGAGGAGGTCTCCTGCAAGAAGGTGGAGCGCGGCATTGTGCTGGACATTGCCCACCTCATCCACTCCGAGAGCGTCGAGAAGTACCAGAACCGCTACTCCAGCGCGCTGCGCCAGTTCAAGGACGTGGAGATCACCCTCAGCGGCCCCTGGCCGCCGTATCACTTCATGCCCGACCGGCAGAAAGTGCGCACGGTGGTGAACGGCTGAAGCTTCGGGACAACCGCATGCAAATGGAAAAGGGTCCGCCGCGCGCGGGCCCTTTGCTTTTCCGCGCGCCATGCCTCGGAAGCCAACCACGTCCCGGATTAGACCGCCAGAGACGGCGGAGCGGAAGGGACACCATTTCCTCGCGCTGTGCCTTCCAGCTTCTCTCGCCAGAGTGGAGGAACAGGGCAACCAAGTAGATAAAGTTGCTATTCTAATTCTAAGTAGTGGCATAAACTACACACAAGCAGCGCAGAAAGCTGCATCAGCGCGCCTTTTTCGGTTGTCTCCGTACCAAAAAAATGAACCGGAGTTGGCAACCGGCGGCTGAGCGGCTGCTTCCAATTCTTGGCTCTGGAAACCTTAAGAAAGACAATGAAATGCAAGCTGCGGGCAGAGTTCGGGTCCTGATTGTGAACGACGACCATACCCAGTCTGCTTATCTGGGGGCGCATCTCAATCGCCGCGGCTATGACGTCAGCGCGGCTGCCACGGCCGAGGAGGCCATCGGGATGTTCCGGAGCCTCGATCCGGCCCTGGTGTTCCTGGATGCCGATGCCCGCGGCATGGACGTGATGGAGACCTTGGAGCGGCTGAAGCAGATGAAGCCGGAGGTGGCAGTGGTGATGACGGCCACCAACGGGACGCCGGAGATGGTTTTCCGGGCATCGAAGCTGGGCGCCGACGACTTCCTCTCAAAACCGATCGACATGTCTTCGTTTGAGCAGCGCGCCACGCAGTTGCTGGAAGGACGGCGGCTGATGAACGAGGTGAGCGACCTGCGCGACCAGGTGCGCCGGCGCAGCGACTTCAGCATGCTCTTCGGCACCAGTCCCAAGATGGAAGACGTGAAGAACACCATCGAGCAGGTGGCCGAGACCAATGTGACGGTGCTGATCCGTGGCGAGAGCGGCACCGGTAAAGAAGTGGTGGCGCGCATGATCTTCGCCCACTCGCTGCGCCATGACAAGCCGTTCATCAAGGTGAACTGCGCGGCCATCCCGCACGAACTGCTGGAGAGCGAGCTGTTCGGCTACGAGCCTGGCGCCTTCACCGGAGCCAACCGGCAGAAGTTGGGCAAGTTCGACCTGGCGCACGGCGGCACGATCTTCCTGGATGAGATCAGCGAGATGCATCCGGCGCTGCAGGCCAAGCTGCTGCACGTCCTGCAGGACGGCGGGTTCTCGCGCCTGGGCGGCAAACGCGAAATCGCGGTGGACGTTCGGGTGCTGGCGGCCACCAACAAGAAACTGGAAGAGGCGGTGGAGGAGGGCTCCTTTCGCGAGGACCTGTTCTACCGGCTGAATGTGGTTACGATCAGCCTGCCGCCGTTGCGGGAGCGCCGCGAGGAGATTCCCGTTTTTCTCGACTTCTTCTTGCGCAAATACAGCGAATACTATGGCAAGCAGCCCGCTCCCTTTACCGAGTACGCGGTGGCCAAGATGTGCGAATACAACTGGCCGGGCAACATCCGCGAACTGGAAAACCTGGTGAAGCGCTATGTGATTGTGGGCAACGAATCGCAAATCATACGCGAGCTCTCCGCCCATAAGCCCGCCATGCCTCACCCCAGCAAGCCGACAACGGGCTTGCCGGGGACCCCTGATTCGGCCACGAGTGCCAACGCCGCGCCGCTTTGGGGTGCGAAAGCGGGGGGTGCGAAAGAGGGGAGCGCGAACGAAGGGAGCGCAAACGCGGGGTCTGCAAATGACGGCGGAGCAAGACATGGCGCAAAGTTGGCCAAGGCGCCTGCAGGCGACGGCGATTCGCTATCGCTGCTGGAGATCGGGCGGCGCGCCGCAATGGAGGCCGAGCGGGCGGCGATTGAACGGGTCCTGAACGAGACGCGATGGAACCGCCGGCAAACCGCGAAAATACTGAAAGTCAGTTACAAGGCGCTCTTGAACAAGATGAAACTCATGGAAGAACAGGACCTGGCCCGAAAGAAGTCCTCTGCGACGCCATAGCAGCGAAAAGAACCCCTCAATTCCAGGCGATTTGGTTGCCCGGTTTTCTGGCGGCGGGCAAAAATTTTGCTTCGCATTCCCTCGGATTTCTTTGAAGAATTTGAAAAAAATCCGCTTCGCTGGCGTTCCACGTGCATCCAACCTGAGTAACAAAGAGGCCGTAAACTCAAATGGTAGATCCTCTCAAGAAGTCTCAATCTCTCGAAACCGACCCGATACAACGGAGCGGTGTCTAATCTCCTCACCCCCGATTCTCCCTTCCCTTGCCTCTTTCAGAAAGCGACCTCGAGTGAGGTCGCTTTCTTATTTGATCCTGTAGCGTCTAACTTTTTATTCGGTCGCCAGCGCGGCTGGCCAGCATTGACCGCGGGGGCGGGCGAGAATATCATCATCAGTTTGCGGTAGTCCCCAAACTGCTAAGCGGGCCTGCTATGGACAAAGAAAAACTCGAGCACTACCGAAAGCTGCTGGAAGACAGGAGAGTTCACCTGCGGGAGAGCGTTGCCCGCACGGAGGAGGACGGCCGCGCCGCTCAGACCTCCGACTCTGCCCAGGATATCGCCGACCACGCGTCGAGCTCCTACCAGAAGGAGTTTCTGTTTGCGCAGAGCAACAACGAGCGGCGGCTGCTGCAGATGGTGGAGCGCGCGCTCTTTCGCATTTCGGAAGGCGCCTATGGCGAATGCGAGCAGTGCGGCAACGAGATCAACGAGCGGCGGCTGGAGGCGGTCCCATGGGCGCGGCACTGCATCGCCTGCCAGGAGCGGCTGGAGCGGGGCGAGCTGCAGCAGCAGGGGCGGAACAGCTAGCCGACCAGCGTCCGACGCATAAATTTTCATCCGGCGCGGCGCCCCAGAGATAGGAATCCCGCGCCGATTCTGTCACTGCGCTTATGTGGGGAAGTCAATGCCCTGGCACCCACGTATTTGCCAGTCCTTAGGCTTTATTCCCCGGCCCGGGCTCCTCCCCATGGAAGATCTCCCAGACCTTATGGCGCAGCACCGATCCGCCGTATGCGCCTGCGAAGCCGGGCATCACGATCAGGATTGACCCGGCAATGCTGGCCTTGGTGAAGTGGGTGGCGGGAATTGCCAGGCCGGCGGCCAGGATGGTGAGCGGCACGGGAGCACCGACCAGCAGGACCCATCGCCAGGGCCGCTCCGGCCGCAGAAGTCCCAGCATCATCGTGGCGACCGTCACTGCCAGCGCCGAGAGCAGCGGGTCGGGCTGGTCCATCCAAGCCACAAACACGTGGAGCGCGCCGCAGCCCACTCCGAGCAGCAGCGCAAAGAGAGCGAACAGGAGCGGAAAGCGCTCAGGTTGAGAAGATGGGTTGAATGGCATCACTGCGATTGTAATGCCCCGCTCAGATTCGCCAAAAGGCCGAAGTTCAGCTTTCACAGCTTTTGGATTTCAGGTGTCATCCTTCTATGAAAGAAGGATGACACCTCAACCGCACTGATTCACTTCAAGCATTACTCATACTTGTAAAATCCGCGGCCGGATTTGCGGCCCAGCCAGCCGGCGTCGACCATTTTGATCAGCAGCGGGCAGGGGCGGTATTTGTCATCGCCAAGGCCGGTGTGCAGGACATGCAGGACGTCCAGGCAGACGTCGAGGCCGATAAAATCCGCCAGCGTGAGCGGGCCCATGGGATGCGCCATGCCGAGTTTGAAGACCTGGTCGATCGCCTCTGCGCCGGCCACGCCCTCCATCTTGGTGTAGATCGCCTCATTGATCATGAGCATGAGGATGCGATTGCTGACGAAGCCCGGGGCATCGTTGACCTCGACCGGAGTCTTGCCCAGCCGCGTGGCGATCTCTTTGGCGACTTCGAATGTCGCATCGTTGGTGTTGAGGCCGCGGATGATCTCGATCAGCTTCATCACCGGAACGGGATTAAAGAAGTGCATGCCAATAAAGCGGTCGGCGCGCTGCGTCTTGGCTGCCAGCAGCGTGATGGAAATCGAAGAGGTGTTGGAGGCGAGGATTGTCTCCGGCGGGCACAGGCGGTCAAGCTGCTCGAAGATCTTCTGCTTCACCTCCAGGCGCTCGATGGCAGCTTCGATAACGAGCTGACAGCCGGCCAGCGGCTCTATCCTGACCGTGGGCTGGATGCGGGCCAAAGCGGCGTCGCGCGCCTCGGGTGTGAGCTTGGAGTGCTCCATCTCGCGGCCCATGTTCTTGAAGATGGCGGCGAGGGAGCGCTCCAGAATGCGCGGCTCGACGTCGACCAGGACCACGTTGTATCCGGTCCTGGCACAGACGTGAGCGATGCCGGTGCCCATGGTCCCGGCGCCCACGATGCCGATGCTCTCGACGGCCATCTGCCTGCCTCCGTGCGGAAAGGAGTGTACCAGAGGCGAGAGGAACGAGGTTTCAAAGTTTCAGGGGGTACATTTGCGAGAGGTGACCGCGGACAGCACAGGTAAAGATCAGCGTTGCTGGGATCCTTCCGCTTCGCGTCAGGATGACATACAAGAACAAGAGCAAAAGCAAAAACCCCACTTCTGCCAAAGGACGGCAGAAGTGGGGCATCGATTTTGCTTTTCAACTTTTTTGAAACTTTGAAACCCTGAAACTTTGAAACCTTGTTCTTATTGCTTCTGCTTTGCGATTGCGAGGCGGGCCTCAGCCAGCGCCAGTTCCTGGAAGGCCTCGTCGAACTCGTCGGTGTTCTCGGCTTCCTTCAGGTGCTTTTGAGCGCGCTCACGGGCGGCTTCGGCGTGAGGCACGTTGACGTCCTCGGCGCGCTCGGCGGTCTGCGCCAGGACAGTAACCCGCTCGGGCAGCACTTCGACGAAGCCCCAGGCCACGAAGAGCCGTTCGGAGACGCCGCCGGCGGTGGTGTAGGTGATCTCGCCGATGGCCAGCTCGCTGATGAGCGGCGCGTGGCCGGGAAGGATTCCCAGGTAGCCGTTTCGGCCGGGGATCTGGACCTCGGTGACGCGGTCCTTTACGACCTGGCGCTCCGGCGTGACAATTTCGAGTTCGATGGTGTCTGCCATAAATTAAGTTTCAAGGTTTTCAAAGTTTCAGGGTTTCAAAGTTGAAGTCAAAAAGCAAAAACAACTTCAACTGCCCCACTCAAGCAAAAAAGCTTGAATGGGCCACCACAAAAGGTGGTCCACCCTCAAGATTCTTCCTACGCCTTGGCTTTCATCTGCTCGGCGGCCTCGAGCACCTCTTCGATGGGGCCCTTCATGTAGAAGGCCTGCTCGGGGATCTCGTCGTGCTTGCCCTCGATGATCTCCTTGAAGCTGCGCACCGTGTCGGCCACCTTGACGTACTTGCCCGCGAAACCGGTGAACTGCTCGGCGACGTGGAAGGGCTGCGAGAGGAAGCGCTGTACCTTGCGCGCGCGAGAGACGACGAGTTTTTGCTCCTCCGAGAGCTCGTCGATGCCGAGGATGGCGATGATGTCCTGCAGGTCCTTGTAGGTCTGCAGCGTGCGCTTGACGCTCTGCGCCACGTCATAGTGCTCCTGTCCGACGATGCGCGGATCGAGAATACGCGAGGTGGAGGCCAGAGGATCAACCGCCGGGTAGATGCCGATCTCGGTCAGGGCGCGGTTGAGCACCGTGGTGGCGTCGAGGTGGGCAAACGTTGTGGCCGGCGCCGGATCGGTGAGGTCGTCGGCGGGGACGTAGATGGCCTGCACCGAGGTGACCGAGCCCTTCTTGGTCGAGGTGATGCGCTCCTGTAGCTCGCCCATTTCGGAGGCCAGGTTGGGCTGGTAGCCCACGGCTGACGGCATACGGCCGAGCAGCGTGGAGACCTCCGAGCCCGCCTGCGTGAAGCGGAAGATGTTGTCGATAAAGAGCAGCGTGTCGGCGCCCTCGACGTCGCGGAAGTACTCGGCGACGGTGAGGCCGGTGAGGGCCACGCGCAGACGCGCCCCGGGAGGCTCGGTCATCTGGCCGTAGATGAGCGCGGCCTTGGACTTGGAGGGGTCGCCGGCGACGATGACGCCCGACTCCTGGAACTCGAGCCAGAGGTCGTTGCCCTCGCGCGTGCGCTCGCCCACGCCGGCGAAGACCGAGTAACCGCCGTGCTGCTTGGCGACGTTGTTGATGAGCTCCTGAATCACGACCGTCTTGCCGACGCCCGCGCCGCCGAAGAGGCCGATTTTGCCGCCCTTAAGGAAGGGCTGGATGAGGTCGATGACCTTGATGCCGGTCTCGAACATCTCTTCGTGGGTGGACTGCTCGTCAAACAGCGGCGCGGGGCGGTGGATGGGCATGCGCTGCGTTTCGCCCACGGGGCCGAGCTCGTCCACGGGCTCGCCGATGACGTTGATGACGCGGCCCAGCGTCTCCTTGCCCACGGGCACGCGAATGGGGCCGCCGAGGTCGATGAC
>WNFY01003973.1_pt1 | contig 25258 bp, 24 predicted proteins | sample 5400091 | NCBI WGS metagenome assembly WNFY01 (sample SAMN13153364, study PRJNA577476) | soil metagenome | isolation source: 60 cm soil or saprolite under grassland replicate 1 | place: USA:California | collected 2016-06-15 | reverse complement strand
ACATCGCAATAAGAAAAGCAACGCCGCCGATCTCTGGGGAGCGCACGCGGCTCGCGTGCACTTTTCCGCGGCCCGCCGAAAAGAGTGTGTTTGGCCAACCGCCAAACACGACAAGCCAGCGGTCTGCGCTCCCATGAACAAAACAAACTGGACGATTTCCCATACAAGTTACCTCCAACTCAGAGAGTCGGACTTGTATGGCCGAGGCCGCATCGCCCAGCTCTCATTCTTCTTTTTGCGAAGAAGTTTTCTCGCGCGTCGCTTTTGTAGCGGCGTTCGCCGCGGCGAACGCCGGGCGGCTGACACAGCCGCCCCTACAACACGAATGAGGTGGACCGGACAAATATTCTGGCTCCTGGCTTATGACGCCTGTGCGGCACCGCACCTTCTTCCCGCCTTCACCCCCGAAATTTTTCGGGGATTGGCCCAATGAGAAGTCGTATCCAGTTACAGCAGCGCAACTGCTCCCGATTTTCACGGGATTTCTTGCGCCGATCCACTTTTCCAAGCTCGCAAAGAACTGGTTCCAGAACTAGCGGCTTGCGCACCGCGCTTCAAGAATTATTTAATCACCTGCCAACTCCTGCTGTCATGTCGAGCGAAGTCGAGACACCTCTTCCTTTAAAATGAGAGATTCCTCGGCTTCGCTCGGAATGACAATCACCATGCTTCCAAACATCTGATGATGGGCCAATCTGAATCGAGTCGCAGCTTTCTTATCACCGGTGGCGCCGGTTTCATCGGCTCCAATCTCACCCTGGCGCTACAGGACAGATTCCCGAACGCGCGCCTCACGGTTATTGACGATTTTCGCTCCGGAAATTTCAAGAATCTCACCGGCTATCACGGCGATTTCGTAGCGCAAAATCTGGCAATGCTGGATTGGCGAGAACAATTCGGCGACGAAAAATTCGACGTGATCTTTCACCTCGCCTCGATAACCGATACGACGTTGCACGATCAATTCGTTCAGGTACACGACAACGCCGAAAGTTTCCGGCGGCTATTGAATTTTGCGCGGCCGACCAGGACCCGAATCATCTACGCCTCGTCGGCGTCCACTTATGGCGCTGTCACGGAGGCCAATGTCGAATCAAACGACGCCGCGCCGGCGAATGCTTATTCCTTTTCAAAAGTCATCATGGACAACATTGCCAGGCGCGCCGCCGCTGGGTCACCTGATTGGATCATCGTCGGTTTGCGTTACTTCAACGTTTACGGGCCGCGCGAAGCGCACAAAGGCGTACCGGCGAGCATGGTTTATCATCTGGCGCAACAGATGAAGGCGGGCCAGAGGCCGCGCATTTTCAAACATGGCGAGCAAAAGCGCGACTTTGTTTACGTGAAGGACGCGGTCGAAGGCACCCTCCGCGCGCTCGATGTGCAAACGAGTGGGATTTATAATCTCGGCTCAGGCCAGGCGCGCTCGTTTAACGAGCTGGTCGATGTTCTCAACAAATGTCTCGGCACAAACTTTGAGCCTGATTACATCGATAATCCGCATATGCATTATCAGAACTTCACGCAAGCCGATCTGACGAACGCGCGCAAGGCGCTCGGCTACGAATCGCGTTTTCCGCTGGAGCAAGGCGTGCGCGATTACATGCAGTGGCTGTACGGATAACGCCTCTCGCGTTTAGCGCAACGGTGGATCGGCTTCTCCGAAGACGATGCCAAATGTTCGCTGAAGGCCAAGGGATGTTGCGGGGAGCGGCGCAGCCTGGAAAACTTGACAGCAAAGCTGCATTGGTTTGGCAACGCGTTGAGGACAACGCGTTCCACCTTTGCCTGCCAGATGGGTCCTACTCAGACGCCGCCAAATCACGAAAGGTCTTTTCCGATAATTGGAATTGGTGCCAATCGCTGTCGATCCCGGCAGCGAGTTGTTTGTAGAACTCGATGCCGCGCTCGTTCCACTTTGCCACCCACCATTTAATCATCCCGCAGCCAGCACGCGCTGCTTCTCCCGCGGCAGCTTTCATTAACAGTTTGCCGACACCCCTGCTGCGATGTCGTTTAGCGATATGGAGTTCCTTGATAATTAGGTTCGGCTTCACTCGGTACGTGAAGGGGACAAAATAATAAACCAGAAACCCAACCAACTCACCGCCTTCTTCGGCAATGAGACAATGAAAATCGGGCGGTGAACGGTGGAACCCTTTTTCCCGCAACACCTCTTCAGTAACAGCGAAATCTTCGGCATATTTTTCAAACTCGGCCAGTTCACGCATCAATGGGAGCAACCTTGGAATGTCGGCTTCGGCTGCTTTTCTAATCACGGAAGTTGCCATGGAACTTATTCGTCATCCTGAGCCGAGCGAAGGATCACGCCGATTCACGATGGATGAGGGCTAAAGGATCATGTAATGACAACTTCATGGGAGAGCTCCCTGCCTCTGGTCTGGATGACGGGGCCTACCCTTCCCAGAAAAATTTCGTCGGCCGGCGGATTTCTGGCGGCAGACTTTTGTGCACCGGACAATTAAGCGCGGTTTGCTCGAGCACTTCGCGCTGCGGATGATTTTTTGACAACGGAATATGGATTTCCGACGATAATCCAACGATCCGGCGCGGCGCGTCGTCCGACATTTCCTTTTGCACTGAGACGCTCATTCCACGCAAGTCGATACCGAGTTCCTGCGCCTTGATTCCCATGGTCGTTGTCATGCACGTGGCGAGCGCGGTGCCAACGAGATCAGTGGGTGAAAATGCTTCGCCTTTGCCCTTGTTATCTGTCGGCGCGTCGGTGGAAATCTTCGATTGCGACGGCCCGTGTGTCGCGTCGCAATGCAAATCGCCGGTGTAGGTAACGTCAACTTTGACCATGTCTCATTGTGCGACGCATTACGCCAATTGTCACGCGTTGCGGCCGAATCCCGCGGCTGATTCGAAACACCTTAGGTATGAAAAAGAAAGTCACGGGAAAAGATTTAAAGAAAGAACCGCCGCGGAGTCCGCGTATTCGCGTTGGCGGGTACGCCATTCTTGGCCGCACTATAGATAAATGCCGCGCAGTCGTCGCAGGGAACATCGGCGAATATCATTTCGATTGTCCGCTCGATAACATGCTTTTTGGCTTCAAAGGTTTGAACGCCGAAGATTTCAAAACGCAGATCGAGCAGGGCGCGAGCGACGTGGAGATAGTCGATTGGCTGAATCAAAGCGGCCAGAATAAAACGCCGAAGGAAATTAAACGTTGGGCCGACGAGGTGGAGGCAAGCAGTCTCTACAATCATCCGGAAAAGCGCGAGTTCTTCAGTAAAGAGGTCAGGAAATTCGGGCTCGAACCGGAGAAAACGACAACATTCGAATGGCTGGAAATCGACGATAGAATTTCTCATGCGCAGCAAGCAGCGTAGAAGAAGCCAGCGAATGTGGGAGCAGCCTTGATGCCGCGAACTCTCTATTGATTGCGCGTCGGGACGCTAAAGTCCCTCGCACATCAGGTCTTAATTAGCGGCGGCGGAATATCTTCGGTAATGCCGGTGTCAACGCCGCCCCGAAGCTTGCTGTGCCAGGCGCCGTAAAAAAAGTAAATCAGCAGGCCAACCGCGAGCCAAACGAAGAATCGAATCCAAGTCAGAACTGGCAGGCTCAGCATAAGCGCGAAGCAGAAGATTACTCCGATGATCGGAAACATCGGCACGAGTGGAGCGCGAAACGGCCGCGGCCGCCCCGCATCTGTGCGGCGCAAAACGACGACGCCGATGCAGACAAGAATGAACGCGAACAACGTTCCGATGTTCGTCAAATCTGAGAGTGAGCCGATGTCAGTCAGCATCGCTACTCCGCCGACGACAACACCGGTCCAGATCGTTGTCACGTGAGGAGTGCGGAAGCGTGGATGAATCTTCGCGAAGTATTGTGGAAGCAAGCCGTCCCGCGCCATCGCCATAAAGATACGAGGTTGCCCGAGCTGAAACACGAGCAACACGGAAGTCATCCCGGCTAGCGCGCCTGCGCTGACCAACGCTTCCGCCCATGGTTGACTGGCGAACGCAGTGGCTGCGGCCGCGGGATCGCCCAGGTAGATCGTATATTTTTTTATGCCGGCCAGAACCGTGCCCATTAGCACATAAAGCAGCGTACAAATGATCAGACTGGCGATGATTCCTATGGGCATATCGCGCTGCGGATTTCGCGTCTCCTCGGCAGTCGTCGAAACTGCATCGAACCCGATGAAAGCGAAAAAAATGATGGCCGCTCCGCTCATAACACCGGCGAAGCCGTTCGGAACATAGGGATGCCAGTTCGTCGGATGCACCATAAACGCGCCAAACGAAATGAAGAAAACAACGACGGCCACTTTGATAATCACGATCCAGGTATTCGTTCGCGCGCTCTCGCGAATTCCATAAATCAGAAGAACCGTTACCGCCGCAACGATCACCAGCGCGGGAAGATTTATTGCGATTGGATGACCCGCAATGACTGGCATGGTTGTCGAAGAAAAATCGTTCAGCGTATCGCCACCTTTCGCAATCAGATCACGGGCGGTGCGGTAATCATTCACCGTCCAGATTGGAAATTTGAGTCCGAAAAGACTGCCGCAGAGCTTGACGAAATAGCCAGACCAACCAACCGCTACCGCCATGTTGCCAACGGCATATTCTAAAATCAGGTCCCATCCGATAATCCAGGCCACGATCTCACCCAAAGTCGCGTAGGAATACGTGTACGCCGACCCGGAAACCGGAATCATCGATGCCAACTCGGCATAACAGAGCGCAGCAAAGCCACACGCCAGTGCGGCGACGAATAGGGAAATCGCCACCGCTGGACCAGCCCCGGCACGTCCAAGAACAACGTCGCCACCGGAAAGCCATGCTTGGATGAAATTGAGAACAGGCGTCTCGAGCCGGGTCGGGAAGGTCTGACCAGCGATTGCAGTGCCTATAAGCGCAAAAATTCCTGTGCCGATGACCGCACCGATTCCAATGCAGGTCAGATCGAAAGCACCAAGCGTGCGCTTCATTTGCCGATCCGGCGCCGCAGCTTCGGCGATCAAAAGGTCGGGATTTTTCGTTCTGAACAGTTGGAGCGCCACAGCTTGAAATCGTGGCATCAAGCCGCTGCGCCGGTCAATCCAAAGCTTTGGACGTCAATCTGCAGGAACGCGTCGAGATGGCTGGAGTCCATGCGCAGTCGAGGAGGCAAGTTCTTTTTGTAATCTCGCGACCATATGACCGGTGAACCCGCAAAGATTCTCCTCGGTGACACGGCAATAGCGCCATTGAAGGAACTTCGGTATTGACGCGCCGCTGCGGTTCCAGTGAGTGAGGATATTCCCCGCCGATGATTGCGCCGATGTCAATCACGGTAAGCGCAATCCGGCCGAGAGTACGCTTCAATTGCCGCCGCTCGGGCGCGGCAGTTTCGGCCCAGCAAGAGATCAGACTTCTTGCGAAAAGTTTGAGCGCTATCGCGCCGCGGCTATGCCGTTTTGCGTCTGAGAAATTGCGGTTTTGGTGCTTTGGATCGCGCGAGCTCGCCATCCGGCTTTATCGGGCACGGCCGCTTCCAACTGGGCAAGAGCGGCGCGCAACTGCTGCAGCGCGGTCTGCATATGCGGTTGATCGGCCCGCGTGGTAGTTAGGCTAAAGGTGGAAATCGCCAACAAACTGACAATTGTCACAGTGAATGTTTTCATTGCCGCGTTGTAAGCGGAGCGTCTCCACATCGTCAAGAAATAAAGCCTTCCAGAGTAGACGTTTCGAGCGCGTTTTCGTAATCTCTTCGACAAAATGGCCGACGAACCGGCAAAAATTATCCTGGGTGACACGGCGATTACCGCGATCGAACGAACTCCGGGCCGGCGTTCGTCCCGTCGAAAGAAACATCAGCATCGACACCTGACGCATTGCGAGAATTGCGGCGCACCGCTCACTGGCCATTACTGCGGACAATGCGGGCAAGCTGCCGTCGATTACCGCCGCTCGTTTCGGTACGTCATCGCGGATGTGCTCGACTCATTCCTGAATTGGGACTCGAAATTTTTTACCACAATTGCGCTTCTCATCGTAAAGCCATGGCGTTTGACCAACGAGTTCCTCGCCGGCAAACGCGTCCGCTATGTAAATCCGCTTAGGCTGTATCTGCTCGCGAGTATCTTGTTTTTCTTTGCGGTGAATTACGGAGCGAAAGGACTACGCGTCGACGCCAGCAAACTCGGTCAAAAAGATCGCGCGGAACTCGAAGCCGAGTTGAAGAAAGAGGATTTGCCGCCCGCGGCGCGCGAAAAACTGGAGGCGTTGTTACGCGAGCCTGAGGCCCAAGCTTCACCCACTAACGTCTCTCCGTCTCCACCGGTCACCGCTTCACCTCCTGCGCAGTCGAATCATGAGCAGAAGCAGGAATATGGGAAAATAGGCGAGCGACCGTTTGTGGTTTTTGACCAAGCCAAATCCACAACTCAGTTTGAACGTTGGATCGAAGCGCGCGCCAAAGAGAAGATGGGCGAGCAGGGAACAAAAATGGGACTATTTATCGCGACGCTTTTCAGCAACCTGCCTTACATGATGCTTTGCTGCATCCCATTATTCGCATTCGTCCTGAAAATTTTGTATATCCGGCGGCACACTTTTTACATCGACCATCTGATTTACGCGCTTCACATCCACACATTCGCTTACACCGCGATCATGCTGATCGTGCTCGCGACAATCGGGCTCACCCGCACAGCGCCCGGTGCCGTCGCTGGCTGGATTATCGCGCTCCTCTGGATCGCGTTTGCAGTGCAAATCTTCTTGTCAATCCGGCGCGTTTACCGGCAGGGCTGGTTCATCAGTACTTTTAAGTTCCTCTTGGGGGGATTTATGTATCTAATCGTCATTCTAGCCGCGCTCGCCGCAACCTTCTTCGTCACACTCGTAATGCCATGAAAAAGATAATCGCTCTCGGCTTGGCCTTGCTTGTCTCTCCCGCTTCAGTTTTTTGCGGTGATCGGCACATCGCTTTTGAACGCAACCAGGCTGTCTGGATCGCAAACCTCGACGGCACTGGCGAAAAAAAGATCGCTGATGGAATGTTCCCTGCGATCTCGCCTGATGGAACTCACGTCGCGTTTAACACCGTCGAAAAAACGAGTGACACCGCGTACGTCCGTCACATGGCGGTAATCGATCTCGCCACGGGAAAAGTTGACCTTTTCAAAGATGTTCCGAGTGACAATTCCTATTACCCGAGCTGGACGGCTGACGGGAAACAGATCCTTTTCACCACGCGGCCGCACGAAGTGTGGGACCTGGTCACTATCAATTCAGACGGCACAAATTTTCATGTGCTGAAACCGGGCGTTCAAAACGAAGTGACACGCTACTCGCCGATCTGGGCGCGCGATGGCCAAACGGTTTTTTGCGAAGACATGACCAACATTTATCAACTTGGACTCGATGGCACGGTCCGCGGGCAATGGAAAATCGACAAGATCGTGCCGAAAGGCGATATGAGCGGCGACGGTCGGATTGATGTTTCACCGGACGGCAAGCGATTGCTTTTGAGCATCGACATGGGCGAAGAATCCGGCCGCAAAGATTGGGACGGACCGTTGCCGGCCCTCTGGGCGTTCGATCTTAAATCGCAAAAAGCAACCAGGCTCACGCCGAGAAAACTTTTTGGCTGGGACGGCGTTTGGCTCGACAACGACAACATTCTTTTTATCAGCCGCGCTGCTGGCGAAAGGGAGAATTCTATTTATCGAATGTCCACCGATGGGAAAAACCTGAAACGCCTGATCAAAAACGCGCGCTTTCCAAGCGTTAGCGCTCCGAATGCATGAAGCAATTCACTGTTGCGATCTTTCTTTGCATCGCATTTTTCGCGCTTGTTAACGCCGCGGAGCGGAAAATCGCATACGAACGCGGCGAAAACATCTTCGTCGCCGACGCGGACGGTACGCATTCAAAGAAAGTTGCGGAGGGCGCGTTGCCCGAAATTTCGCCGGACGGCACACGTGTCGCGTTTAATACCGAAGGCGACGCGAAGAATCGTCCGGGTCCCGAGCGTCACATTGCAATCGCCGACGTGGCCAGCGGCAAAGTCACGGTTCTACCAAATATTCCGAGCGACAATTGTTTCGGTCCTGTCTGGTCTCCGGATGGAAAGCAGCTCGTGTTCATGATCATGGCCGACAAGCGATGGCAGCTCGGTATCGTGAACGCCGACGGCTCGGGTTTCGAATTCTTGAAAAATTCGGAACTGAATAGCGACGGGCTCGGCGGCCCGGAATGGGCGCGCGATGGAAAATCGATTTTCTCCCACGATCTCGACAATCTTTACCAGATTGGTTTGGACGGAAACATTCTGAAAAAATGGGAGCTCTCAAAAATTCTGACGGACGCCAGCATGAACAGCGGCGACCGGCTTAGCATTTCGCCGGATGGCAAGGCGTTACTCATGGATGTTGACTGCGGGGCCGAGCATGAGCGCAAAAACTGGGACGGGCCACAGCCAGCGATTGAAAAATTTGACCTCAGCGCCGACAAGGCGGTACGCGTCACGGGCAAAAATGATTTCGTTTGGGAACCGTTCTGGCTAAGCGCCAATGAATTCCTTTGCATCATCCAAAAAGAAAAGGAAAACGAAGCGTCGATTTATCGGATGTCACTGGACGGCAAAAACCCGAAGTTGCTCGTGAAACACGCTCGAACGCCTAGCGTGAGCGCACCCTAGAGCTCCGTCTCGAATTTAGCTCAGCAGCTCTTGCGCTTTCGCAAGCGCCTCGCCGATTTTGCTCGCGTCCTTGCCGGCTCCTTGTGCGTTTTCGGGCCGACCTCCGCCTTTACCACCGACGATGGGCGCAATTTGCTGAATCAATTTGTTCGCCTGGAACTTCGCAGTCAGGTGCTTGGGGACATAAGCGACCAAAGCGACTGATGCGTCTCGCGTGCCGATGAGAAAAATTGGGCCGCTGATTTTTGCTTTCAGCGCTTCCGCGACTCCTTGAAGCAGTTTTCCATCCGCATCCGAAACTTTGGCGACGCAGAAATCTTTTCCAACATGCGATGGCATCAGTTCGCTGGCGATCTGAGCAGCCCTGCTTTTCAGTTCCGCCTCAGCAGATTTCGCTGTTTTCTTTTCCCACTCGCGAACTTCCGCATCCACTTTTTCAAGATGCCCCGCGCGCGCGTCGATTTGTTTCAGCATTTCCGCCGTCACCGCATCATATTGGAAAGCCGGCAGCGCAGGGATATCTGGTTTCTTGCGTGCGAGCGTCTCAAACTTCTCTTGCTGTCGCTCGGCGTCCTGCGTCGCCCGCACTCGCGCCGCGTCGCCTGCGACTGCTTCGATGCGCCGCGTTCCCGCGGCTATCGCTTCTTCCTTCATGATCCGAAACGGGCCGATTTCGCTGGTAGAACGTACGTGCGTGCCGCCGCACAATTCCATCGAATAGCCGTTCAACTTTTTCGGCTCACCCCCGACTTGTAAGACCCGGACCTTGTCACCGTATTTCTCCCCAAAGAACTGAATGATGTCTTTCCGCTGTTTCGCCTCGCCATATGGAATCTCAGTCCACGAAACCGGTGCGTTCTCGGCGATTCTTTCGTTCACCAATTTTTCGACGTCGCGTACTTGCTGTTTTGTCAGTGGCGCACTTGAAAAATCAAACGTCAATTTGTCCGGCCCGACGTAGCTGCCTTTCTGCGTGGCGTCAGGAGAAACTATTTCGTGCAATGCCCAGTGCAACAAATGTGTGACGGTATGATGACCCTGAATCAATTTGCGCCGTTCGGCATCCACTGAGATGCGCACGGCTTCGCCCGGCTCCGGCGCGCGTCCTTCCAAAACCTGCGTGCGATGAACAAAAACGTCGCCGCGCTTTTGGGTATCGATTACTCGCAACTGACCCACTTCGGTCCAATCGTGTCCCGGCACGTGAAGCAATCCTCGGTCGCCTATTTGCCCACCCATCTCGGCATAGAACGGCGTACGATCCAGAACGATATTTAGCTCGTCAGACTTTTTCCCGCGCAAAACCGCTTCAACGACCGCCTCAGTCTCAAGGAAATCGTATCCAAGGAATTCGGTCGGCTCGACATCGAGCTCGCCATCTTCAACACTGATTTCTTCCTTCTTCTGTGCCTTTCGCGCGCGTTCGCGCTGTTCCTCCATCGCCTTCTCGAACTCGGCAACATCGACAATAAATCCGCGTTCCCGCGCCATGAGCTCTGTGAGATCGAGCGGAAATCCGTACGTGTCGTATAGCTTGAATACGGACCGGCCAGGCAAAATCGGCCAGCCGCCAAGCGGAGCGACGATTGAAGCGTCGCTCTTCATTCCTCGCATCATCGCCTCAAACTCCTCGATGCCTTTATCGAGTGTTTTGTTAAAGGCTTCCTCTTCGCGACGAATTGTTTCTTTGATTTGTGATTGCTGCGTCCGAACTTCCGGAAACACGTTGCCCATTGTCTTCGCCACGACGTCGACAAGTTTGTAGAAGAACGGCTCGTGAAAACCGAGCGTGCGTCCGTACCGGATCGCTCGACGCAAGATCCGACGCAGCACGTAACCACGGCCTTCGTTTGACGGAATGATCCCGTCAGCTATTGCGAACGAAAGCGCGCGAATGTGATCTGCGATGACGCGAAAAGCGACGTCGATCTTTTCCTGCTCAGCTTCGCCGCCGCTGCCGTGTGTTGGCAGCGTGCCGGCGTATTTCTTGCCGCTCAGATTTTCGATCTCATCGAATATCGGGCGAAAAATGTCGGTCGCGTAATTCGAAATCGTTTCGGAAAAATCCGTGAGATTCTTGGTGCCTTGAATGATTGCTACGGCGCGCTCGAAACCCATTCCGGTATCGACGTGGCGTTGCGGCAAAGGCGTGAATGACCCGTCCGGGTTCGCATTGAATTGGATGAACACCAGGTTCCAAATCTCGATGCAGCGTGGGTCGCCTTTATTCACGAGGGCGCCACGTGTGTCGCCGTCTGGCGTCAGGTCCATGTGCAGTTCCGAGCACGGTCCGCACGGGCCGGTGTCGCCCATCATCCAGAAATTGTCACTCTTGCCACTGCTGAGAACATGAACTTTTGGATCGAGATCGGCTTCGCGAAATAGACGGGCCCAGTGCTCGTACGCTTCCTGATCGACCTCGCTGGCCTCGCCTGGTCCTGGCTTGTAAACCGTCGCGTAAAGCCGTTGAGCCGGAAATTTCCAGCGTTCGACCAGCAATTCCCACGCCCACTCGATCGCTTCCTTTTTGAAATAATCACCGAAGCTCCAGTTGCCGAGCATTTCAAAAAAAGTGTGGTGATAGGTGTCGAGTCCGACATCTTCGAGATCGTTATGTTTGCCGCCGGCACGAATGCATTTCTGCGTGTCGGCCACACGCGGCGGATTCCACGACGGTTTCTGTTGCCCGAGAAAGATCGGCACGAACTGGTTCATGCCTGCGTTGGTGAAAAGCAGATTCGGCGCGTCCGGCAGCAGTGAAGACGAGGGCACAATGGTGTGCTGTTTCTCGCGGAAGAAATCAAGAAATGATTGCCGTATCTCAGCGGACTTCATGGGTACTCGATTTCTTCGTAAAGCGCCTTGTCGTTTTTCAGAACTTCTTTTGCGGCATCGCGACCCTGGGCAAGCTGCGTGCCTTTGTAGTTCAACCACGAGCCCCGCTTTTCGATAATTTGTTTTTCCAAGGCGACATCGAGAAGCGCGCCGGTCGAGGAGATTCCCTCGTTGTACATTATGTCGAATTCGGCCTCCGTAAACGGCGGCGCCACCTTGTTCTTCACGATCTTAATGCGGGTGCGATTGCCTGTAACGACGCCGTCTGTCTGCTTGATCGCGCCGATGCGGCGAATATCGACGCGCACGCTGGCATAAAACTTCAAGGCCCTTCCGCCGGGCGTCGTCTCCGGGTTCCCAAACATGACGCCGATTTTTTCCCGGATTTGATTTGTGAAAATGCAGGAGGTCCGCGCTTTTGAAATCAGCGACGTGAGTTTGCGCAATGCCGCGCTCATGAGTCGCGCTTGTGCTCCGACCGTGGCGTCTCCGATCTCACCTTCCAGCTCCGCTCTGGTAACGAGAGCGGCGACAGAATCGACCACGATGACGTCCAGAGCGTTGGAGCGCACGAGCGTCTCGCAAATCCGCAGCGCTTCCTCGCCGGAGCTCGGCTGCGACACAAGCAAATCGTCGAGGTTAACGCCAAGCCTCTTCGCATACGCAGGATCGAGCGCGTGCTCGACATCAATGAACGCCGCGAGGCCACCGCGCTTTTGCGCCTGTGCAATCACCGTCAGGGTAAGTGTCGTTTTTCCGGACGATTCAGGGCCGAAAACTTCTACGACCCGGCCTCTTGGAAATCCACCAACGCCGAGGGCGCGATCGATCAAGATGTTGCCCGTGGGAATGACATCAATATCGACGATTTTCTCGTCACCAAGGCGCATGATCGCGCCTTCACCATAGTCTTTTGCTATCTGCTGAATCGCCAGGTCGAGGTTTTTGTTTCGTGCCGCAGTCACTTTATCAGCGGCTGTTTTTTCTTCGGTCTTTGTCGCCATATCAGGAGGACTCTAAGTACGACTCAGACGACGATTCGCCAAGCAGAAAAGCAATCGCCTTCGACTTACCTTCAAACAAGAAAGGCCGCGAACGTTCGCGTTCGCGGCCTCTGGTATGTCTGGAGCTGGCCGTTAAGACACGGAGATTTTGCGCGGCTTGCTTTCTTGAATCAAAATGATTTGTGTTCAGCGATTTGAAGTAAAAGCTAGGAGCATGCCAGCGGCAGCCATTACAAGAACATTCATAGGATGAACGGCTTACCGAATCCCAGAGCCTGTCTTATACACGTCCGCTGGTCTAATGTGACCACATCCAACCGACAACACTCGGGAGGGCGTGACAAATTGCACCAATTGCTCATCGTATCTCCGGCGTCTGCGCTACCGCCTTGACAGTTCAATCATTGAACGGTTAATCGCTTCGTGAATCCGTTAAACGAAGGCCGCCGAGAACTCGATTCCGTCGTCGTAAACATCGAGCTGACTCTCGTCAGCATCATCCAGGGAGTTGCACTGTTTTTCCTGACCGATAATGCCCGCACGCTTATATCAATGCGTCACTCGAGCGCGTTTCTGTATATCGTCGCAGGATTATGCGTGATTTTCATATTTTGGTCGCGATCCGTGATCCACACACTGGCGCTGATTCGGTGGCCACTTGAGTTTGGCCACAATTTCTTCTACATCGCTTGTGCGCTCGGCGAAGCGATCCTCTTCAGCCGCCTGGACAATCCGCTTGGGTGGTTTCAACTGAGCGCCGCTTACGCAACTATCGTTTGGCTGCTTTTCATCTACGACATGCGGCTGATTAACGCGCGCCTCAAGGAATCGCGCACGGATTCCGAACGCGCTCTCTATAGGCGCAAACGGTCGGACCAGCTGCTCAACATTTGGGTGCTCGCACCTGCGCTGGTGATCCTTAGTCTCGCATGTGCGCTCGCCATTTGGCGCTGGCCTGACGTGTTCATCGCCCGAGGGCATCACACTTGGTTGATTGCGGCTCAGCTCCTCTCGTTCATCGGGTATTTGGCTTACACCGGTCGTTATTTTCGCGCGATCGCACCGCTCGTACTTCGCAGCCGGCGGGAAAACTAGCAGTCCATTGTTGATTCGACCGCCTCGCTAACAGCTAACGCTCAAACCGATTTTTGCTGTCGAGGTAAAGAACAACGAACGCTATTCCGAGCAAGGGTTGGAGAATTTTCTGCACCACGTTTAGGGCGAAAGCGGAAATATCAAAGCCCCGCGCCTGCTGCGCTTCACTAAGTTGTTGTAGCAGCGTTTGGGGATCCTGGGTGGTCATTAATTGACCAAAATAGTGGCCGAAAAGCGTCCACTCGGAAACAAGCGTGACTGCCAGCACGAATGCGAACCACAGGGATGCAATCAAGGCTCCGCGCCACAAAGGCCGTTCAAACCACGGAAGATCGCGCCCACTGCGCGCGAGATTTCTGCTACCGCGCAGCGAGTCGATGAATCCAGCGTTTTCGAGAACAGCAAACTGCTGCCAAAACAGAACATTGACGAAGAAACGGCCAAACATCCAAACCTGCAGAACGAGCAAAGCCAGCGCGAAAACGATCAGCAATAACGAAGAACTACCGGCAAGAGCGATGCCGGCGATAATCAATCCAAATACCATCAGCAGAAAGAACACGCCGTAGACAAAGATGCAAAGCGCACCAATGCGCGGCCAGTATCTGACAGCTTCATTTAGTGCAATAACGAAACCGGGCCGGCGTCCGCCCGCAAACTCCACAGTGAGAATTTGGATGCCTGCGATATAGACTGGCCACATCGCCATTGAGAGGATGAACATTAAGAACGCAAAAAGACCAGCAACGAGAACGCGAACATCGCCACCCGAACCGCGTGCAGTGTGCATTAATGCACTCGCTAACTGACTACACACCGACGGCAGTAACACCAACAGGGTAAGGCCGAGAAATTGAAAAAAGCCTTTACGGTAAATTTGAAACGTCGCTGCCAAAATGTGACCGAAGCTGCGGCGTGACACTGGCAGCGGCGCTTGTGTCGGGCGCCCGGCGGCTGGCACAACCGCCTCTGCGTCAAACAATCCCGGAATCGTTGCCGCAGTGCTCCAAAGATCGGCACTAGCGATTCGGGCTTCGTTTTCAGGAAGCAGTCGTCCCTCTTTTTTCCATTCGAGCAAGGTATCGATATTCGCCGGCCCATATTCTTTTCCCTGCACACGCACGAACCATTCTTCCGCCATACCTTGATCATCCAGCATCATGCATCCAGAATCCAGCATCAGCCCTTCTCAATGAAACTCCTGCTCATTGACGGTCATTACTACGTTTACCGCTCGTTTTTCGCCATCCCGAATCTTTCCAATTCGCGCGGCGAGCCGACCAACGCCATTTTCGGCTTTACAAAAACGCTGCGGCTAATGCTGAAACATTTGCAACCTGAGCTAGGCGCAGTGGTTTGGGACGAAGGCGTGCCGCAGAAGCGGGTTGAACTGCAACCAGCGTACAAGGAAACGCGAAAAGAGATGCCCAAACCGATGATCCCGCAGCTCGAGTTTATCCAGAAACTCACACCTTTGCTCGGTTTTCAAAATATCTCGCTCCCAGACACGGAGGCGGACGATCTGATGGGCTGTTACACTATGGCCGCCTGCGAGCGGCCCGGCATGGAGGTTGTGCTGGCGACTAACGACAAGGACCTTTATCAGCTCGTCGGGCCTTGCGTTAAAGTTTATACAACAGCAAAGGCGGATCTCGCGTCGCCCAAGGATGCATTCGCATTGCTGAGCGAAGAGCAAGTCATCACAAAATGGGAGGTCCCGCCCAAATTAATTGGCGATGTCCTCGCATTGACCGGGGATTCGGTCGATAACATCCCCGGAATCGGTCTGGGTCGAAAAACCGCGGCGGCGTTGATTCACGAGTTCGGCGGGTTGGAACCATTGCTGAATAGCATCGATAAGGTGAAAAGCGTACGAACGCGCGAGAAGCTCGCCAACGCCCAGGAACAAATTTTGCAAAACCGAAAAATGGTCGACCTCGATTGTCGTATGGAATTACCTGTGCCGATCGATCAGCTTCGAATCCAACCCGATTATCCCGCGCTCATCGCAGCGCTCGAAGGATGCGAGTTTAAGTCGCTGCTTCAGGAGGTACGCGATGAAGCCCAAGGCGCCGCAGCTCTCAGGCAGGATGAACTTCTGTAGTGAAAGTCTGGCGGCTTTGATCTCGAATCAGCTGCGCAGAGCTTTTGACGCGGGTAGGAAGTCGATCGCATAAGCGGCTTGGCTCCAAGAATTAACATTCAGACACGAATTCTTCGTAAAAAATTCGAACAAAGTCCGCAAAGAGCTGTCAAAGCTAACAGGTTAAGGCGATTCGGGTGGTCGCACGATTTTTCAGATTCGTTGTTTCTCCGTAGCGTGCGCTGCCCGAATCTTTTTTTTGTCTGATTGTAGACAGGAGCGCCAGGCGGATCGCCGATTCATTGTACGCGCCCTCGCGCACCACGGACTTGGCCGAGACGACCGCAGTACGTCTGATACACGCGTGCCTAATAGACCCGCTCGCATTTCGCACTTATTGTGCGCTTTGTTCCTGCCTGAATGAAGCCAGATCATTACGACCCAATCGCCGCCGCTCTTAAAGAGGACATCGGCGACGGCGACATCACGACTGACTTTTTCGTGCCGGAAACGCTGCATGCAACGGGACGCATTATTGCGCGTGAAAAAGCCGTCATTGCCGGCACCGCAGCAGCTGCGGAAGTTTTTCGGCAGGTTGATCCGGCGACGGATATCCAGATTCCTTGCCGTGATGGGGATGAAGTTGCGGCCGGCGACCTCATTATCGAAGTCCGTGGCCTGGCTCGTTCGATTTTGAAGGGGGAACGCGTCGCGCTGAATTTTTTGCAACGTCTCTGCGGCATCGCCACTCTCACGCGCGAATTTGTTAACGCCGTCGGGAATCATTCGGCCAAGATACTTGATACGCGGAAAACCACCCCTGGGCTACGGGCGTTAGAAAAGGCAGCAGTCGTCGCCGGTGGTGGCGTTAATCATCGTTTCGGCTTGTACGACATGGTGCTCATAAAAGACAATCATCTCGCGGCCCTCCGAGGGCTTTTGAGTTTTGCCGATGGAATCCGTCGTCTTCGCCAAGAGCGGCCAAACATCCGCATTGAAGTGGAGGCAGATGACCTTGAACAAGCTCGTGCTTTCATCGAGTTGGACGGCATCGATGTTATCCTACTCGACAACATGCCACCGGCGCAGATTCGAGAAGCCCTGGCGCTGCGAAGGAACAACATCAAGTTCGAAGCAAGCGGCGGCATGACGCTGAAAAACGTGAAGCGCGTGGCAGCTACGGGGGTCGATTATATTTCCATTGGCGCGCTAACGAACGCCGCGCCGGCGATCGATATCGCGCTGGAAATGACGCATGTTCCGGGCTGAGAGGTTGGACCGGCTAATCGCCGGCAAACTGGAAGCTGACTGCCGCCGTGCCACGATTGGACGGCAGATCATTGTGCTCGAGCAAACCGGCTCGACCAACGACGCGATCTTGCAGGTCGCCACTGCAAACTCAAATGAGGGTCTGGTTTTGTTTGCCGAACATCAAACTGCCGGGCGCGGTCAGCGTGGCAACCGGTGGGAATCGGCCGCAGGCAAAGGGCTTTGGTTTTCAATTCTTTTGCGACCAAAACTCCAGATCAACGACTCCGGACGGCTGACGATCTGGGCGCTCGAAGCGATTTCTGATGTCATTCAAACCGACTTTTCTCTGGAACCCGCGATCAAATTGCCCAATGACGTTCAGCTTTACAGCCGCAAAGTAGCTGGCGTGCTAGTGGAGATGCGCGCGCAAGAGAAGGCGCCACATCTGGCTGTCGTGGGAATCGGAATTAACGTAAACCAGTCGTTGGAAGATTTTCCAGAGGAACTGCAAAGCCGAGCCATCTCGCTTGCGATAGCGATGCATCGACCGGTTGATCGCCAGAAGTTGGCAATTGCCATCCTTCAGAGCCTGGATCGGAGCTATCGCGCCCGCTTCGCTGGTAACTCTTGATTTTTCAGCTTTTCAACTGCTGCGCAAGCCAGTCGCGATAGATGTGCGGCGAAATCTCCGATGGCTTGATCTCGCTGCGTCCGCCCCAGAAAACATTCGTGTAAGAAATGGGGATGCCGCTCAGTCGAAGATGTTGATCGATGGCCGCCTTGTGATCCAGGAGCAGTTGTTTATCAGTGCCGTGCGCCACCGCCATGATGTTGACGTTCTTAAATTCCGGTCCTGCTTCACGCCAGTAGCAATGCGTCAGAATATGATGGCGACCGACTTCGCCGCCCGCTTCAATTTCGCGTCCGCGCGGCACGGCCCAGTGAAATAGCGCGTTGAATCGCGTAACACGAATGCCGCCGGCCGATGGTTTGACATGTTCGAGAAAAGTTGAAAAACGCCCAACAATTTTTCGCGCGCTTAGTTCTTGGGCCACGCGATAGAATTCTTCGGGCGAAACGCCAGCTTCGTTCGCGCGCGCAACCCAGGGCGACGGTTTGATCTCTTCTGGAGTAAATTCGCGCTTAAGCGCAACCAGGACATCCCACTCGTTGTCGGTAAGTTCGACAATCTGCACCGGAATCATTCTTGCAGGCTGATCCGCCTTACTGCCCGGCTCAATCGTTTTCCGGCGAACATGGCCGACTCCGAGAGTAAAAATTCCTTTTGCCGGCATCAGACGAAAACGCTCCGCACCGACCTTTTTTGCCAGCAATTCCGCGTGCCCCTGCAGCGAAAATCCCTGAGGAACCTTGACAGTGGTCCAAAGTTTGTAGTCCGACCCGGCGCTGGCAGTATCGGTGGAGCGCAGCACCACATGACCCGAAAACGGATCGCGCCGAAACATCCAATCGAACGCGCTGTCTATTTTGTCCTCTGGAACCTTCCACGCCACCAGCGCGCCTTCAGCCAGATTCGTTGCGAGCAACGTTTGACGCACGCGCCGGATCGTTCCCGCGCGGAGCATGGCGGCGATCCGCGCCATGACTACATCGACAGCTACCTCCGACCGCCGCGCAATCTCCTCGAACGGCTCGCCCACAAATCCTTCGATCTTGTCCTCGGAAACCGCAAGAATCCTGGCGTTGGTTGGGTCGTTATGCTCAACCGGCAGCATTCCAATTAATCCGCCGCGCGGACAAACTTGTCCAACTCTACGCGCAGCGCACCGGCCAGCTATGAGACGGCTTCCGCGCGTCAGGTGGCACAGACAAGAACCGCCGCGAAGTGACAGCCAGTGCCTGTGAGGACAAACAGGTGCCAGACAAAATGAGCGTAACGCAGACGTTCATTCACGAAAAATAACACGCCTGTTGTGTAAGCGATCCCACCGGCGAGCAGCCAAAGTAGCGCGGAAAGCGGAACTGCGAGCGCGAATGGCCGGATGAAAACAAGAGCAAGCCAGCCCATTCCGAGATAAAGGGTCATGGCGAGTTTCCGATGACGGGACGCGCCGCGCGTTACCTTGATCAACGCGCCGAAAGCGGCGAGCGCCCAAATGAGCCCGAGCAGCGTCCAACCCCAAAGCCCTCGAAGCGGCCCCAGCGCAAACGGTGTGTAGGTTCCGGCGATCAACCAAAAAATCGCGGAGTGATCGAGGATTTGCAGAATCGACTTGGCGCGCGTCTGAGGCCAGGCGTGGTAGAGCATCGAACCCAGATACAACAGTGATATTGTTATAGTAAAAACGATCGTACCGATTAGAAAAGACGTGCTGCCATGATGCGCCGCGGCCAGGACCAAAACCGGCGCGCCAATGATTGCACCGGCGAACCCGATCCCATGGCTGATACTGTTCGCCAGTTCCTCGCCAGTTGATTGCGTCCATCTCGGCAAGGCCAGCGGCTCATCAACACCATTCATCGCCGGCATCATGCAACGCTCATCGAGCAATTGGCAATTCGAAATCAGCGGCTCAGCGCAACGTCTCGGTAAAGGTTGCAATCCGCGTCAAATCAACCTTCCGTCGAGCTGAGCGCATTCATGGCCACTACTAACCAGTCGCGATCGATTGAAGCGATCCTTTTCGACGCAGTCGGCACGCTCTTTGGGTTAACGAAGACTGTAGGCGATCATTATGCCTACGTCGGCCGCGAAATCGGGATAGATCTCGACGCACAATCTCTGGATCGCGCATTTCACTCAGCGTGGAGACAAATGCCGCAGCGCGCCGCCATCGCCGGCCCACGCGAAAATGACGACAAGGGCTGGTGGCGTGAACTTGTCGATCTTGTCCTCGACCAGGTCACGCCTTCGTTAAGCGAATTCGATCGGGATAATTTTTTCGAAGTCGCCTACGAACATTTTGCCGAACCAGGTGTTTGGGAAATTTACCCCGAAGTTCGCGGCGTCTTAGAGGAATTACAGCCGCGTTTCAAGCTCGCCGTCATTTCAAATTTCGACGGGCGTTTGCGATTAATTCTCCAACACCTCGGTATGTCGAAGTTTTTCAGCCACGTTTTCATCTCCAGTGAGCTCGGGGCAGATAAACCCGACCCAGAAATTTATCGGCGCGCGCTCAGGTTAATGAATCTGAAGCCGAATGAAGTTCTGCATGTCGGCGATGATTCGCAACGCGACTGGCAGGCAGCGAGCGCCGCCGGTCTGTTGGTGTTTCAATTGAATCGACCACGAAATTCGCTGCGCGATTTGATCGCGTTCTTAACCACGAATAGACGCAATTGAACGCTCCTGTAGCGTACTTCTGCAGAGGCGCGGTTACAATCTTGCGACGGCGCCCGATCTGGATTAGGAAACGTTTCCGGCGGGGTCGGTAGCTCAATCGGTAGAGCAGCGCCCTTTTAAGGCGTTGGTTCCGGGTTCGAGTCCCGGCCGACCCAGCTTTTCTATGGCTTGGGTTTACATTTTGCGCGGCGCACGACGGTACTACATCGGTGCTACAGATGACCTTGAGCGGCGCGTGGCCGAACATAGAAGGGGAAGTAATCACACCACACGCCGTTTCGGCGAAAAAGTGATTCTCATAGCAGCGAAACGAATGCCTTCGATGACCGAAGCGCGTGCGCTTGAACATGAACTCAAACGAAAAAAGAATCCGCAACTGGCGATTTTCAGATTGAATGAAACAGAAGAGTCGGCTGAATAAGAGCAGCCCCGAAAGCTTTCGGGGTTGGTTCCGGGTTCGAGTCCCGGCCGACCCATTGCACTATTGCTCCAATCCTCCATCGCGACACGAAAGTGATCTCGCATAAACACAAATGCATTTTCGTAGAGGTGCCCAAGACGGGCTCCACCAGCGTCAGGGCCATTCTTGGCAAGGCATGGAAACCGCATTTGAATCTTTGGCAGATAAAAAATCAGATGGAGACGTATTGGACGCATTACGGCGGAAGAAAGAATCGGATCCTGACAGGTTTGTATTTGTTTCTCCCCGAAGAGCGCCGGAGAGAAATCGGGCGCAAACAATTTGAGACGTACTTCAAGTTCGGATTTGTTCGCAATCCGTGGGACCGCGTTGTCTCGTTGTATGAGCGCGCTGAAGCACTACAGCTCAGAAACGAGATGACCTTCGACCAGTTTGTCGATTGGATCGAGTACAGCAGCGCTACCTGTGTTCACTCATCTCCGCACCGGTACCAATTGGATTGGTTTGTCGATCCGAACGGAAATCTGCTCGCCGATTTCATCGGAAAATTCGAACGGCTCGACGAAGACTGGGCTTTTGTGGCGCAGAAGCTCGGTGTAAATGAAAAGTTACCGCATCGGAGAGCCAACCCCCGGGAACGACATTACACCGATTATTACACTCCCCGCACAAGAGACGTGATTGCGAACAAGTTCAAAGTAGATATCGAGCGTTTCGGCTATGAGTTTGCCCAATAAAATCAAAGCGATCGTGCTCACCTGTGATCGTTATCACGTGATCACGCGCCACATGATTTACCAGTACGATCGGCTCTGGCCGGATCATCCCTTCGTCTTCCACATCCCCTACCAGGAGCTTGGCGGCACCGACACAAAGCGCGTGCGGTATTTTCCGTCTCCTTCAGATATTAAGGGAACCGTTTTGCACCTGTTGTCAGAGATTGATGACGAAGAGTGGATCTACTGGTGTGTGGACGACAAATATCCGATTCAACTTCCCACAGACAACATCGCGACGCTCATTTCCCACGCAATGCGCTCGCCGCACATAGACGGCCTGTTGTTCTGCCGGTGCAGAGCGACATTGAGCAACCCCTGGTTTACTCTTCACCCGCACAAAACCAAAAATCTATTCGGGGATGTGTACCTGGAGCGGAAGACCTGGTCCCAAATATGGATTCATCAAATCATGCGCGCCAAAGTTCTCAGGCACCTGTTTACGCATTTGCCCGACCACATCCCAAGCGCGAAAGCAATGGACGACCTGAAAGATGAAGTGCTAAAGCTGCCGGAGCATCGGTTGTTTGTGACCGAAAAAAATCACGCGGTATTTGGAGAGAGCACCCGGAAGGGTGACATCACGCAAAACTGTTACGATAGCCTCATGGAGACAGGCATTGAGTTGCCGGAATGGTTTCAGCGTCCAACCGGCGAATACGTCACACTCGGAAAACTGTAAATTTCATTACTCCTCGAACGTATACCCGAACCGTTCGATCTCGGCGGCAAATCGCGTGCGCACGAGTTCGCGAAGCTCATCGTCGTAATATTTTGAATAGTGTTCGCGGCTGGAGCGGTTATAGCGCGGCAAAGTTGGCGGTGAAATGGCCAATGTCCTGCAGACGGTGCGAAAATCATCGGCCAGGTTCTCGAAACGCATGATGTAATCGACGTTGGTGAACGGATCCTCATCGTCCTGATTCAGTCGCAGATACTCTGCAACCGACACAGCCTTGGAAATGATTTTCCCGAATTTCTTTCGGTCCCAGGTTTCCGGAGGCTGCGTAGGCGTGAAATAATAGGAGACCATCCGGTCCCACGGATTTCGTACGCAGGTAAACTTATAAAGATCGCGAAACTGCTCGTTTCCCAAGGCATCGCAATACTCACCGAGCATAGAGTGTTTCTTGATCTTATAGTTTGGATTGCGCAGCCCGAAACGCTCGATCCCATCCTGCTCCTTGCGCAAAGCAACGAGCTGATCCTCTGAATAATCGCGCAGCACGCTCTGAATCGAGTTGCCCGCGGTTTTTGGGATGTGAACGAACAGAAAACGCTTTTGAAAAGAGATCATTCGTCGGGGTCCCAATCTATGATGCGTCGTTTGATCATGCCAGTACTGGCCAGCATCTGGCCAGCGTGCGAAAAGTTGCCTAAGGAACAATGATTCTATCTCACAAATACAAATTCATTTTCATTAAAACGGCAAAGACCGCCGGGACCAGTATTGAAGTTTTCCTGTCACAGCACTGCGGCCCTCAGGACATCGTGACGCCGATCGCGCCGTCGGTCGAAGGACATCAACCGCGCAATTACGAGGGGCTCATCAATCCGATTTCTGAAATCCTTCAGCGACCTGGCAAAATCTTCTCTGCGTTGCAACGCGCCGTCACAAGTCGCGAGAAGTTTTATAATCATATGCCAGCATTGGAAGTTAAGAACCGAATTCCCGCCGATATCTGGAACGGCTACTTCAAGTTCTGCGTGGAACGAAATCCGTGGGACAAAGTCTTGTCTCACTATCACATGCACGCCGCGCGTGAAGGCGGATCGCTTTCGCTCGACGAATATCTCGCGCGCGGCAGGTTTCCCATTAACTACTTCCGATACACCGATCGTTCGGGGACAAAAATCATCGTCGACCGTGTTCTTCGCTATGAGAACCTGCTTGCCGAGCTCGGCGAGGTATTTTCGCAGCTACAAATCCCGTTCGAGGGAAACCTTGGCGTCGCGGCTAAATCGGAATACCGGACCGATCGCAGACCCTATCACCAGGTCTTCAACGACAAGCAGCGGCAGGTCGTAGAAGAAGCATTCGCCAAAGAGATTGAACTGCATCGCTACCGGTTTTGAGAAGGCATCACTCATTCTGTTTCGGTGCGAGCGACGCCACGATTTGTTCAAAACGGGGACTGCCGCGAAGCGGATCCCAAAACGGTAAGAGCTTCAACTCGCCGTAACTTAAGTGTCCGGGATAGCGGACGGCGGCCTCAAGCTTCTCGCAAGCGAGATCGTGATCGCCGACCCACGCAGCGATCATAGCTAGGTATTCGATCATGAGCGGGCCATTGATTGAATCTTTTTCCACGGGCAAAAGCTCAACAGCGCGTTTGCCTTCACGTAGCGCATCTTCCTTTCGGCCAAGCGCGGCATCGATTAACCCCAACACAATCAACGGCGGCGCGTAATCGGGCTGAGCCTGAACAATTTTTTCCTGTTCGGCACGCGCAGCCGTGAAAGCGGATTGGGCTTTATCATCATCCTTGGTCATGCGAGCGATGATGCCTTCGGCAAACAATCGACTGAAATCGATAGCCTCATTGTTGGGAGAGACGCTTTGGCCTGAGGCCATCAAAGCATCCTTTGCGGCAGCCGCATCGCGCTCGGCCAGCGCACAAATGAACCAGCTATCAGCGACATCTGGAATAGCGGCGGGACTGGTCGCACGAACGGAATCGACCAATTGATGCAACGCTGTAGTGTCGGCTTTCCAATCGAGTTCGCTGTGCGCACGTCCTACTCGTGTCTCAACATCGTCAGGCGCGATAGTCAGGGCGCGATCATACATTGATCTTGCTTCAGCATAGCGGCGAAGAAATCCGTAGCTGTCTGCGATCTCCTGCAGCGTATGGATGTTCCGCGGATCCAGCTCAACTGCGTGCTTGAGATTAAGAATTGACTCTTCCCAACGTCCCCGGCGCCGCTCGATGGAACCAATCAGTTGGAATAGATGCGCGTTATTGGGCAAACTTTGACGAGCAATTTCCAATTCAGCCAATGCTCCGTCATAATCGAGGTATCCTCGATAAAGATTCTCAGCGCGCGCCAAGCGTGCTTCGCCTGCGTCTGGACGAAGGCGAAAGGCCGCCTGAATGGCCGCCTCTGCAAGAGCCAAGCGAGCTGGCGTCCGGTCATGGCCAAAGAAGTAGAGGTAATCATGAGTGAAGGCCAACTGACAGTACGCCTGAAAAAATGAGGGGTCCCGCGCGACCGCCTGATTCAACAGGTCTGCCGCCAGCAGCAAATCCTTTTTTCCCCGATTAGTAAACGGCGAGCGTAGTGAAAGATCTTTTGCGTGAGTGTAGAGATCGAATGCAGTGAGATCGGAGGTCGGTGCTCGCTCGATGGCCTGCTTTTCCGCTGGTGAGATTTTTGCGTACAGCTGCCCGGCAATTGCCTGTGCGATCTCGCTTTGGATCGCAAAGAGGTCAGACACATCCCGATCGTACGTTTGCGCCCACACGTGTGTATCGCTGTTCGCCTTGATGAGTTGCGCGTTAACGCGGACGCGGCTGCCGACTCGCTGGACGTTGCCTTCCAAAAGATGAGCAACGCCTAGTTGCTGCCCGATCTCGCGCGAGTTGCGCGGATTTCCGCTCTTATAAAGATTCGCCGAGGTGCGACTGATAACCTTAAGGTCGGCGATCCTCGCAAGGTCCGAGATAATTTCATCCTGTACGCCGGCGGCGAAATAGGCGTTTTGCTTGTCGTCGCTGAGATTATCAAACGGTAACACGGCCACGCTCTTCTCGGGAGTTGAGCTTCTTGTCGGATTTCGAAGCCAGTAGAACGGGAACGCCAAAGCCAAAGCGCCGA
>WNFY01001105.1_pt1 | contig 25258 bp, 31 predicted proteins | sample 5400091 | NCBI WGS metagenome assembly WNFY01 (sample SAMN13153364, study PRJNA577476) | soil metagenome | isolation source: 60 cm soil or saprolite under grassland replicate 1 | place: USA:California | collected 2016-06-15 | reverse complement strand
TAGGCGTTGAAAGCAATGGTCAATGTTTTTACTGGTGATATTCTTCCTCCGCAGCGTGCGCTCGCAGTGCTTCTGTTGTTAGCCGCTCTTTGTACTTTGATTGTGTCTGCTTAAAACCACGCGCGCTTGCGGTTAGATGGCAAGCGTTTGAAGCTGAGCTTCTAAGCCGTCGAACAACGTGCGACGGTTACTAGCAATTGTCGATAGTTGGAGTTCGGGTTGGATTTCTTCAGAAGTTCGTGGAATGCCGGGGCGGCGAGGCCATGCGGCCGGAGTCGCCGTTACCAGCGTTCGATAACCAGGCTTAGTGCTTTGGTGACTTGAAACAGTTTGTAGTGCGGGCATTCAATTCCATAGTGATCCAGAACGGTCTCGTCGTAGTCGATAATGCGTACTCCGGTACGGCCTTCGCGTGTGGCGAAGCGCGTGATTAACGTCCGTTCTTTTGTTGTCCCGTCGGCGTCGATATACCAAATAGCGGCGGATGGCGTTTTGACTCTGAGGATTACGTGATCGGCCGGGCTTTCGTTTGAGGCGAGGATTTTTAGGGAGAGGTCTCCGGGATAGCGAAGCCGCGTTAGAGACGCTTTCACTGCACAGGCGAGGACTCTGCAGCCGCCAGCGTGCCAGGATGTGAATTCTGCGTCGTCAGATGAAAGGCGGTCTAAAAGTCGGAAGGTGTTTGGAAGTTCGAGCCAATGGCGCAGGTGCGTGCCCCAGAGCTTGTCGATCATTTGGTTACACAAACGCGAGCCCTAATTGAGAGATATCAGTGGTCACAGTGTTGTCCTCGGTCGTCGTGCTGGATTTGGGAATTTGTCTTGTCCCTAAATTTCGCGTGGCGGCGATGATCTTTTGAAAGAAAGAAACTATTACTCCCTGGCCGAGGATTTCGCCGGCGCGGGTCTTGGACTCCTCACCTAAATAATAGGAATCGGGGACTCCATGGAGGCGTCGTACTTCGGCAAGGGTCATCCATCTCCAGCATTCTGGACGTTGAAGATGTTTCACGACCGCGCCGGTGCCTTGCTGCGAAAAATATCTTTTGGACACGCAAGGAACCGAGGTGCTTTGATTATCGAGTTGTGTTGATGTGAAGCCATTGCCTTTTGCGGTTTCATTGGCCCAGTGGTTAGTCAGCCAAGGTTTTGTCTGCGGAGTGAAGTAATGACTTTCAAGCGCGCTCTCGTCGTCGCGGATCTCTGCGAACGTGCGTGTTGCCGAGAAGGCTTCTGGCCAACGAAAGTTTGAGCCTGAATGTGCGACGATAATAGAGCGAATCCTTGCAGAAAGTTCGCCATATTCACGCGGATCGATCACTCGGGTTTCTACTGTGTATCCGGCGCGCTCCAAGAAAAGGCGGATCATGAAGCCGGCGCCGCTGTTAAGATAGCCTGGTGCTTCTTCGATTACGACGGTGGCTGGATTTAGAGCCCTAATAACCAGTGCTGCCCACACGGTCAGATCTCCAAGGGGATGGGCCTCCGGAGGAAATGTCTTGTTGCGTTTCTTTCCTGTTCCTTTTTCAACTCGTCTTGCCATGCTGAACGGTTCGCAAGGTAGTCCGATGGAAAGAAGTTCAACGGTCGGCAGCATCTCGACGGGTACGTCTTCTATGCTGAGGTTGAACATTCTAGCCTCGTGGTGGTTTTCTTCGAAGACCTTTGCGTACTGTTCGTTTATTTCGACGGCGAATGCTGGTTGGTAACCAGCGAGTCGTGCAGCTTCAGTTAACAGGCCGCCTCCGGCGAAGAGGCTTCCTTCTTTACCGTTGCGGCAGCGAGTAGATCTTAATCGTTCGGTCTGCGTGGGAGTCAGAACGATGGTGCCTTTGTTTATCTGAACCTGGAGGGTTGTGATTGGCCCGAAACTATCGGCAAGAGCTGAGGTGTTGAGATCAAGAACAGGGATTGATTGGTTGTGTCGGGTCTTGCTTGAAACTACGCGAGTGCCTTCAGGGGCGAGCGTTATTTCAACTCGTTGTTGGGAGAAGTGAACTTGGATTCGGTGGGCCGGAAGGAAGCCTGCTCTCAGAAGGTAGAGGCCTTCGAGCCAGACTCGGGGGGCATCCTTGTTACGGCCGATCTTGGTGGTTGAAAACCGTGGAAAGACATTCATGGTGCGAGCCTGTTTGAATCTATTTCGGGGTTTGAATCGCGCGTAGGTAATCTGTGAGAAGTTTGTCTAGGCGGTCCACGTAAGGTTCGGCGATTTGCTTAACGGGTTTCCCGGTTTTGGCAGGCTTTGCTCTGCGGAGCCTAGTGGCAGATGGATCTGATCGCTGCGGGTAGACTTGCCTCGGGCGAGATTGTGCTGCGGTATTCGATGTTGCAAGGGATAGACTGAGGGCGAGAAGAATTAGAGCAAAGGTGAGCGAAAGCGTTTTGTGAGACATAGCACTGGTTATTGGCCGCTTGATTCCCCTGGGGCTTGGTTGTACGCCAACCGAAGTTTCGGAATAGAAAGACTGCGGTGCTTGTGTGGCCAGCGAGGACCGCTTTCCCTCGATAGGGAAATAAACATGCGCTGCACAGGTGAGGAACCATGCAGCGCGTTTCTGTTTTTTTAGATGTAGTCAACGGGAAGGGTTTTGGGGAGGTCGAATTCCTTGAGACAAGCGCGGCATTCGAGCCGATCGTTCTTTTCCGGATCTTCGTCGTATTTGTCAGAGAGTCCTTCCACGATTAGCGTTCGCGGCTGGCCTTTCTTTGCCGGCCGGACTCGTACAATTTCGCGCCAGATGGTCGTGTCGCTGAGAAGTCGAAATGTGCCCCCGTGTTCGGATGGTTCTTTGCCATCGTATTCGCAGTGCGGGCATTGGAGTTTGAAGGCTTGCGGTTTTGGTTGGATGATCTGGCCGTCTTTGATTGTGATTTCAACTTGGTCGTCGCTCTCTTCTTCGCGCACGTCGCAGGTGTAAGGACCTTCGCGATCGTCTCCGCGTTCAAACTCGAGCATTGTAAGCTCGCCTCGGTGGAGCATCTCGCTGATAGTGTCTTCGGCGTCGCTTGCGCTTTCGGCGAATACGCGGACGGAAGCGTATTCGGAGAGATCGTTTGCAACTCCGACGATAAAAGGCTTCTGATTCGGTTGGCGGCGTTTGCGAGTTGGTTTGGCCATGGTGTTTATAGTGCGGGCCGCTTCTTTCCAGCTCAATCAACCATTGCTGATCGGAGCCGGTGTTTGAATCGAGAGTGCAGCCAGGGTGGTAGCCAATCTATTATCAATCGAGGATGGTTGAGTTGGCGGGAAGCTCGATACGTTTCGATTTGCCACTCGTGTTCAAATTTACGGCCGTGAGTTGCACAGGGCTTTAGTGTCCCAGGAAAGCCGTCAATTCGGCGGTTGATGCGATCATGCAGTCCGCGGCGAAATTCGCGCAGGACGTCCTTTCGTGATTCTGGATACCAATTGAAGCCGTTTTGAAAGGTTGAGTCTTCGGGCGCGGCAAGGACTGTCTTCCAGGCGGCGACATAAGAGCCCAAAGTCACCGTGCGGTTCTCAGGCAAGTGAACGACGCGTTGCATGTATTTAATTGGTCTGCGATTTGAAGAGTTCGCCGGCTGGAGAGATCCCTGCTTTTCCAGGTCTGAATATGATTGGTGGGCCAACGAGCACGTGCGGTTTGCCGGCGCTTATGACTTGCATTCCGTGATAGAAGCCAACAGGGTCATTGCGCGCGGTGTCTCCTGAGTAGGTGCAGTTGGTGTCTTTTGGATTGTTAATAACTTTGTCGGCGTAAGTGAGTATTTCACCGGCGAAATCAGCTGAAGGGACTAATTGATAAGCGGAGACGCTATCAGGAAGCGGGCCGCTGCCTGTGGAAACATAGCGGCCTTTTTCAAATTGAAAGGGTCTGCGCACAGTGCTTCTTGGATTCGAGATCATATCTCCTGAATAGGAAGCATTGATGTCTCCGTTCTTGCGGCATGATTCGTAGTTATGCTCGATCCGAGCGGGTTCTACGTAAATTACTCTGCGATCGGCGCGGTTCTCCTCTTGATGGATTTCTTCGGTACCGATCGGTGGGCGACTTTCGATCTCTTCCTGTCGTCTTCGGTCGCGTTCCTCATGTTCGCGAATTGTTGGCGATGATCCGGTCTCGTGCCATTCCTTCAACTCTTCGAAACGGGCAAGGACATCGGGCGGTACGGTTTCTCCGGCTTTGAGTGCGAGGAAGACGGCGGCTTCCTGGCCTGATAGCCAGTCCTGAAAAGGATTGTCTCGGCCAGACACGCTCGGCTGCTTATGATAGAGGATTGTTTCTTCCCAGGCCTCGTATTCTTCTTCGGACATTTCCCACGGGCGTTTGTTGGGGTCTAGTTGGACGCGGTGTAAGACTTCGGGGGCAACGTCGTAGAAGCTGAGTTGGAACGAAGCATTCATGACTCGTTAATAGAGTTTGAGTCGGACTTTCTCGCCGGCAGCGGATTTCACGGTAATTTGCGCGGGACTCGGCGCGCCGGCTTGGTTGGAGTCCGGTTGGTAAAGCTTTCGTGCGCTAACGAATCGGTTGCCGATTTTATAGTGGTAAGTGACTGAGACGATCGGGGCTGCCTGGTCTTTGAAGAATCGGCCGACCTGGTAAAGAGTGAAATCGCGCGGAACGCAATTGCCTATGATCGCGCGAATGATGTCTTGGATCGAGTTTTGGTACGATTCCTGTTGTGGATCGTAATCTCGTTCGTCGTCCGGACTGAATGCCGCCCAAGCCTGATTATGCAGGAAGTCGATCGGGCTGGCGGCCGTGCCGACAATGAAATCGATGTCGTTGGCATCGTAGTTACTCGTGTCGTTGAAAGTGAAAACAGGCCCCTTTGTAATTTGAAGCCACTCTGTTGGAGGGTTATCGCCGTAAGAGATTGCGTAGTGGCCTGGTTGATAGAACCAATCGTGTTGAGGCTCGCCTTCAGGTTTCCAGCATAGCGTTCCTATTGAAAGTCGATTCTCGTCGCCTTGTCGAAGCGCATAAGCGGGCCCGGTCTCGGAGAGGAATGAGCGCAGTCCGTATTCAGCGTCGACAGCGCCGCCCTTGAGATGAACGGACACTTGTTCGTTTAACAGGAGCGGCAGTTCATCGTATGCAAAGATCTCAGTAATGCTCCGGTTGTTAAAGTCGTAGTCTGACGTTGAATTAAAGTCTTCGAGGGAGTTTGGGTTTTCGCTTGTCTGGATTGACTCGGCGACGATGTAAGGACAGTTTGCAAGTGAATACGAGGCGTCGAGTTTGTAACAGGCTTCAACGTGTGCGGCCTTGATGCGTGCGCGGTTTTTCGTGTCAAAGACGAAGGCCAAGATTTCGGACTTGATGAAGGCGAGTAACTCATTGTAGGCGGCGTCTTGGATGATGCCGGCGCGAGACGGTGATAACGGGTTTACCGGCCGTCCGGTCGTCACCTGCAGGTGGAAATCGAAGTAGTTGCCAAGGCCTCGTTGCAGGATAAGCTGACCGTACCAAAGCACGCTTGATCGGAGCGCAGTCTCGTTGTAGCCGATTTCGAGTTTGTTGTCTTTGTAGGTAGTTGAGATTAATCGGTCATTGAGTCGGGCCCAGGTTGGTAGTGAGGTTCTGACTTCCTGAGCATTAAGGGTTATCTCGAGGATGCCTTCATAGCCTTGGGCCGGGCTTGCGCACTTATAGATCCGGTCGGCGGTGCTGTAAATCTGATCTTTCGGCGTGAGCGAATCGTGAAGGGCTTTGACCAGCTCAGGAGAACATGTGACCGAAATTCGGAGGCCTGTTACGGGCTGATCGAGAGTAACCATCCGTTCGAACCATACTGAATAGTAACCAGGGTCGGTCCACCAAAGTTTCGTATCGATAGTGAGTTCCAGGGAGCCGGAGCTGAACGTCACTTCGGTAATTTGATCGTGGGTTAAAAGGCTTACGATGCCTAAGCCCATCGGGTCCTGGTCTTCGATTGTCTCGTTATCGAAGTTAGACTCAGCGAGTTTTAGCAGGGTGTGGAACCCGTCAATGCCGTTCAATAAACCGTGACCGTTATCCTGGATGGTAAAGCCGTTCTCGGTTGTGGTTATGTCGACAGTCGTTGATCCACTGCGCTGCGAGTTTTGGAAAAGCTCTGCAACGACCTCATCAATACGGTTATGGAAAAGGCGTTTGATGCTGGAGCGAATCCGATCAGGATTAACCAGGACACTGAGATTGGAGGCGTGGTCAGGGATGGATGATGATTGTGGATTGTTTGTCATGGTACGAATGTCGAAAGACGAAATGAGCGTTTAATAATTGGGTTAAGACCGCGAACTGCGGCTGAAAACATTGGTTACTGGCCGCTTGTATTTGGCAAATGATCGTCATTGCGCGCTTGCGCGGGCACGAGGGTGATGGGCGTCGTATGATCTGCGCAAGTGCAGGTTACTGACGGAGGTGTAGATTTGGGTCGTGGATAGACGTTGATGACCGAGCAGTAGTTGTACGAACTGGACCTTGGCGCCGTTTTCGAGCAGGTGGGTGGCGAAGGAATGCCGCAGGGTGTGCGGTGTTACGTCGGACAATCCGGCTTTGGCTGCGGTAGAGCTGATGATACTCCAGGCAAGCTGGCGAGTGAGAGGGCCTTGTTGGTTAAGAAAGATTGGACTGTCCGGACTCTTTCCCCGCGAAGCTCTGGTGACCGAGTAACGCTCGATCCAACTTAGGGCCTGCGCGGAGATCGGGACCTGGCGTTCTCGATTGCCTTTGCCGTAACAGGTGACTACTCGCGGACTGGTGCTGATATCTCGGTATCTGAGGGTGATAGCTTCTGTTATTCGAAGGCCGGTGGCGTAGAGAAGTTCGAGTAGAGCGCGGTCGCGCAAACCTTCGTGGTTAGATTCCTTGGCAGCGTGCAGGAGTTCGGATACTTGCGTTGGCGTCAGGACGCGTGGAAGAGGTTGGGCTTTCTTTGGCGAAGGAATGTGGTCTGTGGGATTACTTGTAACTTCGCCTTCAGTTACGAGGAACTCGTAAAAGGTTCTGATCGTGCTTAGGGCCCGCGCAATGGAAGATGCGTTAAGGCATTTGCGGGACAGGGCTCCCATATGCCGGTCAATATCGCGACTGCTAAGACCGCGGATTGTATTGTTGTTTGCGCTGGACCACTTTTGCAGTTGGGCCAGATCACGGCCGTAACTTTGGACGGTATTCGCAGAGAGGCCTCGTTCGATTGTGAGGTAATCGAGAAAGCGCTTAATCAATGGTGACTGTCGAGGCATGGATTCAAATCGGGTTGGAGATAGGTCGGGTGTAGCGAGGGACGGTTTCCGTGTGGCTTGCTACCGACGATCGTTTTACCCACCCGGTGCGGTCGTACACTGCTCCGCAGTCGCAGTGGTTGTCGTCTGAAAGAATCATAACTTCCTTGCCGCAGGGACAATCGATGTGCATGTTTGCGGGTTGTCCGATCGGTGCGTCCGGATCTCTTTTGAGTGCGAGTTTTTGGTAGGCCATGATTTGGTTTCCTGCAGCCAGCCTATTCATTGGTTTCCGGGGCGGCCGGTTCAATGCGGCCGGCTTTTAGGATTCTCTCCGCGGAGCCGAAAATCTTTCTTGCGCTTGCTTCCGGAATGGAGTCACCGTTGAGCCAGTTCTGGATGTATCCGCGGCAGTAGGTGGCTCCGTCGAGATTCAACGCTTCACAGCAAAGTAGTGCAACGGACTCGGCTTCCACTTCGCGGAGGTTCTTGGGAGTGCGCGCTGTGTCGTTAAAATCCATTTCCGTCGTATGCCCAAGATCGCAATGGGCCGTTTCATGGAAAAATGTCTTGTGCGGCATCTGAGCTACAGGATTAATCGCGATCTCTCGGCCGCGGGCATAGCCTTGTGAATTGCCGTCTGTGTCGATGAACGGGACCTGCGTTATGTTGAGGTTCTTCAGTGCCGTCTCGGCGTTCCATGTAGGAAGCGTTGGTAGTTCAAACTCCTGACCGTCCGTTTGTGAGAGTACAAACCAGCGGGGTTTGTAGACGAAGGCAGTGGTGAAAGCGTCGTCCGGGTCTAACCCGCCTGGTTCTGTCTCGGCCGCTTTATGTTTGAACGTGATCGGCATGCACAAGATAAGCGCGCGTTCGCCTTTCTTGACGAACCGTCCGTGGGCTTGCCAACCCTTGAAAGTTTTGATGGGCCCGCTCTGAATGCCGCGCACGGCATTGGATCAAGGCCAGAAGTTGATTTCCAATCGAATAGTTATGAAATGCGGAGTACGCCGCCATAATTGCGCCAGGCGTTCGTACGGCAGTTTCGAGAGCTTGAGAAAAGTTGAGTTGGTTTGATGAGTCGCTCATTGGTTCTCCCTGCTGTAGTCGGCCGGTTGCATTCTGGTAAAGAGAAATAAAGCTTTTCCGTAGGAGACTTCTGCTCGCGCCTGATCTCGCGGGCTCCTGCAGCGGCTCTCGGAAGCCCTTAGCACTGTGTTGCTGTAGTTGAGAAACTGTTTGATGTGCTCGAGAGCGAGAGTATTGCCGTGCAGTGCTGCGCGAATGCGTTGTTGCCCTGCCTCGGTCGTGCGTCCGTCGCGCGAGAGTTCTATTTCGATAGGCGATGTCATGGTTAGTAATGATTTGGTTGGCCAAGAACAACGAAAGCATTTCCTGCGATTTGAAATGTCTGGCCTTTCATTTCCTGAATCTTGGCTGCCTCGGCGACGACATAGGTAAGGAGCTCACCGTTCAAGTCAGGTTCAAGATCAAGTTTGAGGCTCGCGTAGTTAAGATAAGCGAGGCGTTTGTAGTCCCTGGTTGCTGGGTCGTCGCGGGTTCTGTCGGCGTAGACGATGCCAGTGGGATAGACATACTGGCCAACGATTTCATTCAAATCCATTAACGAGCGCATCATCGCGGCTTTCGTGCGGGGTTGCTTGATCTCAAGTGCTTTGAACAAGGCTTTGGTTACTTGCCTTCCCAATTGGTAGTTGCAAGGGTTGCTTCCGGAAATTCCTTGTATCGAGCGAGCCAGTTACTAAACGTGCGTTCCATGTCTGCCTGGTGTTTAGCCAGATCGACGCCTTCGACGGGAGCGTGTTCGCCTGGATACAGTGAGTCGTAGGCTGCGATGAGTGCTTCGGCGGTTGTTGTTTTCATTGTGACTATCCGATACGTGGAAATGCCGATACGTCGGTGTAGTTCTTTCGGGAAGCTGTGTTGTTGATGGTAATTTTTTGGTCTGCGGCCATTCTCAAGAGTCGGGGCAAGTACTCGTTGCTTACTTGTACGGTGTCGTATTCCTGGACCAGTCGGAGGATTGCGGTGTGGAAGTCTTCAATCCGTTGTCCGTTTACAATTCGTGAGGTCATGGCGCTCGATTAAGTAGGTGCCGCGCGCAAACGAGCGGCGGTCAGTTCGCCGTGCCGCATTCATCCTTGGCGGCGGGCTGGTATCGGTAGACTTTGAAGGGAACACGGGCGTTTACTGCGTTGTGCATTCTGGCGACGTTGTTTGAGAAGAACCAGACTCGGCCAAGACGGGTCTCGGTTGTTGCTTCGATCTGTTCGATTGGTAACGAGTCGTCGAGGCTTCCAGAGAAATCGCAGAAACCGTTAGGGCTAAAGTAGAAGCTGCTGTCGTTGTTCTGGCGGATCGTGGTTTGGAGACTATCAGTCCAGTCGTGAGTGAACCTGCGGACTGACTCATCCGGCATGATGACGAAATCACCAACGCGCGGCCCTTGGCGCAGGTTAAGTTTCGCTATTCTTTCGGTGAGCAAGTTATAGTCACGTTCGGAGTGTTGGACGGCGGTCTCTGGGAGGTAGAACGACTGATTCAAGGTGCGGAATTGTTCGAGAGTCATGGATTCTATCGGGCCGTGTGTGAGGGCGCTGTTGTTTAGTTGATCCGTTTTCATGGCGTTCTCTGCTATCTCGAGGCGCTAGCTTCTCGCCGCTTTCTTATTAAGCGGCGGAATTGGGCCGGGTTAAGAGGTCCATAAAAAAGACGTGCCCGCAATCGACGGAGTAGCGAAGGGCCTGTGCTGGGATACCTTCGGCTGGAAGGGTGCGTGATTGGGTTTTGCACTCTTCGCATGTGAGCCGTTCGTTTTGCAGATCGGCTTCGATATCGCTGATGGTTAGGAACATGATTTTAGTGACTGGCTGTTGGTTGGTTTTGAGGCAGCGGTAAGCGGTGAGGCGGATGGATGTAGCTCTTAATCTCTTCGTCGCTGGTCTCGGCCAGGCAAGCGCGAATTAGAAGATCGACGTACTTGTCGTCTTGGTCTCGGGCGATGAGCATGTATCGTTCGATACCGGTGAGAGGTTCGGCGCATTCGATGAGTGCGCCTTGTGCTTTAATGAGTAAGTGTTCCATTCGCAGCGCGGGGCAATGGCCTTTGGGTAAGTTGTCGTAGCCATGCGCTCGATGCGCGACGTCGCAAGCGTCGAAGTATTCCTGTAGGCGGGGGTCGTCGCAAAGATAAAGATCTTTTTCTGACTCGAGCGGCTTGCCAACGAGCTTTTCGCCGGCGCGCATATCTAGCGATTCTGCTAGCTCTCCGGAGTAAACAAACCCGAATGATTCAAAGATTGGTTTGATGTAGGCATCAACCCGCGCGCGCGTGAGTTCCGCTGCCGCTTGAGCACGGCAAACTGCCAGGGCGAGGCTTCGGTGTTCGCGTGCCCAATCTTTGAAGTCGGCTGAGGTTATTTTGACGTTCATGGTTTTTTTCAGGCGAACAGCGACTGTTGGTGCGTCGTAGACGACGGCTCTGGTGGAAGTAAAGTTGCGGGCTCACGGGCCTGCAGATCGAAGTTGTTGTCTACTCCGATCGTTTCGAATGTCGGTGATGGTTTTGAGTCTGGCGGTTGTAAGTTGACGAACGCGGGACCGTGCGGAAGAGTTCCGGCGCGTACCTCGATGCAAGAGAGACAGGTAATTAAAGCTCCGCAGTCGCGGCAAACAAAGTCGCGATGTTCGTGTTCGTGGGTCATTGGGCGCGCCGTCGAATTCAGATAGTGACGTCGGAGTTGTGCCAGTCAGACGCTTCCTGTGCTTCCTCTTTGTCTGCTTTGCTCTTGCTGTGGTTGGGGTCAAAGCAAGCGGCGGCTTCTTCTTCGGTCAGCCGATAGCCGTTTCCGCTGAACTGGCGATAGAAGGTGTAGAGCCCGTTTCTGTATCCGGCAAAGACGTAGTAATCGCCGGTCTGCGTGCTGTTGTAGCCGTGGCCTTGCTTGAAGCGAAGAGCTTGCTTGGGAAGAAGGCTCCGAAGCGTCTCGCCGGCGAGGGCGGTTATTTCATCAAGAGCTGCTCCCATGACGTCTGGATCGCTGTTGGAGTTAGCGGGCCAGTGCGCAATTCGTTCGAGGATTTGCAGTGGGTCTGGTTGAGCACCGGAAACGTTGCCGATGATGTGTCCCGCCTCACAGAAGATGATTGTGTTGTCCTCTGCGCAGAGTTCGATGATATCGGCCTCTGATTCTGGTTGCGGACCGCCGTCGTAGTCGACAACTAATCCATCTTCGAGCGAGACTCCGAAGAGGCTGAGTCTGACGATCGCGTTTAGAAGTCCGGCGCCGCACTGCGGACAGGCGGTCACGATCGGGGAGGCGGCTTGTTTTCCAGTGCTCATGGTCAACTCCTAAAACTCTTGGGACGCGGGTTTGTAGCGATAGACCCTGAAGGGAACCTTGGCTCGAACGCCGTTATTGGCCTTTGCGTGATCATTGGAAAAGAACCAGACCGTGCCGAGGCGCTGCTCGTCCGTTTCCTCGAGCTCGTTTAATGGCAATGGATCATCGAGTGCGCCTGAGAAATCACAGTGGCCTGACCTCGTGAAGTAGAAGCTGGCGTCCTTGATGGTGGGACACGTAGTTTGGAGTCCTCCTCCGACATCGGACCAGTCATAGGTAAATCGTCGCTCGGAGTTGTCAGGGTAAATTACAAAGTCACCGATGCGAGGTCGTCCCTGACGTTCATTCAGTTTCTTAATGCGCGCAGTGAGGATATCGAAGTCTCGTTCGACGTCTTTATCGGAGCGATGAAAGTTGGGATTTAGCTCTCGGAATTCCTTCAGGGTCATAGACAGAGTGCGAGGGCGGTTGAAGGCGCGGCTGTTAACGATGCGATCGGCGATCTCGTCCGGCTGGAGCGAGATTAGATCGTTGAAGGTGAAATAGCGCTTTCCGAGCCGGGCGTAGATCGCTGTAACGTTTCCATAGAAACGCTCGGACATTTTGAAAGACTCGACGCCTTTGGCGTTCTTCCAACAGACAGGCGGCAATACCTCGAGTGCGTAGATGTATTGAGCTTCGGTGATCTCCTGCGGTTCTGTCTTGCAGGAATTCTCAGCGGCGCGATAAATGTTTTCCCACTCGCCGATTTCTGCGTCCGGGTATCTGATACGAACCTGAGCGAGAGTTTCTTTTTTGATTGTCGATCGGTAGACACCGTCGGAGTCGAGTTCGGCGGTATCAATGATCGTGCGGCTGCCTGGTACGTGGAAACAAGGCTCTTTGAATTCTGGAGGCGTGGTCTGTGATGTTGGATTCACGGTCAAGGTCTCCTGGATTGTCGATTAGTTCGACGCGTAATAACCGCTTGATCTTTTTGAATTCGTTGACTGGAAACGGTGGGCCAGTTAGATAACTGCCAAGGTTTCAGTGGAGTGCGGGCACATGCCGATGCCGGCGCATACATGCCAGGCGGCGACGCGGCGTAGAACCTCGAGCGCGTCAGGCGGGCTGCGCGCCTTTAGTGCGAACGGTGGTGTCAGAGTTGAAGACGTGATCGTTGGCGCAGTAGACGGTTGTGTTCTGGAGATCGCAGAGCTCGAGAATGTCATCCTCGTTTTCTGGCTGCGGCCCGCCATCATATTTGATAAGGAGTCCGGCGCTATTTACTTCCACTCCGTAGAGATAGATCTTGAGTGCGGCCTGTAGTTCGGCGCCGCATTCCGGGCAGGCAGTAAACACTCGGTCATCTTGAATCTGCTGCGCTGCGCTGTCGGGGGCTGGAAGAGCTCCGGTTGAGACGAGTCCGCGCTTGAGCAGTCGTTGTGGTCGCTGGCTTTTTCTCATAGCTAATGGATTTCGTACCGAGTTGGGTTGCGCCGCGTGCGCCCCGCAGCCTCTCCGTTCTTTAGGACAGGTCGTTGGTCTACTACCCGCTCTGTTTTTGGCGACGCTGAAAGTGGAATGGGTACTGGATTAGAAGACGCGGCGAGAACGCTGTCTTTACATTGTAGACCTGCAGAAATACGATGCTGCATTGTTTCTGTGGCGCGGTGCATGCCTAAAGCGCTTGGTTTGAGCGACTAGCTTTGCGCGGCGTAGAGAAATCTCATGGAATCGGTAGAGACACTTATCGAGGAGGCAAGAAGCGAGTGTGCGCATCATGAGATGGAAGAGCCTGTCTTGCTCGATGGTACTTCTGAAATGCATGCACGCAATTCATTGGGCCACGTCCTTAACGAGCGTTGGGACGAGGCATTGAAGGAAGCGAAAATAGCAGCCGAGCAGCGTTCACGGTGGCAGTGTTTCCTGGAAATCGTAACCCGCATACATAAGATTTCATCCTGACCTGAGATTTTCGTCGCTGCCAACTTTGTCTAAACTATGCTCGCGTTTCTCTCTAGATCCTTCGCCACCTGATCTGACAACTGCGTTTGCTTCCTTCTGGTGTTGCCGAATGACCACACCTTAAGTGTGACTCAGAGGCCTATTGATTTTGCTGCACAGAGGCTGCCAGGGTGAGTCTTGGCCGAGCGGTTTGAGCTGCTGTCGTGGGCTCGGGGTCTTCACTATCCGAAGTCCCGAGTCGAAGCGCTGCGAGTGCGGCCGATCCGTATGAATCGGTGGCGGCGCTCATCGCTGCGGCGGCAACGCGGCTGAGGTATTGGTGAAGCTGCTCGGTTGGGAGAATTACAAGGATGGAGCGTGGGAGTCTGATAGGTCTTCGTTTAGACGCGACCGGCCGGCTGGAAACGGAATGGAGGCGATGATTTGGAAAGAGTGAGAGCTGATCAGTGATTTCAGAATCGGCGGCGCCGATCTGCTGGCCTTGATCATCCTGGTTTGTTAACGGCTTGGTCATAGGTTCTTTTGCTGAGGCTCACTGGCCCAAAGAGAGGAAAAGACTCTTTCCTGAACACAGTAATCGGCAATTGGTGTGCCGTGTTGGTAAGAAAAAGCGAGCATTGGTTTGTAGTGTTTGAGAGATTTTAGTTAGAAAGCGGGAGAAGAAAGCGAGGGTCTTAGTGAATGGTGGGCCAGTCTTTGGTCATGTTAAAGATGCCGCTTGATAGCCGCGTTGCGTTTTTGATTGTATGGCTGGTTGAATCCGGAGGGAGGCTGTGACCGCGCGCAATCGCCTTTAAGACTTCACAGTCGAGTTCAGCCGTGGTGAGTTTGAATCTTTCGTTCACGTCGTAGGCTTCCCAGGTGACGTAAAAGGGCATGACGTCGGCGTGGATGACTTTTACAGGAGTGATACTGGTGACGAGAAAGTCGTTTTCGAGTATCAGGAAGTCCCCTGGTGCGGGACGTTTGATCAGAGTGTAGGAGGGCACGTAAAGCGCGTTTGGTTCAAAGCTCGAGATTTTGAAGGCTTTGGAAGAGTAACGGGCTCTAGCGGTTATTTCGCGCATGAGTTCTAGTAATTCCAAGGCTCGCTCGGGAGTCAGCTTGATGATCGCGGTAACTGCCTCGTGAAGGGCGGTGGCGCGAGGAATGCGGGAGGTGGGAAGCGCAATCGGTGTGGCCATGTTTGTTGAGGTATGAGGTAGGTAATCAATCAAAGCCTTGCGACGTTTATTGAGACGGTCTTTCGTTGGCCGTCTTTTCTTTTGATAGCGAAAGGTCTTTCGCGGTGCGGATATTTAGATTGCGATGTTCTCTCTTAGACGAGGGCAATATCGTGACTTGAGCCAGGTCTACCAGCCGCTTGGTTTTTTTGACTACCTGCTCACGCGCTGGCGGCAGACTGTTCAAGGCTGCTGTTCGGTGTGAAATCGAGCGGCTCTGGCACCTGGAACTCTGTTTCGGGTTGAAGCGCAGATCCGTATTCACCGTAGTCGTCGCGGCCGTAGCTGTAGGTTGTGCCTTGCCCTGGAATCGGAGTTGTGTCGGACATCGCTTTATGGCGGTTTTGAGAGTTTCCGGTCTTCGTTAATCGGCTCTCCGCTTTTGTTTTCAGGCCGCCAACGCACTTTCTCGATCGGTGCGTTCCTCGCTCGCGTTGTCGTTGGCGATCAGGCGCGCAAAAAGTTTTTGGAGCGCAGTGCGGTCGTATTGGAGGCGGTTAGCAGCATGGGTCATGCTGCCCGTTGAATTGCGGACGCTTTCGATCACCGTGCGCTTGAGGCGGTTGATAAAATCTTGCATTGATTCTCCCTGCAACAGCATGCGGCAATCTGCCGGGAGGAGAACTGCTCTTTCGCTTGCGACGGCGCAATGGTTGTTTGAAGTCTCCGGCTGAAATCGGGCGATCTCGGAACGAGCGGCGGCGGCGGTGATGGGCATCCCCTCGTCGGTGCGAGTGGCGAGTCGCGAGAGAACGTTGTGGAGTTGTCTGATGTTGCCAGGCCAGTCATAGACCGCGAGTTCTGTGAGAGCTTTGTCTTCGATTTCAAAGGGTGTTGGAAGCGACGCGAGTTGCTGTTCGTACACGAGCCGATCGTGGACGAGCAGGGCGATATCTTCGCGCCTTTGTCTGAGCGGGACGATGGGCACTTCGAGGACGGCAAGGCGGTAATAAAGATCCTCGCGGAACTTGCCTTCAGAAACCATCTGTTGAAGGTTGCGGGCTGAGGCGGCGACGATCCGGACGTTGCATTGTATGTCCTTGGTACCTCCCAGGCGGCGGATCTTTTGCTGCTCAATGGCCTTCAGAAGTTTGGCCTGGAGCTCGAGTTTCATCTCGCCGATCTCGTCAAGAAATAGGGTTCCTTCTTCGGCAAGTTCGAAGAGTCCTTTCTTGGTTGCGATGGCGCCGGTGAAGGCTCCCTTTTCATAGCCGAACAATTCGCTTTCGATCAGGGTTTCCGGCAAGGCGGCGCAGTTGATATCAACGAAGGGTTTGGCGGCTCTCGGACTTCTCCGATGAATCAAGGCGGCGGCGGTCGTTTTTCCCGTTCCGGATTCACCGATAATCAGTACCACGTGGCTGGAGCGGGCGGCGCGGCTGATGTCTTCGTCGAGCTCTTTCATTTCGGCGCTGATGCCGATCATTTGCTGATCCGTGGGGGAAGGTTTGACGAGAGTCGGGCGGTTTACGGGTTCGGTCCAGTGTTGAGCAGCGGTGGCTGCCGTGGTGGTGATCGCCTGAAGTTCGGCGTTTAATTCGGCGCTCATCGGAGAGAGGCAAGAGACAACGATTTGGATGTTCGTGAAGCGGCCTTCGATGTGGCGCTGGATGCCAGGTTGTTTGTCGTCGACCGTGTATTCGTAGGTCTGGTTTTGCCGTTTAAGGGTCGCCCGGGCTGCGGTGACATTCCGTGATGCGAAGGCCTGTACGAGTTCGGCGAGGCCCTCGGTGATGGTCAAAGCTGGCGCGCTTACTTCTTCCCTTACCGTTGCGGTGTTCATGATTCTTTTCCTCGATTCAGAACAGTTTCTCGAGTAAGTTCCGGATAGCGTTAGGCCGCGATTCTCATGGCTTCGAGGTCTGTGGCGTAGAGGGAGTGGTTGACTGAAATAGTGATGATCTCTTCCTCGATCATCATTGCCTCTTCAACCTGGTCGCGACAAAGCAAGTAAGCGATACGGGTCCCTTCTTGGCGCAGAAGTTCGTCGTCATAGGAGACGTGGATGCCTGAATCGATTGCTTCGCGCTCTTCAGCGAATCCTTTGCGGCGTGCTTCGATGGCTTGCTGACGGGCGCGGACGCGTTGTTTCTCGTGCATCCAGGGACGTGCTCCTTCAAGCTGCACGCGGAGGATGTGGTAGTGAAGCATCTTCCGGATGATGCCGGCGACGATTGCTTCATCGGTCGATTGAGGCTTGAAGGGCGCAAAGGCGTTATCGGTCGGATGGTCGCTGTGGGTGATTGTCGCGTTCATTGGTTCTACTCCCTGAGATATTTTGCTGCGATTGAATTTCGTCCCGCGTCGCCTCATTACAATGGTCGTGCCAATCAGGGATGTGCCGTCGTGAGCGTGAGTTTAGAAGGCCGCAAGTGATAGTAGTAGCAAGGGTAGAAGGGCTCTTTGGTTGATGGCCGGGAGAGAGGCAGCGGGTCGTCTGAAAGTGGAAAACTTGCCAAGTAAACTTTCATTTGGAAAGTACACTTGCGCGGATTAAGCGTGTACGGGAACGGCGTGGCCTGGAACTCGACGGTATTTTGCGAAGCGTGTCAGTGGCTGAAAATCGTGAGTGCTTACACGTCCGAAGGGCGACAGGCGAGGAGGGATATCGGAGGTCTCGAATCTGGCCTTTGGCGTTGGCGTGGAGAGGAGTGCTGTTTGGTAACGTCTGGGACTGTCCCGACAGAATAGCAGTGGTGGTGAAAGCTTACTTGCAGCGTTTTGCTTTGGGTTTTCTGGCTTTTGCGTGCGGTGAAAGCTTAGTTGCGTTTCCTTAGCATGGGTGGAAGTTTCCTTTCAGGGGTAAAGGCAACTCTACTTGCGGGTAGTTTTTGCCCCTCGCTCCTAGTTTTATGCCGCTTGGGTTTCCCAGAAGCTGAGTTGCGCCGGGACAAAGCCGGAGTTGTAGATGCTTGGGGTATAGGTGTTTTCGACGGGCTTGCTTGGCGGGAGTGGTATAGGTTGTTGGATTGTTGGGCGTGGCGCGTCGAGTAAGTCGAAGATGTTGACAGTCTCGGTTTGGGCGAGCGCGCGAAGTTCGGTGGTTGGCAGAGGAATTTCCTGCGGGGCTTCGTTGATTGGAGTCACCGTTGGGTAACGTTTCAGGAGCAGGTCTAGCAGCTCAATCGCTTCGTCCTGATCGGTGGGTAGCAGGAAGCGCTCCCGATAGTCGATGCGCATGTTGAGAAGTCCCATTTCGCGGAGTTCGCCGAACTTGTGATGAGTGGCGCCGCGGATTTCGACATAGGATTCTCCATAGATCTTGGAGCGTGAAAGTGAGAGTCCTTCGACCAAGGCTATTTGGTCGTCGTTTTTCAATATCGCATGAATGATGTCGGCCGGATCGGAAATGGCACAGGCGATGCCGAGTGCTCGGAGAACTTGCTGCACGCGATTGGTTGGGATTTTCACGCCAACAATTCGCTGGTTGTCTTCGGTGACGACGCGAACGACTTTCAGTTGGGCGTCCTGAGTGGTTTTCAACCGTTGCCATAACGGCAGCACGGCACCCGCGATCAGGTGGAGTTCCTTTATGGTTGTTTCCCGCACGTTCTCGCAGTAGAGCTTCCACCATGGCAATGCGGACTTGGCTGATACCTTCTTGTATTTTCGAAGTTCAACATCGGTGATGTAGTAGGCTCTGGCTTCCTCGGGTTTGGTCACGGCGTAGGTCTGGTAAGTTTGACCCGATTGGTGGTCGGTATGGTTGCCGGATTTGGTTGCGAGAATGACGTTGCCTTTGCTCTGGCGATAGAAGCCGCCCCGTTACTGTCTTCGAGCATTGAGACGGCACGATCGGGTGTGACACGGGTGGAGCGTGTTTCAATGGCCAGCGTGTAGTGGAGCGTTTCGGCTTTGGTGGTTTCGTCTATGTATACGACTTCTGGTTCACTGGCCAGCTTGATTGACAGGGCTTTGATGTCCTGGACGCCTTCGTCGAAAGTGCCGGAGGCTTTTGCGTGTGCGACGCATTGATCAAACAGGTCGGAGTAATAAGCGAACAGCGCGTTTTGGCGATCGCAGTCGAGACTAAGCAGCCGATTGAGAAAGCGTGGGATGTGATAGCGGTCGCGGTCGTTGATTTCTCCGTCTTTGTTGAGCAGGCCCATGTCTTCGAGCGCTTCTCGCGGGTTGTCGAGATCAGGGATTTCCTTTCCTTCGAATATTCTTCGGTAGAGCAGATCGAGGGTGCCGCGGCCGAGCGGGCTCTCGAACGTATAGCGCGATAGTTGGGTTCCACCATCGGCGGCTTTGCGATCTCCCTTGCAGAGAGCGCCGAGTGAAGCGAGCCGGCGGGCGATCGTGGCTGAGAACCTTCTTTCGCCGCCGAGGTTGGTGGAAAGCAGGATATATTTGGGAGGATATTTTTGAAAACTTCGGTGTGTCCTGCCGAAGCTTTGCATCTGGAGTACCGCGGACCATGCGAGTTCCAACACGATCTGGCAGCGCCTTTGTTGGTTGATGGCATTGAGTGACGAGTGCAGTGAAATTCCGGTAGAGCCTGCGGCCGTTATGATCGCGATGCGCTTCGCGGCGTTTTGGAATTGTTCGTTTTCGTGGACATTGATTTTGTTCATCGGCACGCCTTTCGGCGCGCGAGAGACATAGCGTACTTCGCCGTTTCGGGTGTCGCGTACGAGGCGCTTGCGCCGTCCGGAGATCTCCGCTACCTGGTCTGGTCCGAAGTAATTGACGATTTGGTCGAGCGGATTTTCGGGAAGAACCAGGTCGGATAGCTTTTCGAGCAGTTCGTCGCGCATGCGGAGCGCTTCCTGGCTTTGTACGGCGTTGCCTTGTTCATCTGTGACACGGACGGTGACTATGCTGTGACTAACCGGGTCTTCGACTTGTTGGTAGAGATCGACTGGAAAGGCTCTTTCGACCAGTGCGCACAGGGTCGCGCGTGGTGAAAAGTCAAGGTCTTCGAGACGTTCGGCTTGTGCGCCGGCGCGGGCGACGAGGACTTTGCTTTTGGCCTCGGCGGTGCCGATGATTGAAACAACGGCGCTCTCATCTCGCTTCAGCGCAGCTTCGATCTGCTTGATGCATTCGGGAACTTTGAATGCGGTAATGACCTGGCGGAAGAAAGCCTGGTGCTGGGCCCAGAAGTGGGAAAGGGCAAAGGCGCGTTTGCGAGTACCGGCGTCGGTTATCTCAAGCGCGGCTTCGATGTTTTGGAGGACGATTTGCCAAGCGGCTGCCGCGTTGTTGTAGATCTCACGTTGTTCGGTAGTCAGTTCGTGGAACACTTCGGCGTATTCGACCGCCAGGCCTGAGACCGGATCGCGTCCATAACTCAGCGTGCTGCAATGTGACATGCCGAAGGCCTTCATGGATCTGGTGACCATCTCGAGCGCGCCCAGACCGCCAGCGTCAATTTCGCTCATGAATTCCTCGAAGCCGTTGGGGAAGCTGGTTTGGGGTCCCCAGAGTCCGAGGCGACTCATGTAGCAGATGTGGCTTACTTCTACGACCGACGTGGCTGATGAATAGACAAAGCGGAGGTCGGGGCGTTCGTCGTGATCTTGTAGTTCCAGGACTGCCTTCCCGGTTTGTGTAGCTTCGCCCTGGGCAGTGGCCAGAGCGTGTTGTGCTCTTTGGCATTCATCGAAGATGACTACTCCTTCGTCGCCGAGCCATTCAATGAGCTGTTGCATGCGGGTCTTTTCACTGATCTTGCTCTTGGCGATCAAAGTGTTGTAGCTGCAAAAGATCACGCCGTCACCGAAATTGATTGTTTCGTTTACGTCCCATTCGTTCAATTGGTGCAGGGCGATGTGTGATGCATTCAGGTCGTTCAGGTCGCGGCGAGTTGATTCAAGCAGTTGGTTGCTGATGCTGAGCCACAGGGTTCTGGTGCGCCCTTGGTTGTAGTTGTCGATTATCACACCGGCGAGGCAGCGTCCTTTACCAAATCCAGTTCCATCACCGAGGAGATAAGCAGCGCGCGCTCCGGTTGAAAGACGCTGGGAATGTCTTTGGCCGGCGTAGCAGATTCGTTCGAGCTGGACGGTGGAGAGTGCTCCATCTACAACCAGTTGCGGATCGAGGTGTGGACGGTAGGTTATTGGCGGCGGTACCACGGCAGCCATCGCGGCAGTTTCGACGAGTGGGGCTGGGTGATCGATGCCGCCAGTTAGTCTGGTCGAGATGTAAGGTACAAAGCCGTCGTCGGAGGGGCTAGATTCATTTTCCTCGTATGCGACGGCGACGGCGGGGTCTGAGAGTTCGTGCGTCTGGCTAGTAAGGACGACAGGTGTTTCGCCCGTTATTGTTTCGGGCGCAGACGCAGCCACAGGCGGATCGATCAGCAATTTGTTTTCTCTGGCGAGTGTCAGTATTTCGAGAAGTGAGGCTGAGCCGTGGCGGATGTTCTTGACTTGTTCGGTCCAGTTAGCGCCGGCAGTGGGGCCGGTTTTGTCGATCACGATCAGTTGTGTTTCCCAGGCGGTCCCGGACTTGGTGAAGGTGGAAGCTGGGAGCGAAAGGTTAACTCGCACTGAGTAGCGTGAGGCCACGCGTTTCCAGAATTCCGTCATTTTCTGTCTGTCGAGAGCCATGCCGCAGCCGGTAATGGCTACGAGGCGTCCTGCTTGATTAAGTCGATAGAGAGCGGATTCGATGTGCTGAGCGCCGTGTTGATTATCGTTTCGAGAAAGTCTTCCCGCCGTTGAGCTGAAGGGAGGATTCATCAAAACGATATCCGGCCTGAGTTCGTGGGGGAGCAGGTCGTTGATGTTTTCGGCGTCGACGCTGTGCACCGGGAATTTCAGATAGTGAAGAAATCCGCGGCGGGCGGGTGAAAGATCGTTGGTGTGGACCTGTGATCCAAAGGCGCGGGCGATGCAAGCGAGTGCGCCGGTGCCGGCCGATGGTTCCAGTAGAATCTTTGCGGCTGTGTTTTCTTCCGGGAGGGCAAGGTAGGCGGCGACGAATGCGAGTGGGGCCGGGCTTGAGAATTGCTGGAAGAGGCTTTGTTCGGTGGTGCGAATTCGTTGGGTGGGAAGTAAGGCAATTAGGTTTTCGAGATGATCGATGGCGTCTCCAGGTTCAAGCACGCGGAGTGTTGCGACACGGTCTTCGATTATTTGATGGAGGGCCACTTCGAGAGCGTCATACAGGTAACGGAAGTCGTAGCGTCCCTCGCTGATTGGAGAGCCGAGATAGTGTTTGGCTCTGGCCAGCAGGCTTTTGGTTGAGAGCGAAGTTCCGGAAGTTAAGGTTGCGCGAAGATTTTCTATAAGGTCGCCGGCTCCGGATAGAAGTTGCGGTATGCTGCGCTGGTCGTTTGTTTCAGGGCGGTTGTTGGTTGGCATCGTCGAAAGTTCTCGTTATCCAGCGTTGACGGTTCGGTGAGCACTAGATGAATAGTGACTCTTTGGTTTACATCGTTCGGCTTTGCGCGAATGCGGCCGAATACGACCCGCTTCATTTTTGTTGGAGGCACATTGCTTGAAGCGGCCCGTACGGGTTGGCTTGGATCGTGAAGGTAGGTTACGCGGCGACTTGGCCCTTTCGACGTGTCTTGGGTGTGCCGCTGTCAGGTGCGACGAGTGTTAGCGGGGAAGCAGTTGTTTCTTGCTGTTCCCGGTTTGCTTGCACCTTCAGGCTTGCTTGCAGTGCGGACATAATGTCGTTCACCGGAGCTGGCTTTCGTACTTCGCCGGTGGTGGTGATCGTTTCTCCGGAGACTTTGGCATCGAGCATTTGTTTCAAGGCAGCGTGAAAGTGGTCCGTGGTGTCGATTTGGTCAAAGGTGGTGACCATCTGTTCGACGAGCGTTGTGGCCAGTTGCAGTTCGTTGTCTTGCGGCGTGGCTTGACTGGAAATTCCCGGAACATCGGACACACTGCGTACCTCGTGGCGGTAGTGCAGCTTTTGGATCATCAGGCCATCGCCGTTGGGGGAGATGGTAATCAGGTCTTCACGCTCCCGTAGAATCACCTTGGCTATTCCGATCCTTCCGCTTCGATTCATAACTTCGCGTAGCAGGGCATAGGATCGTTCGGCTGCCGGGCCGTTGGGGGCCGCGAAGTAAGAAGCGTCGAAGTAGGTGGTCGGAATTTCTTCCGGTTTTATGAAGCCGATGATTTCGATTGCTTCATTTGATTCTGGCGTGATGCTGGCGATCTCTTCCGGAGCGACTAGCACGTATTTGTCTTTTTCGTGTTGGTAGCCTTTGACGATCTCATCATTGGTTACGGTGAGGTCGCATTTCTTGCATTGTTTCTTCTGGCCGATGGGTCCGAGACAGTCGCCGGCGTGGAGTTGGTTGAACGATATCTTCTCGCTGGTTTCAATGGCGTTGAAAACCTTAATCGGGATCGAGACGAGGGAAAACGTTATGCTGCCTTTCCAGATGCTGCGCATGGTGTGCTCCTAATTTAGTTAGTTAATTTGTTGCTCACTGCCCTTTGTATTTCAATTGCGAGATCAGGCAATGTTCCGGTTGGAGGTCGTCGCGGATGGCAACCATCCGTGGCTGGTAAACGTGATTCGAATCGCGAAACGCGTGTAGATAGCGAACGTCTATTACCAATCCGTCCTTAACGCGAAAGTGCTTGCTGCGAATTTTGACGTTGCCGCACTCGATTAGCTGGCCCTTGTCATTGAAGAGACCCAATGCAACGGAATCTTTTTCGTTCTTTTTAGTGATTACAAACGAGCTGACTACCGTGAACTTGTGTTTGAATTGGTCAGGCTGTCGATCGGTGCGATAGGGAGAGTCAATTTTCTTCAGTACGATGCCTTCGAGGTCACGCGCATGAACTTCTTGCAATAGCTCGATCTTGCCTGCCTGTTCAAATTCAGTCCTTGCAATCTGAATCGATCTCGTCCTGGCAGCCTGGAGTGTTGCCAGTAGTTGGCTGTTTCGGTCAATGAATTTCCAGGGGCGAATGTCCGTGCCGTTGATTTCCAGGAGGTCGAATGCGTGGAGAGTTTTTGTTTCCCGGATCCACTCGCCATCGAGCATCATGGGAGCGATGGGCGCGAATTGTCTGGCTTCGGAGATTATGTTAGGCGAGACGTTACAAGTCAGGCCTTCTCGGTTGTGGGCCGTCACGGACGAACGCTCGATGTGCAGCATGATGCGCTTGCCATCGAATTTTTGCTGGACCGCATAGTTTGGATCGAGAAGTTTGGCGGCGGCTTCATTCCCGTCGTCGATGGCGGTTAGAAGTTGACAGGCGGCTCTGTGCTTCACTATGCGATTGGGTTATTGAGGGTCTTTGCGTTGTGTAGGACCTTTTTGCGAGAGCGCAACGGATTGCGTTCCGCTTCTTTATCCGGGTAACGGGTTAGGCAGGGTGCGGAAGGCAGAGCAATGCCTGGAGCATCTCAAGTGAGAGATGTCGGTTGTTGTTGGATGTATTAACTTTCGCGGAGGGTCTAGGCGATGATTAGCGACCTGGCCGGTGCGGCCTTGAGCGATTGATGAGGTATGTGTTGCCTAGGGCATTATTTTGCTTAAGGTGTTTGCCATTTGTCTGTCGAGCTTGCTGATTGGCTTTTCAGGCCGCTTCGTTTGGAGACGGTAACGGTAGACTTCGTTTGGCGGGAGTCCGATTATGTCCTTACGGACTTTTATCCATAGAAACTTTCTTCTTCCGGCTTCAACTTCGTGAACGGTACATTTGTCGCCACGCTGTAAAGGGCCACCGATGAAAGTTCCTTCTGCGGCACAGTAAAGAGTCTGTCCTTCGCGAAAGAAGATTGCTCGTTTCCAGTATTCGTCGACCTGTGCTTTGTAGGCAGCGTTGCGGATGGCCGCTCCGCGATCTCTGGCTGCTTTTTGAATTTCAGCGCAGTCAGCGTTGCTGTTGCAGCTTTCGATGAAGGCTAAGACTTCTTCTTTGTTCATGGCTGGTTTTACTGATCTGCTTCGCTTGCTAGGTATCCGGCGCTGTACGCGTTGACGGCGACGTTCGGGTCTGTTGAGTTTAATTGGACGATTACATCCTCATCGTTTTCTTTTCGCAGTTCTCGCGCTCGGCCGTCTCGTTCCAGTTGGGTGGGGAACGGTCCGATAATTTCGGGCTCGATGGCCCCGTGAAGGCGGATTAGGTACCAGCAGCTTTCTGGAGGCTCGGCTTTGGATTGTTCAAAGTCAACCAGCCGTTCTTTGAGGTCGTCGCTTAGTTCGGTGAAGACGCTCCAGTCTCCGTAGTAGACGCCATCGTAGTAAACAAAGTCTTCAGTAACATTCAGCCAACCATGACGTTGGGACTCGTCTGCGTAGTTGAATTTGATGTGGCAGGCGTAGGTTGTATGAACGAATTGCAGAGGGCCGAAAATTGGTCCCGGACTGCCCCAGTCTTCAAGCTCTTGCTCGGGATCTGTTCGGCCGTGAAATAATTCGATGTAAGCGGGCATGGGTTTAGGTCTCTTTGGATTAGCCACGAGTGTGCTTAATGGCGGGCTTTGTTGCCGTTGTGCTGGCGTCTTCTGATCAAGAGAAATAAAGTCTGAAACTTTGCTGGCCGCAACATTGTTGATTCTAGGTTATGCGCTAGTGATTGGAATTGACGA
>WNFY01004020.1_pt1 | contig 25265 bp, 23 predicted proteins | sample 5400091 | NCBI WGS metagenome assembly WNFY01 (sample SAMN13153364, study PRJNA577476) | soil metagenome | isolation source: 60 cm soil or saprolite under grassland replicate 1 | place: USA:California | collected 2016-06-15 | reverse complement strand
GGGGCGGACGCAACAACTCCTGGTGACGCTCCGGTAGTCCCCGGTTGTCCGGCCTTGGGACTTGAAACCGGAGACGCACTCGGTGACACCTGTGCCGTGGACGCCGCTTGTCCAGGCGCAAGCCGCCGCACGTTGAGGATCAACTTCATTACGGAGAAGCCGACTACCAACACCAGCACGCCGAAGATGAGCGGCATCGGTGAAATGCGTTCGTGGCTGGTTGGTGTGGGCCGGCGGCGCCGAATGACCGGCGCACTGACTGGTTTCTCAGGGCGATTTTCCTGCAGATAGGAGTAACCATCGACCGTCATGCTTTCGGAATCTTCAAACGCGTCCAGATATGGCGTGACGTCGACATCTAAAAATTTGCCGTAGATGAGAAGAAAACCTTTTGCATATGCAAGGCTCGGGAACTGCGAAAAATCGTCTGCCTCAATCTCTGCCAGCCGCGCGGGACGAATCTTTGTCATCCGGGCTGCTTCGTCGAGCGTAAGGTTCCTCGCGAGCCTCGCTTCCTGAAATTTTTTACCAAGCCCTTCTATCGTCATTGCGCAGAAAACACCGGCTAAACGGCAGCATCGAGATCGACCAGAATCTCGCGTGGTTTGGCGCCTTCGCCGGGACCTAAAATACCGCGCTGCTCCAGAATATCAACGATCCGCGCAGCGCGCGTGTAGCCGAGTCGCAGGCGGCGTTGAAGCAGCGAGGTGGAGGCGCGTTTTTCCTGCCGAATGATCTCCAGGCACTTTTCGACCAGCTCTTCGTCTTCATCTGTTACATCTTCTTCAGGCGTCGCAGCAGACTGTAGCTTCTCGTGCATTGCGGTATCAAAAGCCGGCGGGCTTTGCGCGGAAACAAATTCCACCAGCCGATGAATCTCATCATCCGTAACAAGCACGCCTTGTGCACGGATGAGGCGCGAAGCACTCGGCGGCAGATAAAGCATATCGCCCTGGCCCAGCAATCGATCGGCTCCGTTTTCATCCAGAATCACGCGACTGTCGATCTTGGAAGCGACCTGAAATGCGATACGGCTCGGAATATTCGCCTTAATGACGCCGGTGATGACGTCTGCCCGGGGAGTTTGCGTAGCCACGACAATGTGAATACCGGCTGCGCGAGCCATTTGTGTGATGCGTGCAATGCCACTTTCAACATCTGCAGGCGCGGTTTGCATCAAATCCGCCAACTCATCGATGATGACAACGACATACGGCATCTTGTCAGGAATTTGTAGCTCACCCTCACGCGGAACCTTGATCTCGCTGGAGGGGCGAGCTCCTGCGAGCCCGGCGTCGCTGGAGCTCTCCCCTCCATCGGCATCTTCTTCGTCGGGGTTTTTCTTTTTCTTCGGTCGTACGTTGAAACCCACAATGTTGCGCACGCCAACGCGGGCAAAAATTCTGTAACGACGCTCCATCTCATCGATCAGCCAGCGCAAGGCGAGCATCACTTTTTTTGGATCGACAACTATCGGGAACGCGAGATGCGGCAGCGAACTATACGCCTGGAGTTCGACCATCTTCGGGTCAACGATCACCAGACGGAGTTCTTCGGGCGTGAAACGAAAGAGCATGCTGGCGATCAGTGCATTGATACAAACACTCTTCCCACTGCCAGTGGTACCGGCAACCAACAGATGCGGCATTTGCGCGAGGTCGGGCAGTTTTACTGTCACTTTTCGGCTGTTCGCCAGTTCGATGCCCACCGTATCTTTTCCGGGGATCGGCGCGAGGATATTGATTCGTTCGGCGCGCGTGGCTCGAGCAAGGTCCCGCTCCAGGCTTACAATCTTGTCCACGCGCACGCCTTTGGCTGGATACACTTCGTAGCGTGTGATGGTTGGGCCTTTTGTGATGTCGCCCGGCGCCACAGCAATTCCAAATTGCCCCAAAGTCTCAATTAGAACTTGCTGGACGTCCTTCAGTTCCGAGTGATCCGCGATGCCGCGACCCTCCAGATTATGCTCATCCAGCAAATCCATCCCAGGCAGGACATAGTTTTCTGATTTCCAAGCTGGAGTCACCGCACTCGGAGCCGACCTCGCTTTCTGTTCGCCAGCTCGCAATTCAGCGAGAGATGGTTTTCTGCGCGTCTCGTGTTCGTTCGGCAATGCGGTTGTGTCAACGACCCTTGGTTTTGGCCGATTTGCCAGTTCCTCTGGCGAAATCATTGGCCCAGTCGACTCGGACGCGGGCACGCCTTTCTTTTTCAATTGCTTTTCGAGTAATCGCCGCTGCTTGATGAGCTGCTGCTCACTGATTGCCAGTTTCCCCTTGAGATCCGATTTGCGCAGCCTGCGGCGCAATCGCCATTCCTGCAGGCTTACACTCATGCGTCGCATCAACGCGACCGTCTCGCGAACAAGATGAATGGGACGCAGTCCGGTGACCAGGATCAGCGTGGTAACATAAATTCCAATCAACAAGAGAAGCGTACCGAGTGGGCCAACAGCGTTGCGAAGTAACCCACGGTGCTGATCGGCGAAAGCGTATCCGATCCAACCGCCCGGTCCCTGGATGTTGAAGGCGGCGTGCCAGCCCTGCAAATGATACGGCTGCACATGCAGCAAACAGGCACCCGATATGATAAACAAAGCGATCCAGGCCAACCGCGGCACGAACCGCAGAGCTGGATAAAACAGTTTTGCGGCACCGAAACCCAGCAGGATTGCGGCCAAAAGGTATGCCGCCGCTCCAATGAATTGATAGCAGATTCCCGCAATGATTGCGCCTACTGGGCCGATGAAATTCTGCGCAGGGCGATTCGCGGGCGAAATATGGCTGAACCAAATCCAGGACGGCACATCCTTCGGCGTGTAGGAAATCAGCGCAAAAAACAGCAGGGTTCCCGAGAATAGCAGAACGAGAGCGAAAACTTCGTTCCACGCGCTGTGTCTATCTGTGCGAGCCACCGCGTCTGATAGTAGTCCCGCAGCAGCGTCTTTCAATCTTTTGTAGAGACGCGTGTTTCAAGCGCCTGGGCGTTTGACACAAATGCGGCTACAACTGCCGTCGTTGATCGCAATCGAAATGCTGAGGAATCACGCGCTTTCGGCTTGCAGGTTACCGGCGAGGCTGATAACTGTGCCAGCGCATTATGGCTCTTTTCCTCCGCTACGGCCTCAGTGCTGTTGCGCTCTGCATGCTGCTGTTTTGCATATCGTGCGAAAAACATCCGCTCGGCCAAATGCCGGAAGTCCAGCGGGAGCAGCCCGATCCGGCAACGAGAGTCTGGTCCGAAGACAGCGAAATCGAGTCTGAAAAATCGGCACCCTCGCCGGGCCCGGCGGAAGCTGCTCCGCACGAAGCTCGTTAGGCAAAGGAGATCATATGGCCAAACACACGTACGCAACCTCGCCGCCAAACTTAACGGGCATGCCGCCGGGCGTACCGTACATCATCGGCAACGAAGCTGCCGAGCGTTTCTCTTATTACGGCATGAAGTCGGTCCTGACCGTTTTCATGGCGCATTACATTTTGAATCAGTCCGGTGTGCTTGCGCCGATGAGTTCGAACGAGGCGTACATGTACACGCATTACTTCGTTTTCGGCGTTTACTTTCTCCCGATTCTCGGCGCGGTCATCGCCGACGGCTGGCTGGGCAAATATTGGACCATCCTCTCGCTCTCGATCGTCTACTGCCTGGGCAATCTCACGCTCGCGTGCATGGCCACTTCCTGGGGGATTGCGATTGGCCAGCGAGCGATGCTGGCGATCGGACTGTTTCTGATTTGTCTGGGGGCAGGCGGCATTAAACCATGCGTGTCGGCAAACGTTGGCGATCAGTTTGGCGATTCGAACAAACATCTGCTGTCGAAAATGTTTGGCTGGTTCTATTTCTCGATTAACGCCGGCTCCTTCATTTCTTCGCTTCTTTGTCCCTGGCTTCTCGGCAATCCGAAGTACGGACCGGGGTGGGCATTTGGAATTCCTGGGATCGCGATGTTGATCGCGACTTTGTTTTTCTGGGGCGGTCGCAAGAAAATGGTGCACGTGCCGCCGGCTGGACTTGGTTATCTGCGCGAAACATTTAGCAAGGAAGGTCTCATCACCCTCGCTCGAATCGCAATGGTTTACGTTTTCATTTTGGTCTTTTGGGCCTTGTGGGGAATGAGCAATGGCGCCGAATGGACGTTGCAAGCCGAGAAAATGGATCTGCATGTGTCCTGGCTGCCGTGGATCAACATTGGCTTTTCGCCATTTCACCTTTCAGCAGGATGGGGTTTGGATTTGCTGGCCGCGCAGGTGCAAACCGCAAACCCTATTTTGATCCTGATTTTTATCCCCTTGGTAAATTATGTGATCTACCCGCTGATTAACGCTGTCTTCCCACTGACGCCGCTGCGAAAAATCGGAATAGGCCTCTTCATTACCGCGCTCTCTTTTGTCGTTATTGTCATGATCCAAGGGTGGATCGATACAGGGCTACGACCACACATCAATTGGCAGTTGCTGGCCTACATTGTTCTCACGCTCGGTGAAGCGATGGTGTCGATCACTGGTTTGGAATTTTCCTATACCCAGGCACCGAACACGATGAAGAGTTCCGTGATGGCGCTGTGGCTTCTCACCGTCGCCTCGGGTGAACTCTTCGTCGGCCTGGTCAATAAATGGATTTTGGGCGCAGGCGCCGCGCATAAAATCAGCGACTATCAGTACTTTACCTTCTTCACTTGGTTGATGTTTGGAGCCGCTGTCGTCTTCGTCATCGTTGCCTGTTTCTATAAGGGCCGCACCTACCTTCAAACACAGCAACCCACTCTGGATGAGATCGCGACGGAGCCGATTCTTCACGGCGGCACGCCGAGCTGAACTCGATGAAAAGTATCATCGCAGCTGCATCCGTGGTGTCGTTATCGCTAGTCAACGCATTCGCCACTCCGCAGGACGATGCGTTTCAAAAGATTGCACACGACTACATCGAGCAGTATTTGCGGGCTAATCCGGAGGATGCGACAGAGCTCGGGGACCATCGGTTTGACGGTCAACTGACTGATTTCTCACCCGCAGCACGGGCGAAAGAACTCAAAACGCAAAAGGAGTTTCGCGACAAGCTGAGCGGCATCGATGGCTCACAGCTTACCGGTGCAAACAATATCGATTTTCGCATCCTTAAGGAGAACATCGATTACCAAATCTTCCGGGCTGAAGACCTAAAGGATGCGGAATGGAATCCCCTCGTTTACATGCAGAGCCTGGCCAACAGCCTTTATTTGTTGGTTGCGCGCGATTTTGCGCCGCCAGAACAACGGATTCCAAATCTGCGCCAGCGCATGGACGCAATTCCGGGTGTGATCGCTCAAGCAAAAGCCAACTTGCAACATCCGCCGCGCGTCTACACGGAAACAGCGATTGAGCAAACCCAAGGCGCAATCAATCTCGTGCGTGAAGGCCTCGCTCCCCTTCTTGATGGCGCACCGCAAATGAAGAAGGACCTGGCACCGTTACAGGAGAAAACGGCCGCCGCTCTTGAGGATTACAAAAAGTGGCTTCAAAGCGATCTGCTGCCGCGCTCCGACGGCAATTTCCGCCTCGGCGCAGAGAAGTTTCGAAAAAAGCTGCGCTTCGCGCTCGCTTCGAACTTGTCGATGGAAGAAATCATGAAGCGCGCGCAGGCCGATCTGAAACAGACGCAAACCGCTATCTACGAAACCGCGCTGCCGCTCTACAAAAAATATTTTCCCAACGCAGACTCGGCGACACTCGAGGACAAACACAAGGTAACGGCGGCAGTACTCGATAAACTTGCAGAACAGCATCCCGGCGACGCCACTGTAGTTGGTTACGCGAAGGATGTTGCGCCGACGCCGAAGGATTGGTCAAAGGAACGGAAAGAATCGTTCTTTCGCGAATATAACAACTATGAGATTCGCGATTTGACCGTGCACGAGGCGATGCCGGGGCATTATTTGCAGCTCGCTCACGCAAACGAATTCAGCGCACCCACCTTGGTCCGCGCCATCTTTCGTAGCGCCACGTTCATTGAGGGTTGGGCGGTTTATTGCGAACAGGTGATGGCGGAACAGGGCTACGGCGGACCCGAAGTGAAAATGCAGCAGTTGAAAATGCGATTGCGCGCGATCGCCAACGCCATTCTCGATCAAAGCATTCACGCCGGAAACATGAGCGAAAAGGAAGCCATGGACTTGATGATGAAAGAAACTTTCCAGCAGGAAGGCGAAGCGGTTGCGAAGTGGAAACGTGCCCGCCTTACCTCAGCCCAGCTCTCCACTTATTTTGTCGGCGCGACTGAACATCTCGATCTGCGCGCAGCGGAGGAGAAGAAACTAGGCAAGAATTTCGATCTCAAGAAATACAATGACCAGGTTATTTCATACGGCAGCCCACCGGTGAAATACGTGAGGGAGCAAATGGGGTTGTAGGGCGTTTGCCTCGCTCGCTCCCGCTCGCTCGCTCTAACGAGCTGCCCGTCGATGTCGCTCGCGTCCCCACGGCTCCATTCTGCGAAGCGCCGAATCCAAGTTGGCGTCTGGCACAGACGCCCTACAGTTACGTAAGGACCAATTCGTTATCATGTCCGATCTCGCCACATGGATGCGTCCGAAGGACGAGAAATGGTTTCGCCCGTTTTTCGCGAAGCATCCTGAGATCCATGTTTTCGACGCGCGCAAAGGCGATGTTCCGATGGACGGAATGGATGGGCTGCTACTGACAGGCGGCTCCGATGTCACACCGGAATTTCTGCGACAGGAAAACGTCGATTTAACCTTGATCCACAAGGATGATCTTGATCCCAGCCGGGACCAATGGGAGCTCGACGCGATATCAAAGGCCCTCGCGCGTGGCCTTCCGATTCTCGCCGTTTGCAGGGGTATTCAGGTCTTGAATGTTGCTCTGGGCGGTACCCTCAGGCTTGACATTCCTGGTCATGGATTACCGGAACAAAAAGAGCAGGACATCCAACCATTGCGTCACGATGGCAACGCGAAGCATCGATTCGAAAACGTAAATAGTTCACACCATCAGGCGATCGATCGGCTTGCAGACGGTTTTGAAGTCGAAGCTTGGTGTACCCACGACGATATCATCGAGCAAGTGCGTCTGCGCAATTATCCGTTCGCGTTGGCGGTTCAATATCATCCCGAGCGTGGAAAAATCTACGATGCGCTCTTTGAGAATTTCTTCCACAAGGTCGAGTCGTTCCGAGCGGAGTCGAGGAATCCCGTGAAGCGGCCTTGAGATTTCGCCACAGGATGTCTCGACTCCATTCGACATGACTGGCGCACCAGATGCCGACTCTCCAAAACATAATCGCGATCGGGCACTATTTGCCACGATAAGCGCAGCGTGCGGTCGCTGTTTCGTGCACCACGATTTCGCAAAGGCCAGGACATTGCGATTCCAATTTCTTCCAGAACCATTCGGCCATTTTTTCAATCGTCGGGTTCTCCAAGCCTTCGATGTCGTTGAGATAGGCGTGATCCAACCGTTTCATCAACGGTTTCATTGCGTCGCTGATTCTGGCGTGATCGTAAACCCATCCGGTCTTTGGATCGACATCGCCCTCCACTGAAACTTCGACCTTAAAACTGTGGCCATGTACACCACGGCATTTGTGGCCCTGTGGCGCATTAGGCAAAGTCTGCGCCGCTTCAAAGGTGAAATCCTTCGTCAGACAAGCTCTCACGGTCGGGAAAATACCATTGCTACCGCTCTCTTGTCATCCCGAACGAAGTGAGGGACCTCTCACAAACTCAGAAGATCACGCGAGCCAGCTTGTGTGATCCACCAGCCGCTGTGAGATCCTTCGTCGTCTTCGCGACTCAGGATGACCGCTTACGGCATGGCGCTTCTGATCAGACTCCGCGCTGTGTTGGGCTCCAGATGAATTTGTGCATCTGAAGTTGAAATCGAACATCGAGTTTGTCCGCCAAGATCCATTCGACAATCTCACGAGGATCGATCCGTCCAAAGATCGGCGAGAACAGCACGGCGTGACAGCGCGAAGAAAGATCGTAGCGCTGCACCTTGTCGCGCGACCATTCGTAATCTTCCCGCGAGCCCATCACGAATTTCACTTCGTCTCGCGAAGTGAGACGATCAATATTTGACCAGAGATTTTTCTCCACTTCACCGCTGCCCGGCGTTTTTAGATCCATTATCCGATGGACCCGCGGGTCGACTTTTGAGATATCGTGCGCGCCGCTGGTTTCGAGCAGAATCGTATAGCCGGCATCGCACAACATCGACATCAACTGCAGCACGCGCTTCTGGAGCAACGGTTCGCCGCCTGTGATCTCGACCAAAGGACAGCGAAACGCGGCCACGGCATCCACGATCTCCTTTAATGTCCGTTTCTTTCCCTCGTAAAACGCATACTCCGTATCACAATAATTGCAGCGCAGATCGCAAAACGTCAGGCGCACGAATACACAAGGTTGTCCTACCCAGGTGCTTTCACCCTGAATTGAGTGATAGATTTCGTTAATTGTCAGCGTCCCTTCGCGCTCGGCCGTCATGTTAACAAAGTCTTACGCGAAGAATCGCAAAGCAAGTAACCACGAGGCGCGGCCGCAGGCAGCAATCCTATGGCTTGACGCTACAACCGGCGTCCATAATCTGAAATGAGGCGGCAAAGCCCGCACTTGATTTGGCAATGCGTTGGGGACAACGCGTTCCACCTTGGCTTCGCCAAGTGTATAGTTTTTTAGCGTGAACATAGTAGTAGCTTTTTATCGTTCGTCGGTCGGGAAAAAAATAATCGTCGCGGTCACCGGAATCATTCTGATCCTTTTCGTGATCGGACATTTGCTCGGGAATTTGCAGATTTTCATCGGGCCGGACTGGATCAACGGTTACTCACAACATCTGCACGATCTCGGTCCCTTGCTTTGGTTGATCCGAATTTTTCTGCTCGCCGTTGTCATTATTCACATCTACGTGACCATCCAATTGGCGATTGAAAACCGGCGTGCCCGGCCCGTGGCGTACATCGACAAGCACTACGTCAAGGCAACGTTCGCGTCGATCCCCGGTTTGGCTTGCTGAAGGCTGACCCCCTCGGGCATTACGACGTTTACTCCATGATGGTGTACGGCTTTCAAAATTATTATGTGTCGGGGTTTTACGTGCTCGGTTTGTTTCTGCTTACGCTCCATTTGAGCCATGGATCATCCAGCTTTTTCCAATCGCTTGGATTGAATGATAAGAAACTGACGCCGCGCCTCGCCTTGGGCGGCCGAATTTTTGCGTGGCTCATTTTTATCGGTTATACGTCGATCCCCGTCGCTGTCCTCCTCGGGTGGGTTAAACCGGCCCAACAGCTATGATCGGAAGGTTCGACGCCAAGATTCCACCCGGTCCGCTCGCCCAGAAATGGCGAAACCATCGCGACCATTCACGATTAGTTAGCCCACACAACCGGCGGAAGTTCGAGATCATCGTTGTAGGAAGCGGTCTGGCCGGTGGATCGGCTGCGGCCACCCTTGGCGAGCTCGGTTATCGGGTGAAATGCTTTTGCTTTCAGGATTCGCCGCGACGCGCGCATTCGATTGCAGCTCAGGGAGGGATCAACGCGGCGAAAAATTATCAGAACGATGGCGACAGCGTTTATCGATTGTTCTACGACACCATTAAGGGCGGCGACTTTCGTTCCCGTGAGGCGAATGTTTATCGCCTCGCTGAGATCGCCAATAACATCATTGACCAGTGCGTCGCGCAGGGCGTGCCGTTTGCCCGCGAATATGGTGGACTTCTGGCGAACCGCTCGTTTGGCGGTGCCCAAGTGTCGCGAACTTTCTACGCGCGCGGACAGACCGGTCAGCAGCTTCTGCTCGGTTGTTATCAGGCGCTTTGTCGTCAAATCGCAGCCGGCACGGTGCAGATGTTTCCCCAGACGGAAATGCTCGACCTGGTGATTGTCGACGGACACGCCAAGGGAATCGTGACCCGGAGCCTGTGTTCCGGAAAAATCGAGAGACACGCAGCGGATGCTGTGGTGCTCGCCACAGGCGGATATGGAAACGTGTTTTATCTGTCGACCAACGCCCGCGGTTGCAATGTCACAGCCACCTATCGCGCTTACAAAAGGGGTGCGCTCTTTGCGAACCCGGCCTTCACACAGATTCATCCCACCTGTATTCCGGTCAGTGGGGAACATCAATCGAAGCTCACCCTAATGTCAGAGTCGCTGCGGAACGACGGACGCGTCTGGGTTCCGAAGCGCAAGGAGGACCGCGACAGGGCGCCACGCGAAATCCCTGAGACGGATCGCGACTATTATCTTGAGCGAAAATATCCGACCTACGGCAATCTTTCGCCGCGTGATATTTCGTCGCGCGCGGCAAAGGAAGTCTGCGACGAAGGCCGCGGCGTTGGTCCAGGTGGTCGCGGCGTCTATCTCGATTTTGCCGACGCTATCAAGCGCCTGGGAGAACATACCATCCGCGAGCGTTACGGAAATTTGTTTGAGGTCTACGAAAAGATCACTGGCGAAGACGCCTACAAAGTGCCCATGCGGATCTACCCCGCAGTGCATTACACGATGGGCGGCCTGTGGGTGGATTACGACCTGATGAGCAATGCACCCGGGTTATTTGTAATCGGTGAAGCAAATTTTTCCGATCACGGCGCCAACCGGCTCGGTGCCAGCGCTCTCATGCAAGGTTTGGCAGATGGTTATTTCGTTTTGCCGAACACGCTGCCGAATTACCTGGCTGGCCAGGTGGGAAAACGGCCGTCGCCGGATTGTCCAGAGTTTCGGGCAGTGGAGGAAAGTGTTTGCGCAAGGATCGAGAAGCTTCTCAGCATCAACGGCACTCGTTCGGTTGACTCGTTCCATCGAGAGCTAGGCCTGCTTCTCTGGGATAAATGCGGGATGTCGCGCCACGAAAGGGGATTGCGCGAGGCGCTCAAAAAAATCCCCGAACTGCGAGAACAATTCTGGCACGAGGCACGCGTGCCCGGGGATGGCGACGATTTCAATCAATCCCTGGAACGTGCCGGACGCGTCGCCGATTTCCTGGAATTCGCGGAGCTGATGTGCATCGATGCACTGGAGCGCGACGAATCTGCCCGGAAGGCGAAGCACTACGCGACGACGAAAATCACGCGGCCGTGTTTGCCTGGGAATTTCAAGGCGACGGACAACTGCCCATATTGCATCGGGAGCCACTCAATTTCGAAACCGTGCATCTAACACAGAGAAGCTATAAGTAGTTTTTAGTTGAGAGTGGATAGTTGATAGATGTCCAATGCAACCATGTTTACCTTCGAAAAATTAGACGTCTGGCAAAAAGCGATTGATTTCGCCGACTTGGTTTATAACCACACGCGCAATTTCCCAGTCGACGAGCGCTTCGGCCTTACAAATCAAATGCGACGGGCAGCTGTCTCAATATCGTCGAACATTGCAGAGGGCACGTCGCGCATGTCGCAAACTGACTTCGCGCGGTTCATTGAGATCGCGACTGGTTCAGTCTTTGAAGTTGTTTCGCAATCCTTCATCGGTCGCCGGCAAGGTTTCCTAAACGAGGAAAATTTCCGCGCAATGTATAGTGCGGCTGACGAAATAGGCCGGATGCTCAGCGGCTTGCGAAAATCGTTAGCACTGGAATAAGCGCATGTGCGTCGCCCCAAGCGGACGTAAAAACGCCAGGCAAACTCGTCGATTACGAAGTACGCGACATTTCGCCAAACACGTCCTTTCTCGAGATGCTCGACATTCTCAATGAGACATTGGTCAAAGGCGGAAAGGAACCGATCGCGTTCGACTCGGATTGCCGCGAAGGTATTTGCGGCACTTGCTCGCTTACGGTTAACGGCGAACCACACGGCCCCGATCATCCTGGCGCGGTGTGTGAGCTTTACATGAGAAAGTTTCGCGACGGCGCGACGATCACGGTCGAGCCTTTTCGAGTAGGATCGTTCCCGCTTGTAAAAGATCTGGTAATCGATCGCGGCGCGCTGGACCGCATCGTGCAGGCTGGTGGATTCATTTCCGAGCGCGCAGGCTCCGCGCCGGAGGCGAACTCGATCCCGGTTCCCAAGCACGATGCCGACCTGGCGATGGAGGCGGCGGCTTGCATCGGGTGCGGCGCCTGCGCCGCGGCGTGTCCAAATGGATCGGCCATGCTTTTCACAGCTGCGAAGGTCTCGCATCTATCGCTCTTACCGCAGGGCCATCCTGAACGAGAGAGTCGTGTGCTGCGAATGGTCAGCGTGATGGACGCAGAAGGATTCGGCAATTGCACCAATACGTACGAATGCGAGGCGGTTTGCCCAGCCGAAATCAGCGCTAGCTTTATTGCCAAGCTGAATCGCGAATACGCGCGAGCGGCGGTGCAGCGCAGCGCAGGCGAATAGGGTAACACGCGCTGGCGCGCGACGCGTTCTCTGGGGAGCACAGGCTGCCAGACCGTCCTTTTCGGCAGCCTGTGCTCCCCAGATTTATGCGCGAATGACGGAATCTTGTAATGAATTCAACGCCGTGCGATGGAATCGCGATGCCGAAAGGAAAAGCAAAAGCGACAGGCGAAAAAATCTACGCCGTCCTGGGTTCCGACGAATCAGAAATTAAACGCGTGGCCGCAGAGATCGCGTCTAATCTGACGCCACCCGGCGCAGGCGATTTCGGATTAGAAGTCATTGATGGCGCTGCCGATAACGCCGATCAGGCAGAAGCGCGGGTGAGATCGGCTATTGAGGCACTGCAAACACTGCCGTTTTTCGGCAGCACAAAAGTGGTTTGGTTAAAGAACGTTAATTTTCTCGGCGACGATCAAAAAGCGCGTTCGGCCGTGGTGCAATCAGCCTTGGAAGAATTGTCCGAGCTAGTCGATAGCGGTTTCGGCCCCGGCGCCACACTCTTGATCAGTGCGATTGATGTGGATAAACGCCGTTCCTTCTACAAAACGCTGCTAAAACGAGCGGAGGCTCAGGTTTTTGACCGGCTTGATTCCAGCCGAGGCGGCTGGGAAGAGGAAGCACTCGAGCTGGTTCAGCAGCGCGCGAAGAAAAGAAAACTCCAATTCGACCAGGATGCGCTCGACCTCTTTGTGTTACTGACCGGTGGCGATACTCGACAGATCGATAACGAACTCGAAAAGATCGACACTTATTGTAGCACGGGCCCCGAGCCCGTTGGGCGGGCGGGCGTCTCGCCTGGTCCGCCTCGATCGGCAGGCCGCATGTCGGCCGGCTCAACAGCGGGGATGGCTGTGCCACAAGTTACCGCTGAACTTGTTCGCGAGTTAGTGCCGCTTTCACGGGCAGGAGTCATTTTTGAGTTGGGTAATGCGCTCGCGGCGCGCGATCTCCAACTATCGCTGAAACTGGTGCGACGTTTATTAGATCAAGGCGAAAGCGCCATCGGTATTTTGCTCGTGGCGATCGTTCCTACGATCCGCAATTTATTACTCGCCAAGGGTTTGATGGAACGTTATCGCCTTCCACGGCCGCACTCGCCGTTCCAGTTCATTTCCGCAATCAACCGCCTGCCCAGCGAGGCAACGGATCATTTGCCTCGCAAGAAAGATGGCTCAGTCAATGCTTACGGACTTGGGATCGTCGCACAACAGGCGGGCCGGTTCGAAACGACCCAATTGATTCAGGCCATGCGAGCGTGTCTCGAAGCAAATGTTCAATTGGTCACCACGCAGCTTGATCACGAACTGATCTTGACTGAAGTGGTGGTAAAGCTGCTTCAAGACCCGTCATCCTAAGCGGAGTCGAAGGATCCCGCGGCACTACTCACCGCGTTTCTCACGGGATTCCTCGACTTCGCTCGGAATGACCGATACTAGCTGGTGCCTTCCACTTGTCTCCGCGCAACCGGACCGATATAGGGAATGTCCCAGCGGACACCGGTAAATGCCTTAACGATGGTAATGATCATGATTACCAGGAACACGAGATGCACCAGCGCGGCGATGATGGCCCAGAAAAATACCAGGATGCCACCAATACCCGGAATCGCCCCGAACACCGCGTGCACGACCGCCGACACAATGTTGAAGAGAAACCACGCGCAACCAAAGATGATGGATTGCATCGCGTAAAAGCGGACGAAACCGTCATGCTTTTCGAGGATATAAAAAATGACGCCGCCGATCAACGGTATGCAGGCGATTGCTGCAGCCACGTTGGAAGGTAAACCGGTCGATGTGGATTTTGCCGCCGTCCCGGGTTCAGGACTCGGAGGTGGAGGTTGAGTGGGCACTTCGTCTGGCATGATCTACATACACGAACTGGAAAGTGTATTGTCAAGCATCTTCCTTCTACGCAATTCTTTTTCGCTTTTGCTCGGGGCTCACGATCAATATCATGCGTTCCTCACCCAGCGAATCAATGACTAGGAACTCCCGTTTCTCACGTGCCTTTACCTTGATCGAGGTAATTGTTGTGCTGGCAATCATCGCCATTCTCATGTCGATGGTGTATCCAATGTACACAAGCATTTCGGAGCGAGCCAGAGCAACAAAGGACATGAGCAATCTCCGCCAGATTGGGATGGCGACACAGACTTACTTGAATGACAGCGATGGAATGCTGTTTTCGCCCACCAGCTCATGGATGTCACAATTAAGCCCTGGCGCGAACAGCAAATACTTCTCAGCTTGGCGAGGTCTTCAATCGCCTTTCGACAAACGGCCCTCGTCTGAAGCTGGCATAGGAACGCCTTTGTCCCCGATCAGCTACGGTGTGAACGCAAATATCGTTTCGGGCGCTGCCGCAATCTCTGCAAGTACAATTAGGAAGCCGACAGCCTTCATTTTGTTCGCGCCGGCGCAGGCTTCGGGCGGAACGGTGACTTTCTCGGGCTGGGCGAATTCTCCGGCTCAAGGAGTCACGGTAGCAGGAACAGGCACGACAGCGACGAGCAGCCCAGGCGGAGTTGCCATAGGAGGTACGCAGAACAACCGGCAACGAATTAACGCCCTTTTCGCTGACCTGCACTGTGAGATCATGCCATGGACGACATTCACGAGGAATGTCGCTGCAACCGACGATCCAGACGCGCTTTTTCGTTGGAATCCTTAGATCCTTGTCCATAAGGTTGTGGAAATTCGTGGCGCCAGATATTGCTATTCGGCGCTCGTGGGTTCCGGCCTGATTCGTCAACTGGGCAAGCAAGTGCACAAACTTCTGCCTGGTTCAACGTGCGCGATCATCTCCGATACGAATGTTGCCGCGCTCTTCGCTCGTCGAGTCAAACGCAGTCTGGAATCGGCCGGTTTAAAACCGACATTAATCACGATTCCAGCGGGCGAAAAATCGAAGATACTCAAGCAAGCTGGCGCAATTTGCGAGCGGATGATCGTCGCCGGATTAGATCGCCAATCCTTCGTTATCGGTCTCGGTGGCGGAGTGATCGGCGACATCTCCGGATTTGTCGCGGCGATTTATCATCGCGGTATTCCTCACATCCAGATTCCGACCACTCTGCTTGCAATGGTGGATAGCTCGATCGGCGGAAAGACCGGAGTCAATACGAACGATGGAAAAAACCTCCTCGGTATCATCCATCAGCCATCGCTTGTGATTGATGATGTCGATGTTTTGAAAACGCTGCCTCGCCGCGAGTTCAATCAGGGATTCGCCGAAGTCATCAAGCACGCAGTGATAGCCGATCCGAAAATGTTTAAGACGTTTCAGTCCTGGAAGGCAAGATCGCCGCGGCGATCGCTTGCCCTGCAATCGTTGATTAAGCGCAATATCAAGATCAAAGCGGCGATTGTCGCTCGCGACGAGCGAGACCGCTCCGGCGAAAGAGCAATTCTCAATTTCGGTCATACTGTGGGTCACGCGATCGAGCGCGCGGGAAATTATCGGAAATTTCTACACGGCGAAGCCCTCAGCCTCGGAATTGTCGCAGCTTGCGCGATCTCAACGAAAAGAGCCGGTCTGCCAGCAGATCAACGTGATGCCGTCGGCGATCTTCTACAGCGATTCGAGTTGCCGACGAGTTTGCCCAAAAATTTTCCACGCGAGAAAATTTTCAACGCGTTGAAGTTCGATAAGAAATTTGAAGGCGGAAAAATCCGTTTCGTTGTAACGCCGAAAATAGGAGCTGCGCATGTGTCACGCAACGTGACAATGGGAGACATTCGCGAGGCAGTGGATGAACTGTAGCGGCGCTCTGTGAGCGCCGACCATGCACAGAACGGCGGTCACAGACCGCCGCTACAGTTGAGAGTCATTTCCGCGCACTTTCGAATAATATTCGACTAATCCATCCGCCACGCTGTCGGCGTACTCGCGGAAAATACTTTTGCGTTCCAAACCGTTGATGTTGCGGGTTCCTTCGTAATCGCCGGCCTGAATTCGGGCGAAGACGTCTTTGCTGTTCATCACATAGGGCTCGCAATAAACCACCGGACAACGATAAAGCCGCGTAGCTAGCAAATTGCGCGCATAGAGGTAACCGCTCGTGCCGACTTTGGTTGTACTGTTTGTCGTAGGATACTGGTATGGGGGTAGTTGAGTTTCCCGCGCCATTGTGCCGGCAATTGTGTCCGCCAGCGGCAATTCCTCGTCGTAAGCGCGGCTGAGAAGTCGCCGAATCATTTCGAAACGTTCGTCATCGAACTCAAGCTCCTGCTGCAAATAGGAACCGTTTAGCAGAAGATGAAGATGGTTGATGTCGGGCAACGTTGGATTATTTGGATCGCCCCAGCCTTCGGCATTGAAATGCAGGCAAAGAACGAGATCGGGATGCAACTTGAAGTTTACCAGCGCCGCACGGCGGCGAATCTCGCTGTAGCGGTAAAATAAGATTTCGCTCTGCCAGCGAATCGTTTGCTCTTTCTCGGGATCATTTGGATCAAGAACGTCAACACGAGGCTGTGGCACGCCGTTTCTAATCAGGATTTTCCTGGCAAGTTCCCGAAAATCATCCGGACGTTTTGCCGTGATCGGTTCGTTGCTATCCCGAACAAAAAAAACTTTTGCCCCTAATTCGCGCAATCGCGGGGCGAGCAGCTGCGCGACTTTCAAAGTCAAATCACCTTCCTGCACCGGTTGAGTGCTGTCGACTTGAAACCAGCGCTCTTCCATCTTGGCCCATTCGCCACCCAGATGCCCCGGGTCGAGCGCAATTCGGACGCCTGCGAGCGGCTTGTGCCCTTTCGTGTGTGGCAAGGATTTCGCGGGATGCCAAAGCCGCGGCACCGGATTGCGCGAGGTGTCGTCCTTCGCGAACCGCAAAGTAAAGAAATTCTGTGACTCGCGGTTGGTCAAAATCCGCGCTGTGTCGGTGTTTACTTCAATTAAATCGGGAGCGATTCCGTGTGTGCAATAAACGTCGTAGATTAAGTGCGCGAATTCGTCGCGGGTGATTGTCTCCTGATAGGATTCCAGCACGCTCCAGCGCGGATGCGCACCGAGAATTCCCAGATTTTCCGCCGCGCGATCGGTAAGAGCCAGGGTGAAAAAGCAAAACGTGAGCAGGGCCGTGCGCTTCATGATCGCGAGCAATAGAGCATTGATGGTCGGATTTTTCCCACTGTCATCCTGAGCGAAGCGAAGGACCTCACAAAGATTGGTTAATCACTCAAGGTCAGACGCGCGATATTTCAGTCTGTGTGAGATCCCTCGTCGTCCTCGCGGCTCGGGATGACAACAGCTTTTGTCGTGGCTACTGTCGCAGAATGTTAACTGTCCTTATCCTGGGCGACATCGTCGGTGAGCCAGGACGCACCGCCGTAATTGCCAGGCTGCCGGAACTGAAAGAAAAGCACGCCTTGGACTTCATCATCGTTAACGGTGAGAATGCGGCCGGCGGTCGCGGCATAACGGGAAGAATCACCATTGACCTCTTGCGCGCCGGCGTCTCAGTCATCACCACAGGCGACCACATATGGGACCAGAAAGAAATTCTTGCGTTCATCGACACCGAACCGCGTTTGTTGCGCCCGGTGAATTATCCCGATGGCGCACCGGGGAACGGGTCGATCGTCTTGGAAACAGCCAAGGGGAAAATCGGTGTCATCAACGTGCAAGCGCGCACATTTATGCAGCCGATTTTGGAAAATCCGTTTCACGCGGTCGATACAGCGGTGACAAAGATGCGCAACGAGACGGCGAACATCATCGTGGACGTACACGGAGAGACTACCAGTGAAAAAATCGCACTGGGCCGGTTTCTCGACGGAAAAGTTTCTGCCGTCATTGGAACTCACACCCACGTTCAGACTGCGGACGAACAAATTTTTCCCGGCGGCACAGCTTTCTTGTGCGACGCGGGCATGTGCGGTCCGGTAAATTCCATCCTGGGGCGCGCCATTGATCCAATCATGAACCGGTTCATCTCGAACCTGCCGGCATCGTTTCCTGTGGCAGGCGGTGAGGTGCGCCTGCATGGAGCGCTAATCGAAATCGACGAGAGCACCGGTCGCGCAGTGCGAATTACACGTGTGGATGAGCCAGCGCTCAGTGTAACTGCTCAATCGGAGCCCGAACCAAAGATCGACATTGAACAGACGCCTTCCCCAGAGCAGACTTAAAGTACCTCGAACTGTTCGCGACCTGAATTTCGAATTGTTTAGGAACATCAACGTCCAAAAGAAATTATGAAAAAAACCTTTGTTTTTATTTTCGTCGCGGCCCTGGCGCTTTGTGCTCCGCAGGTGTCCGAGGCGCAAGCCAGCAAAGATGCCAAAGAAGCAAACAAGCTTGCCCGAGACGGCGCAGAGGCTTCTAAGAATCAAGAGTGGGACAAAGCGATCGACTCGCTTCGCAAGGCAACGGCTCTCGACCACAAATACGCGCCAAATTTGGCCGCCGTTTATCAACAGCGTGCATACGGTGCGGCGACTAACCAGCAATTTCAGGATGCCATCAACGACTACGGCGAAGCAATCAAGATCAGTCCGGAAGACGCACGAATTTACGAACAGCGCGCAGCGGTCGAGATGAAACTGAACGATATGGACAAAGCGCTGGCCGATTATTCCGAGGCGATCAAGCTTAAGCCAGGCGAAGCTCGCTACTACGGCTACCGCAGTTACATTTACGAGGTTAAGGGCGACATCAAAAATTCGATGGCTGACACCGACAAAGTGCTAAAACTTGATCCGAAAAATCAGGAAGCGATCAGCCGCAAAAAACGCTTAGAAACGCTGCAATCCCTGAGAGCAACGCCGGCTCCTCCATCGCCGGCTGCTTCAACTAAGACGTCCCCGGCGGGCGCACATTCGCCGCATAAGCCGTAATCGTTAGTTAGCCCCAGGGACTGTAATTCGTGCCAACGCGTTGAGCCGCCTTCGTATCACTACGGCGTGCCAAGGGACGACACGTTCGACCTGTGCTTTCCAAGGTGGATCGGCTTCTCCGAAAATGCCAGTCCGGCCCGGACCGATGGCGAACAGGTCGCCGAAGGCGCAGGTAATCTTCGATGTTCAGGCGTCCGCCGGTGAAACAACAGCTTCCTGGTTTTCGGCTGGTTTTGTCGGCGCGGTGAATCGCCTCTTTCGCCGGTTGGCCGGCAGAGGCGCCAGGGTCATGGTGATATTGCGGCCGGTGATTTTGGGATTCATTTCCACCTGCGACATCCCCGAGAGATCATCGCGAACTTTCTCTACAAGCTGCATGCCAAATTCCTGGTGTGCCATTTCGCGGCCGCGAAACTGCAGTTGCACCCGCACCTTATTTCCCCGATCCAGGAACTCTTCGCCGTGCCGGATTTTCGTCAGATAATCGTGATCGTCGATGTTAACGCGAAACTTGATTTCCTTCAGCTTCGAGCCGGACGGTCTTTTATCCTTGGTATGCTTGGAGATATCGTACCGGAACTTTCCAAAGTCGATGATCTTGCAGACCGGTGGGGTGGCCGTTGGGGCGATCTCCACCAGATCGAGACCAAGACTTTGAGCTTTGCGCAAGGCGTCAGTTAGCTTGATGACGCCAAGTTGTTCGCCGGTGGACCCCAGAATGACTCGGACTTCCCGGGCGCGGATCCGACCGTTTACACGAATTTGTGGTTGCAGATTCGAACTAGCTCCTAGCCGGCGAAGCGGGAGTGTACCGCACCGCCGTATTTCCATTTATCGCAATCCCCGGCGCCACCCTCGGCAAACGCCCGGACACTCTAACCTCGCCACGGCTGCGATTCACCGCGACGAAGAGCTCGCATTAATATCGCGAGCCGAAGGGAAGTTGTAGGCAACAATCTTGCGCTGGCAAGGTGAATCTCGTGACAATCATGTTTCGCTCCTCCAATTCTCATTTTGTCGGCGGGTCGCCAAAATGCGCCTTGTGCGCCGCGTACGCAGTGGCGTCGTCGAGCATCGAATCAAGCGTGGCTGTCAAGGGCTCCAGCTTTACAACACCGGAAAACACCGCGCGATCGCCAATTTCCGTGTCGATGACGAATGTCGGGCGTTGGGTGACTTGGAGCGCGTGAAATTCCGCGGTGGAAGCGCGAACGCGCTTCTCGATCTCGGGCGAACGCGCGCGCTCGAGCAGCTCTTTTTTGTCAATCTTGCCGGTGCCAGCTCCAATCTCGGCGGCAACTTTCCAATCGCTCACCTTTTTCCCTTCGCGCAGCGCGGCGTGAGACAGCGCAAGGCGAACGCGATCATCGACAAAACCAAAGTCCCTGGCGGCTTCGGCCACGCAATTCGGTGCGAGCCATTCCGGGAGACTGGGATCGTACCAATCGGTGTTGAGCATGAACGGCGAACGCATCATCATTCCGCTGCGCCGATAGAACCATTGCTCCTGCTCGCGCGAAGTTGGCAAACCAATGGGATCCATTAACGCGACCTTCCACTGAAACTCGACGCGGCCGTCATAACGCTTTTTCAATTCCGCCCAGGTAGACTCGGACCAGAAACACCAGGATGAAATAACGTCGAGATAATCGGTAACAGTGATTCGCATGTTTGAATGTTAAAAAGGGTTGAAAAGTTACAAGGTTGAAAAGTTTGATTGTTGAAGCGATGAAGCGGTTGATTCTTGTTGCCGCGTTAACGCTTCAACGCTTTAACGAGTCACTTGGCGCTAGCGGCAACTTTGTCTGTGGACCTGAACCATATTTTTCTTTTCCTGGCAGTAGTTTCATCGCTGCTAGTGCTCGCTCGTGCATGGCGTCCGGGGCAACCTTATCGCGGCTGGCGTATCGCTGCACTAATTGTTCTGGCAATAAGTTGTGTATCTTGGATTTTTTTGCGCAGCGCTGCTGGATACATCGGCGGCATCGCGTGGTTCGCGCTTTTGCTTCTCCCGGCGATTGGATTGCGCAAAATGACGGAGTTCGCCGCTGAGGGAGACTACAAATCGGCGGCAAGATTCGGAACAACTCTTCAAATCTTGCATCCCAGCGCCGAGTTGCGCGATCAGGTTCAATTGTTTCGGCATTTGGAATCTCACCAAAACCGCCCGGTTGCCTTCAGAACCGCTCCAATCGCGGGCCGCGTTCGGCATAGCCAGCTCCGAAGCGCCCCGGCAGTTCTTGTGTTGATTCTGCTCAACGTACTCGCGTTTCTTTTTGAGATTTCCGTTGGCGATCTGAACGACCCGGAAGTGCTGCATCGAGTCGGAGCACTTGAACCTTATGCCGTTGTAGCCCAGGGAGAATACTGGCGCCTTTTTACTGCCCTATTCTTGCACGGGGGTTTTACCCATCTGCTTTTCAATATTTTCGCGCTTTATATTCTTGGCCCGCCGTTAGAACGATCCATAGGCACCCTCCGATTTGCCGTGTGCTATTTGGTTTCGGGACTTGCCTCCAGTGCGGGTGTTGTTGGTTTGACCGTACTCGGCTTCGTGCAAGTCGCCCAGCTCGTCGGCGCGTCCGGTTGTATCATGGGAATCGTCGGCGCGTGGGCGGGATTCTTACTGAGACATCGTCACGCGCCGCAAGCGAAACAACGCCTGGGAAACGTCGTGATGATCATAGTGATTCAAGTCGCCTTCGATCTTTCAACGCCACAGGTCAGCATGGCGGCGCATCTGTGTGGACTAGTCGCCGGTTTCTTTCTCGGGCTCCTCCTCGCGCCGCGGCGGATAGCGTACGCCCCCTAGCGAAGCTGAAGGAGGGTTGGCTCAGAACAAACTTGTCTTTTGGACGCGCCCTCCCTTAAGACAAACGCCGTTCGCAATAGAATCTTCGTCTTTCTTCGCTACCTTCTGTGAAAATTTGTCAGTGACCGGGGCCACCGACCCCCGGCTACAGGAATTCGCATGCCTACATTTCAAACGTATAACGTAACTCCCATCCTGCCGGCGGCGCTTGAGCCGTTGCGCGAGATGAGCTTCAATCTGTGGTGGACGTGGGAACCGGCCGCGCGCCGGCTGTTCCGTCATCTGGATCCGGAGCTCTGGAACCGAACAAATCACAATCCAGTCCGGATGCTCCAGCTTTCGCGGCAATCCAGACTGGAAGAACTCGCACAGGACAAAACTTTTTTGCGCGAGTTGCAGCAGGTCTTTGAGGAATTCGAAAAATATCTCGGGCGACACGATACTTACGGAAAGACCGGTGCTGGAAGCGCGATCAAGAATCCGATCGCCTATTTCTCAGCTGAGTTTGGTTTTCACGAATCGATCCCGAATTATTCCGGCGGCCTTGGTATACTCGCTGGAGACCATTGCAAATCGGCGAGCGATCTGGATTTGAATTTCGTTGCGATCGGTCTGCTCTATCGGCATGGCTATTTCCGGCAGCAGATTGACAAGGACGGCGTTCAGGCAGCGATCAATCTGAACCAAAATTTTTATCACCTTCCAATCCGTGAAGCGCTTCGTGGCAACGGGAAACCGCTGATTTCGGTACCGATTCTGGATCGGCAGGTTTTTGCCAGGCTCTGGGAATTGCGCGTTGGAAGGGTAAGTCTTTATCTCCTGGACACCGATATTCCGGAAAACAACGCCGAGGACCGATTGATTACTGCTGAGCTTTACGGCGGCGACCTCGAGATGCGCATGCGTCAGGAGATCATGCTCGGAATTGGCGGCGTTAAAGCGCTTGCGGCGCTCGGCATTCAGCCGGGCGTGTTTCATATGAACGAGGGACACTCAGCGTTTCTGGCGCTCGAACGCATTCGTCTCAATGTGGTGGAGAAGAAGCTCGATTTCTATTCAGCTCTTCAGCTGGTAGCGGCGGCCAATGTTTTTACGACGCACACTCCGGTGCCCGCCGGAAATGACTCGTTCCCGCGCGAGATGATGCGGAAATATTTCGGTAATCTTGCCAAGGAACTAAACGTTTCGTTCGACGAGCTGTTCTCATTCGGCCACATACGCATCAATCCAGAAGACCCATTCAGTATGACCATCCTGGCGCTGCGTCTTAGCCGGCACGCAAATGGGGTAAGCAAATTGCATGGTGAAGTGACCCGTTCGCTTTGGAAAGATGTCTGGGCAGGCGTTCCCGTCCACGAAGTGCCGATCACCAGCATCACAAACGGAGTCCATACCAAAACCTGGATGGCGCCGGAGTTTGCCGCACTCTATCGCAAGCATCTCGGGGCATGGGAGGAACACCTCACCGAGCCTGAGTTCTGGCGTGGCGTCATCGATATTCCCGATGCGCAACTTTGGGATACGCATCAAAGACTCAAACTCCGACTGATTGAGTTTGTGCGCGACCGGGAACGAAGGCGTCGCGAACGAATGGGGGAAGCGCCCGAGTCCATTCGCAGGGTCAACCGCATTCTTGATCCGGAAATCTTAACGGTCGGTTTTGCGCGCCGTTTCGCGACTTACAAACGCGGCACGCTCCTATTCAGCGACAAGGAACGCTTGAAACGATTGCTGAATGACGCGACGCGTCCGGTGCAGTTCATTTTTGCGGGCAAAGCGCATCCACGTGATGAATCCGGCAAGGCGCTCATTCAGGAAGTTTACAGACTTAGCCACGAAGCTGGCCTGGAAAATCGCATCGTCTTTCTGGAGGACTACGATAGCTACATCGCGCGCCGCCTGGTGCAGGGTGTTGATCTTTGGCTGAACCATCCGTTGCGTCCCATGGAGGCGAGCGGAACCAGCGGAATGAAGGCTGCTCCAAATGGCGGAATCAACCTGAGCGTTCTCGACGGTTGGTGGCGCGAAGGCTACAACGGCAGCAACGGCTGGGCCATTGGCGCGGAGATTAATAATGGCACTACGGAATTTCAGAATGAAGTGGACGCGAGCAGTCTTTACCACCTACTGGAAAACCAAATCGTTCCTCTTTATTACGCGAAACCGGACGGCAAACTTCCTCTCGCGTGGCTGCAACTGATGCGGGAATCGATCCGCAGCGTCACGCCGGTCTTCAACACGCAGCGGATGGTGAAGGAATACACCGAGCAACTTTATGTCCCGGCCGCGAAATCGTACGAGAATTTTTCCCGGGACGGCTGCGGCGCAGCCACGCACCTGAGCCAGTGGAAAACGCAAATACGCAAGGACTGGGCAGCGGTGAAGATTTCGGACGTCCAAATAGGCAATAAAGATCGGCAAAGCATTTTGGTCGGTGAATCGCTGGAAATCACGGCGCGAGTTCATCTCGGCGCCGTCGATCCACAACACGTGCGAGTGGAAGCCTACCATGGCGAAGTCGATAATGGTGACATTCGGAATCCTTCGGCGACACTCCTTAATCAAACCGGCAGCGCGGATGGAGATGGCAATTACATTTACCACGGAGCAGTCCCCGCGTCTGAAAGCGGCACATATGGCTTTAGCGTGCGCGTTATGCCCACGCATCCCTGCCTGATGCAAACGCACGAACTGCGGTTGATCACCTGGTCATAGTGAAGTAGCGACGCGCCTGTGACGCGTCATAAATGGCGCGGAGGAGGCGTTACACCTAAACACGCAACAATCGCGACTACCGCAACCCCAAGGCAGATTTCGCAGAACACATTTCGGCGCAGTTGAAGCAGTAAGTCCGGCTCCGCGGGAGCTTTTAGCAGCTTTGCTTTAACGAGGAACCGGTTGCGGGCTCCGAAACCAATGAGGATGGCGAAGAGCGTGAGCTTAAAAAGGAGAAGCTGGCCATAAGGCGTCGTGAAAAGCGCGTAAATCGAACCGACCAGCAGCCAACTATTGGAAATTCCGCTAACGACGAGAAGGCTCACGCAGCACAAACTTAGGGTGGAAAAACGGTGCAGCACCGGAGCGACGGCTTCGCCTGACAAGAACGGAGCACGGACGCGCGCCAGGAAAATCGTCAGCGACGCCAGTCCCCCAATCCACCCACCCGCAGCGCAAAGATGAAGCATGTCGCCGAGGAGGCCAAGTGAATGCACGCTGGCTGCCGCAGCGTGGCTGATCCAGGCCAACGAAACGAGCAAAACAACGCTTACCAGCCAGAGA